>JACCDX010375150.1_pt1 | contig 34248 bp, 35 predicted proteins | sample 7449681 | NCBI WGS metagenome assembly JACCDX01 (sample SAMN15323450, study PRJNA562643) | freshwater metagenome | isolation source: river surface water | place: USA:Blue River Watershed | collected 2017-08-18
CAAAAAGCCCCGCATGATGCGGGGCTCTGAGCTCCTGAAAACTCGTGTGAGCGAGTTAGAAGGATTTGTCTTGGCGGAGAGAGGGGGATTCGAACCCCCGGTAGGCTATGAACCTACACACGCTTTCCAGGCGTGCGACTTAAACCACTCATCCATCTCTCCTGAATCCGTTGCAGATATGGCTGGCAAACGAAGCCCGCGATTATAGCAAACCTTCCCCGACGCCCCTACCCGGCATGGCCGGTCGGCGATAAAAAAAGCCGCCTCGCCCGAAAGCGAAGCGGCAATCCGGTAATAGGGCCATCGGAGTAAGCCCTACGACCTTCCCCCACAAAAACTCAGTACGTTGTTCTTCTTGCCATACCTTGGATCGTTCCTCAGATGGCTTCTTTCAACTGGTCCAGAATGGCAGGATTCTCCAGCGTGGAGATGTCCTGCGTGATTTCTTCACCCTTGGCGAGCACGCGCAGGAGGCGGCGCATGATTTTGCCAGATCGGGTCTTAGGCAGATTATCGCCGAAACGAATTTCCTTGGGCTTGGCAATCGGGCCAATCTCTTTGCCGACCCAGTCGCGCAATTCTTTGGCTACGGCTTTGGCCGCGTCACCGGTCGGGCGTGCGCCTTTCAGGACCACGAACGCGCAGATCGATTCGCCGGTGGTCGGGTCGGGCTTGCCGACGACTGCAGCTTCGGCGACGAGGTGGTTGGCAACCAGTGCGGATTCGATTTCCATCGTGCCCATGCGATGGCCAGAGACATTCAGCACATCGTCAATACGACCGGTGATGGTGAAGTACGCGGTTTTCTCATCGCGAATGGCGCCATCGCCTGCCAGATAGAGTTTGCCGCCCAGCTCAGCGGGGAAGTAACTGGTCTTGAAGCGATCCGGATCGTTCCAGATGGTGCGGATCATCGAAGGCCAGGGGCGCTTCACGACCAGAATGCCGCCGTGACCATTCGGCATGTCGTTACCCGCTTCATCAACGATGGCGGTCATGATGCCCGGCAGCGGCAGTGTGCAGGAGCCCGGTACCATCGGCGTTGCACCCGGCAAGGGCGAGATCATGTGGCCACCGGTTTCGGTCTGCCAAAAGGTATCGACGATAGGGCAGCGATTATCACCGACGTTTTTGTAGTACCACATCCAGGCTTCAGGGTTGATCGGCTCACCCACCGAGCCCAGCAAGCGCAGCGACGACAAATCAAAGTGCTGAGGGTGCACCTTCATGTCGGCGTCCGATGCTTTAATCAGCGAGCGGATCGCGGTCGGTGCGGTGTAGAAGATCGTGGCTTTGTGACGCGCGATCATGTCCCAGAAACGACCGGCGTTCGGATAGGTCGGCACACCTTCAAACACGATCTGTGTCGCACCGACGGCCAGCGGGCCATAAGCGATATAGCTGTGGCCCGTGACCCAGCCGATATCGGCAGTGCACCAGAAAACATCGCTGGGCTTGATGTCGAAGGTCCATTTCATCGTCAGCGCTGCCCACAGCAGATAGCCGCCGGAAGAATGCTGAACACCTTTGGGTTTGCCAGTGGAGCCCGAGGTGTAAAGAATGAACAGCGGATGTTCGGCGCTCACCCATTCCGGCTCGCACCGGTCCGACTGCTTATCCATCAGTTCATGCAGCCACAGATCACGGCCGGTAGCGACGTTGATCTTGCCCTGGGTGCGCTGATAAACGATGACGTTCTTGATAGCCTCGCAACCGCCAAGGGCAAGCGCCTCGTCGACGATAGCTTTCAGTGGGAGCTGCTTGCCGCCGCGGACCTGCTCGTCTGCGGTGATGACAGCAACAGCGCCTGCATCGATGATGCGTTCCTGCAGTGATTTGGCGGAGAAACCACCGAACACCACCGAGTGTGTTGCACCGATGCGCGCGCAGGCTTGCATCGCGGCGACGCCTTCGACCGACATCGGCATGTAGATGATGACGCGATCACCCTTTTTAATGCCAAGCGATTTCAAACCATTGGCGAGCTTGCAGACTTTCTGGTGCAGTTCGCGATAGGTGAGACGGGTGACAGTGCCGTCATCAGCTTCAAAGATGATGGCAACGCGGTCTGCGTTGCCATTGCTAAGATTGCGATCGAGACAGTTGTAGGACACATTGAGCTGACCGTCTTCGAACCACTTGTAAAACGGTGCCTGCGACTCATCCAGTACTTTGGTGAAGGGCTTGTGCCACTCCAGGTTCTCCCGTGCAAGACGACCCCAGAAACCCTCGTAGTCTTTCTCGGCTTCGGCGCACAGCGCACGATAAGCCTCCATGCCAGAGATTGCTGCATTTTTTACAAAATTCTCGGGGGGATGGAAGATCCGATGCTCGTGCATCAGCGATTCAATTTCCGACATGAGGTCTCCTGCATCGTATTTGTTTTCGTGCACGATAAGCCGATACCCTTACTCAGGGCTTACACAAACTTCGACTACAGCGGCTGCCCTCTCTGGTCACCCTGCATACCCGCCGGTCAGAGCATGCACGCGTGTAAAATGCAGGCCTGCATTCTTGATTCACGGAAACCCCGATAAGGCCTGATTCCGCCATGACACCTGACCAGAAATCACCGCAACAAATCTCCACGCTTGCCAATTTCATATTCATGACGCGGTGGCTGCAGCTACCGCTCTATATCGGTCTGATTCTGGCGCAGATCGTGTACGTTTACCACTTCTGGGTCGAGCTGGTTGATCTGGTCGGCGCACTGATGGGCAATGGCACCGCACTGAGTCACATTCTGAGCGCCACCACCGTTGAAGGCGCTGCACCGCAAGCGCGACTGACTGAGACGACGATCATGCTGGTGGTGTTGGGCCTGATTGATGTCGTGATGATTTCCAACCTGCTAATCATGGTGATCGTGGGTGGCTATGAAACCTTTGTGTCGCGCATGCATCTGGAGAACCACCCCGATCAGCCCGAGTGGTTGTCGCATGTGAATGCGTCGGTGCTGAAAGTCAAACTAGGCACGGCGATCATTGGCATTTCATCCATTCATCTCCTGAAAACCTTCATCAACGCCGGTGCACACGAAACCAAGACCCTGGTGGCACAAACCGTGATTCATATCGTCTTCCTGTTATCGGCGCTGGCGATTGCTTATGCAGATCGCATCATGGCAGCGACTTTGCATGCAAGTCAGGACAAACACTAAGCCCCCTGCCTGAACTGTCATTCACTTCACGGTATTCAATTCCATTTTCAAGAGCAATAAGGCCATGACCCTCATCAAGCAAGACGATCTGATCGAATCCGTAGCAGCTGCCCTGCAATTCATCAGCTACTACCACCCGGTGGATTACATCCGTCATCTGGCGCGTGCCTATGAGCGCGAACAAAGCCCGGCAGCCAAGGATGCGATCGCGCAGATTCTGACCAATTCGCGCATGTGCGCTGAAGGCAAACGCCCGATCTGTCAGGACACCGGGATCGTAAACGTCTTCCTCAAAATCGGCATGGATGTGCGCTTCGAGGGTTTTTCCGGATCGATTACAGACGCAGTGAATGAGGGTGTGCGCCGCGGCTATAACTTTGCCGACAACAAGCTGCGCGCCTCGGTCGTCAACGACCCGCAGTTCGAGCGCAAGAACACCAAAGACAATACGCCGGCCGTGGTGCACATGGAACTGGTACCCGGCAACACTGTCGATGTGCAGGTCGCTGCCAAAGGTGGTGGCTCGGAAAACAAAACCAAATTCGTGATGCTCAATCCCTCGGATTCGCTGGTGGACTGGGTACTAAAAACGGTGCCCACCATGGGCGCAGGCTGGTGCCCGCCGGGCATGCTGGGCATTGGTATCGGCGGCACGGCTGAACACGCGATGCTGATGGCCAAACAATCGCTGATGGGCGACATCGACATGAGCGATCTGCTCGAACGCGGCCCGCAAGACAAGCTCGAGGAGCTGCGTATCGAACTTTATGAAAAAGTGAATGCGCTGGGCATCGGCGCGCAAGGTCTCGGTGGCCTGACCACGGTGCTTGATGTGAAGATCATGATGCATGCCACGCACGCCGCCTCCAAACCGGTGGCGATGATTCCGAATTGCGCAGCAACACGTCATGCGCATTTCGTGCTCGATGGTTCAGGCCCTGCTTATATCGAACCACCGTCGTTGTCCGAGTGGCCCGAAGTCCACTGGACGCCCGACACGCAAAAATCAAAGCGCATTGATCTGGATACCCTGACAGCAGCCGAAGTCGCTTCATGGAAGCCCGGACAAACGCTGCTCCTGAACGGCAAGATGCTTACCGGTCGCGACGCCGCACACAAACGAATTCAGGACATGCTCGCCAAAGGCGAAAGCTTGCCGGTGGATTTCAAGAACCGCGTGATCTACTACGTGGGACCGGTCGATCCGGTGCGCGACGAAGCCGTGGGTCCCGCCGGACCCACGACGGCAACGCGGATGGACAAGTTCACCGACATGATGCTCGAGAAAACCGGCCTGATCGCGATGATCGGCAAAGCCGAGCGCGGTCCGGTGGCGATTGAATCGATTAAAAATCACAAGTCCGCTTATTTGATGGCTGTGGGCGGTGCCGCTTATCTGGTATCGAAAGCAATCAAGAGCGCGAAAGTGGTTGGGTTTGCCGATCTGGGCATGGAAGCCATTTACGAGTTCGATGTCAAAGACATGCCCGTCACCGTTGCTGTCGATTCGAACGGTACCTCGGTACACAACACCGGCCCGAAAGAATGGCAGGAGCGTATTGCGGCCACCATTGGCAAGATACCGGTCAACGTTGGATAAATCCCTGTCCGCTGATCTCGTGTCCGCCAACGCGCCTATCGGGATTTTTGACTCCGGTATTGGCGGTCTGTCGGTGTTGCGCCATGTGCGTGCGCTGCTACCGAACGAGGAGCTACTTTACTTTGCGGACACCGGTTTCGCGCCTTATGGCGAAAAACCGGAGGCGGTGATTGTTGAGCGCGCGCTCGCTATCGCTGCTTTTTTTCTCAGATTCCGCATCAAGGCGATGGTCGTGGCCTGCAATACCGCAACGGCAGCAGCCATCGCCGCGCTGCGCGAGCGCTATCCGCAGCTGCAGGTCGTGGGCGTGGAGCCGGGACTCAAGCCAGCGGCAGCGCTGACACGCTCCGGTGTAGTCGGCGTGCTCGCCACTGCAGGAACCCTCGGCAGCGAAAAATTTCAGAAACTGCAGCAGCAACTGACCGCATCAACCGGCGTGACCTTCATTGCGCAGGCCTGCAATGGACTGGCCGACCAAATCGAAAAAGGCGAGCTGCAGTCTCGTGATACCGCCGCACTGGTGCAGCGCTATGTCACGCCTTTACTTGCCCAAAACGCCGATACCCTGGTACTGGGTTGTACGCACTACCCTTTCGTCAGCCCACTGATTGCCAGTGTGGCAGCGACGTCGGCTGAACCGGTGCAGCTAGTGGACACGGGTGAGCCGGTCGCACGGCAGCTGGAACGCCTGCTGAAGCAGCAAGGTCTGCTGCGCGGCGATGCACCACCTCACATTGGGCTCAGCGCGTACACGACCGGCAGTCGAACCGCACTGGGCACCGCGTTCCGGGTACTTCTGGACATGAATCCACCCGTGGAAGAGGTGGCTGGCCGCGTAGCCTGAAAAGCTTCTGGCACGCAATCTGCCCTTTGGCCCTGGAATTTTGTATAATTGCGGGCTTGTTTCGGCACCCGCCGAGATAATGTTCCTCAGTGGTGGCCGTAGCTCAGTTGGTAGAGTCCAGGATTGTGATTCCTGTCGTCGTGGGTTCGAGTCCCATCGGCCACCCCACCCAAAGCACCTAGTCCGGACCACGCATTGCGTCGGACAGCTCTGACTCACCTCGACTACCAAGCACATCGGCTGCATTTATCCGGTCGCGTTCTTCGCGGTTTTGGCTGAGCTTTGACTTTGCAACAACGCGAGTCACTTCGATCTCAACACCAACGATGGCTCGCATCATCGAAGCTATGTAGTCAGGTGGCGCATCTGCCATCCGCCAGGCGCGTTCCCCCTCAGTCTTTGTCTCATGCGTCTTTGTGAGGCGACCGACAATGGCGCGTAAAAACTTCTCATCATCAAAAAACTTAATTTTCCCGTAGAGGTTGACCACCTGATAGTTCCAGGTGGGTACGAGCTTGTGGGTTTCGTGTTTGCTCGGATACCAATTGGGTGAAATGTAGGCATCCGTGGCTCGGAAGACGACCAGAACCTCGCTCTGATCACCGACTTCCTGGTGGATTGGATTGGCCCGAGCGACATGGGCCCGAAGTAAACCGCGATGACCGTCCAGCTCAACCAGTTCAAACGGGATTTGGTTGGCGTCCAGCCCGTTGCTACCTATCGTCACCAATGTGCCGAGCGAGTGACGCTCGATGATGGCTCGGATAACGTCGGCTCGTGTTTCAGAAAAGTGTTCCGGGACGTACATAAATTTCCACTTGCACACAGGGGTCGAGGCCCTGACATTACAACAACGCGCACGGCGGGGAAAGCGCGACATGTTGAGCAGTGGCCGTAGGCTTCAGCAAACAGTTCATTTCTCACAGGCGAGCTGGATGAGACTGCCATAGCCTCCCGGCATTCAGGCAAAAATTAAATATTTTTTAACTTTTAAAAACCAAACCAGACTAATCAAACTGGCTTTTGGGGACTCCAAAATGGAAACCATTGCTGTTCATGACGGTGAAACACACTTCTTACGTCTGGTGGAGCGGGCAGCGGCCGGAGAAGCTTTCATCATTTCGAAAGCCGGGAAGCCAATGGTGAAAGTCATACCCTTCGATAGCCCCACGAGCGGACAAATCAAGCGCCTTGGCTTTTTGACGGGCCAGATATTGGTCCCCAACGATTTCGACCGAATGGGCGACGGTGAAATCGGGAGTCTGTTTGTAAGTAATAAATGAATTTCTTGTTGGATATACCGCTTTTTCTGCTACTCGCGGCAAGCCGATCCCAGCCGCCACAATGAAACTACCTCGGCGGCTCTCGCCAGATGCAGCGCATCCTCTTTATCGGCTACTTTGGGGTGGCTAGGTTTCGCATCGATTCTGCCCAGTACACGCAAACCAGCACTCTCAATCATGTCGAGCAGCTGCTGACGACTGCGTAACTGCAAATGCTCGGCCAGATCGGACAGGATCAGCCATCCCTCGCCGTCGGGCAAAAGATGGGACGCCAGTCCCTGAAGAAATCCGGCCAGCATCCGGCCGTCCTGATCAAACACCGCATGCTCGAGTACAGAGCTGGGGCGGGCTGGTACCCACGGAGGATTACACACCACCAGTGCGGCCCGTCCCTCGGGGAAAAGATCGGTGTCCGTCACCGCCACTTGCTTTTGCAAACCGAGTCTCTGCAGATTTTCTGTCGCACAAAGAAGTGCGCGCGGATTGTTTTCTGTGGCGTTTACCTGCGCAATGCCGCGTCTGGCGAGAATGACGGCCAGCACACCGGTACCGGTACCGATATCAAAAGCGACCGACGCGGCTGATAGCGCAGCGGGCAGGGGCGCCTGTGCGACCAGTGGCACATAGTCGGTACGCACTGGCGCAAATACCCCGTAATGCGGGTGGATGCGGAAAGGCTCCAGACCCGTTAACGCGCCGATCTCCACACCTTTCTTGCGCCACTCATGCGCGCCAATCACGCCCAGCAGCTCGCGCAACGAACTCACATACGGCCGCTCGGCCTCGCCATAGGCTTCGTTGCAGGCCTGTTTCACATCGGGCGCACGACGCAAAGGCAGACTGTGGTCGCGATCAAAAGGCAGCAATAACATACCCAGCGTGCGGGCACGTTGTGACTGCGACAGACGGTGGCGGTGAAACGCATCGGGCATGGCCACCGCGGAGGCACTACCCTGCTTCGCCGCTTTCGCCGATTTGCGGGAGGGCCGGTCCACACGCCGCGCAAGTGCCTGCAGCAACTGCCGCGCATTCTGAAAATCACCCCGCCAGAGCAAGCCGGTACCCTCACAAGCCAGTCGATAGGCTGTATCGGCATTCATCGTATCGTCGGCAATCACCACGCGGCGCGGTGGCGATATGCCACTCTCCGAACGCCAGTCGGCACTTTGCATCGCGTCATTCTCGGTCCAGTGAATCACAGGCTGGGCAAGCGTTTCAGGCGGGGTGCTGTTCATGGCGGATTCTATGGCGGGCGGAAGAGCGCGGAGTGTAGCAGGACGGAGGCAGAAGCAGCGGCCCGTGTTTCAAAGGATGGGAAGCATTCTTTGGTACATTAATTCCTTTACCTCAACAACAGAGCAAAACCCATGCACAGCAGCGCGCGGCAAAACGTGATTGGTGTAATCGGTGGCAGTGGCATTTATGACATCGATGGCCTGGAAAATCGACAGTGGGTTGCGGTGGCCTCCCCGTTTGGCGAGCCCTCGGACGAGATCCTGACCGGTGAGCTGTTCGGTCAGCCGATGGCTTTCCTGCCGCGCCATGGTCGTGGCCACAAGATTCCACCGTCGGAAGTGAATTACCGAGCCAACATTGATGCACTAAAGCGGCTCGGCGTGACCGATGTGATCTCACTCTCGGCCGTGGGTTCGCTGAAAGAATCGCTGGCTCCCGGCACGTTCGTCATTGTTGATCAGTTCATCGACCGTACCTTCGCACGCGAAAAATCGTTTTTCGGCAAAGGCATGGTCGCGCATGTGTCAGTGGCGCATCCGGTGTGCTCGCGACTGGGCGACTGGCTGCAGCAAAGCGCTGCCGAAGCGGGCATCGAGGCCGTGCGCGGTGGTACGTATCTGGCGATGGAAGGCCCGCAGTTCTCCAGCCTGGCTGAATCGAATCTGTACCGGCAGTGGGGTTGCGATGTGATTGGCATGACCAATATGCCCGAGGCCAAACTCGCGCGCGAAGCCGAGCTTTGTTACGCGAGTGTGTCGATGGTGACGGATTATGACTGCTGGCATCCGGATCACGATCACGTAACGGTCGAGCAAATCGTAGGTGTGCTGATCGCAAATGCGAACAAGGGCCGATCGCTGGTCAAGCAGGTTGTGCCTCATTTGAAAACAGACTCGCATGCAGCCAATTGCAGCTGCCGCAGCGCACTTGAGTATGCATTGATCACAGCGCCCGAAGCACGCGATCCGGTAATGCTGGAGAAGCTCTCGGCAGTAGCGGGCCGAGTGCTCAAAAAATCGTGAGTATCGCTGCAATGAATCATGTTGGCGGCAAAAGCGACGGGAGTGATAGCAGCAGCACCGACCTGCGCGCACAAATCATTGCAGCCTGCCGGCAGCTGGAAGTCAGCGGACTCAATCGCGGCACCACCGGCAATATCAGCTACCGCGAGGGCGATCACTTTCTGATCACGCCCTCCGGCGTGCCGGTCGATGCGATGACCGAAGCCGGCATCGTTGCGATGGATTTGGATGGCGCGGTAATCGGCAGTGGTAAACCATCGAGCGAATGGCATTTTCACCGGGATATCCTTCGGCAGCGAACGGATGTACACGCGATTGTGCATACCCATTCGCCGTACGCAACCGCACTCGCTTGTCTGCGCGAAGACTTGCCACCGTTTCATTACATGATTGCGATTGCCGGCGGCGATTCGATACGCTGCGCACCCTACACGCTGTTTGGCACGGATACCTTGTCGCAGTATGCGCTGGCGGCGCTCGCGGATCGCAAAGCTTGTTTACTGGCCAACCACGGGCTTATTGCACTGGGTCGGGATCTGGCTGAGGCGATGGCGATTGCGACTGAAGTGGAATCCCTGTGCCAGCAATATCTGATCGCCCGTCAGAGCGGCACGCCGGTGCTGCTGTCGCCTGAAGAAATGCAGCAAGTCATTGAACGTTTCAAAACCTATGGCAGACATGCCGCCTCTGACGAGTAAACATGGACTTTACCCAATTCATCCGCACCATCCCGGACTATCCGAAACCCGGCATTCAGTTTCGAGACATCACCACGCTGCTCAAAGATCCGACAGGCTTCAAAGCCTGCATCGACAGCCTGATCGAGCGTTACCAAAACAAGCCCATCGATAAAATCGTTGGTATCGAATCACGCGGTTTCATGTTCGCCGCGCCGCTGGCTTATGCGCTGGGCATAGGTTTCATTCCGGTGCGCAAACCAGGCAAGCTACCGGGTAAAACCATCGGCCATGACTATGCACTGGAATACGGTACAGATCGCATCGAAATTCATGATGATGCGATCAGCTCCGGCGACCGCGTGCTGATCGTTGATGATTTGCTCGCCACCGGTGGCACTGCACTGGCTGCAGCAACGCTCGTCCAAAAAATGAATGGCACCGTCATTGAATGCGCATTCCTCGTTGACCTGCCGGATATCGGTGGACGACGGCGCCTTGAAAAAACAGGATTGTCAGTCTTCGCTTTGTGCGAATTCGAAGGGGATTAGCATGATGCAAGCGGCAGTGAATCAAGCGGTCGTCACCCTGCGCTGGATGAACGAATCAGGCAAGCAGTGGTTGGAGATGATCGACCAGACCCGCCTGCCCGCAGTCTTTGAATACCTGTCCTATGACAGTGCCGCCAGTGTCGCTGAGGGTATCCGCACGATGGTCGTGCGTGGCGCACCGGCGATTGGCGTGGCGGCGGCTTATGGCGTGGCACTGGAGGCGCGGCGGCTGCATGCGCTGCATCAGCGGGGCGAACTATCGTTGGCCGAATTTGACCGTCAGCTGGAACTGGGCTTTGAGGTACTGGCGGCGAGCCGTCCGACTGCAGTCAATCTCTTCTGGGCACTGAACCGCATGCGCGCGCACTGGCACGCGCAGCGCTCGCAGGATACAGCAGCCATGTCGGCTGCTTTGCAGCACGAGGCTCAGGCCATTCACCACGAGGATGTGGAGATCAACCGGGCGATGGGTGAGGCCGGCGCAACGTTATTGCCCGATGGTGCGCGCGTACTCACGCACTGTAACGCGGGTGCACTGGCCACCGCGGGACACGGTACAGCACTGGGTGTGATTCGATCGGCGGTCGCCGCCGGAAAACGCATCGCGGTGATTGCCGACGAAACCCGCCCCTTCCTGCAGGGTGCACGGCTGACCGCCTGGGAAATGGTACAGGAAAATATTCCCGTCACCCTCATCACCGACAATATGTCCGGCCACCTGATGGCGCAGGGTGAGATTGATGCCGTGGTTGTGGGGACTGATCGGGTAGCAGCGAATGGTGATGTCGCCAACAAGATCGGTACCTACATGGTGGCCGTACTCGCGCACCGGCACGGCATACCGTTTTATGTCGCCTGTCCGCTGTCGACGATTGATCTGACCATCGCCTCGGGTGCCGCTATTCCGATCGAAGAGCGCTCACCGCTGGAAGTTACCGGCTTTCGTGATTGTCAGTGGGCGGCGACCGGTGTGAGGGTCAGGAATCCTTCGTTTGATGTCACACCAGCTGAACTGGTCACTGCACTGATTACCGAAAAAGGTGTGATTCATCAGCCGGATGCTGAAAAACTCAAAGCGCTTTTTTGAAGACGCTCAGAAAAATTTCCGGCTGGTGAGCATCGGAATTTCCTCGGCCGGTACGGGCTTTGACAGCAGATAACCCTGTACTTCATCGCAACCCATTTGCTGCAATTTTTCCAGCTGCCGCGGGGTTTCTACCCCCTCGGCGACGACGACAATATTCAAGCTGCGTCCAATCGACACGATGGTTTGGCACAGCGCCTCACTTTGATGGTCTTCGCCCAGTTTTTTAACAAAAGACTGATCGATCTTGAGCACATCGATATTTAATTTCTGGAGCTGCGACAGCGATGAATAACCGGTGCCGAAATCGTCAATCTGCAACTGGATACCCATTTCGCGAAGTTCGCGCAACTCGACGACGGCGCTGCCGCCTTCATCCAGCATTCGGGATTCCGTGAGCTCAATGGCCACCAGTGATGAATGCAAGCCGTATTCTTGCAGACAGGCGCTGAACAGCTTGCGCAGACTATCGTCGCCCAACTGCAAGGCCGAAACATTGATCGACACGCATTTGATTGGAACACCCTGAGTCTGCCATGTGGCCAGTTGCGCACATACTTTGCGAACCACCAGCTCACCCATAGGAATAACCAGTCGGGTCTGCTCGGCAAGCGCGATGAATTCAGCAGGCGACAACAGACCACGTTCCGGATGATGCCAGCGGACCAGGGCCTCCATGCTGGAAAATTGACCAGTACGCGCATCTGCGCGCGGCTGATAAAAAATCACGAACTCATCGTTTCGGATCGCCAGTTGAAGTTCACGCTCCAGAAGTATCCGATCTTTGATTTTTTGGGCGTATTTTTCATCGTAATGCCGGTACTGCGATTTGCCCTGGAATTTGGCCTCGTACATCGCAATATCTGCGGCCTGCATCAGCGACTGCAGATTTTCGCCATCGGAGGGATACAGGCTGATACCAATCGAGGCTCCGAGCGGAAATTTTTCCCACGCCGTTCCGGCAGCCGAGCGAATGATCGCATCCATCAGCGCGCGCGCCTCTGCGCTGCCGTCACCCTCAGTCAGATTTTCGAGGATAGCGAAAAATTCATCACCGCCAACACGGGCGAGATGATGCTGCCTGGGAAGCGCCTGCCGCATCGCCTCGGCCACCGAAGACAGTAATGCGTCGCCGGTTCTGTGACCGAGGGAGTCATTGATGTTTTTAAAATCATCCAGATCGATGGCAAGCATAGCGATGTTGTGCCCGGACTCGCGAGCGCGCTCCAGTATCACGGGAAGCTCGTTATTAAGCCAATGGCGGTTGGGTAAACCGGTCAGCGCATCGGTCGTTGCCATCATCGCCAGTGCCTGTGCCTGCTGACGGGCCTCCGATATATCGCGGACCGTCACCGCAATATTTTTACCTGAGAGCACGGCACGGCGCTGGAACCAGCCGGCTGCATGACGCCGGCCTTCTGGCACATAAAATTCATCTTCGACGAACTTTTCTTCTTGCACGCGCCGGAAGAATTTTTTCACTGACGCCAGTGCCTTACCTTCGTAAAGATCAACACAGCATTTGCCCATTAGCTCGCTGCGCTTATAACCTGACAATTCTGCGGCCCGCTCATTGCAATCCTCGATGGGCATAGTTTCCATCTCGCCGTCATCACGGTAGGTTGGGCTCACCATATAAAAGCCTTCGCGCGCACCATCGACAGCCAGACGGAAAGTCGCCTGCACCTGAGCCGCATGCCGCTTGCGATCGGCATTTCGAATCTGATTCAATGCACCCATGAACGCCGCGCCGGCCACCACCAGACTAAACAGGCTGATAATCACAATGTAAGTGCGCTGCGTTGACGCATAAGGCTTGAGCACACTCGCTTTGCTGAGGGCAGCGACGCTCAGCAGAGGATAGCCTTCCAGCACCTGCCAGCCGACCAGACGCGACTGTTTGTCGATAAATAATTCTGCCGCTTCGTCACGCGTACCCTCATCACCTTTGAACAGTGGCGTGCCAGAGTAAAAAACCTGTGTCGCCGTCTGCCCCCCTTTGGAAGCCAGCAAAGCCCCACCGACAAAACGCACGGCAATGAAATCGCCGGGCATCATCAGAGACGCATCGTGAAATCCGGCCAGATACTCTGGCTCAATCGCAATCAGCACCACGCCGTCAAAGCTGCCATCCGCCTTGTCAATGCGCCTGCTGAAACGAATAATTTGCTTGCCGCTGAATCCGCCACGCCCTTGTGTCGGGGGCAGAATATGCAGTTGTGATTGGGGCTGTTCGCGATTGATTCTGAAAAACTCCAGATCGCCCATATAGGAGCCGCGCGCCAGATTACGCGTACTGCTGATGGCGTAGCCTTTCGCATCAATCAGCACGGGATAAATGCCGTTCTGGTAAACCCCTCTGCGAAACTGATCTTCGAGATCCAGCGTTTCCGGACGGTGCTCCCGCTGGTATTTGATGGACATCGAGAGCTGATCGATTTGTGCAACGCTGCGGAGCACCTGCTCGGCATATGCTTTTGCACGTGCACCCGCGTCTCTTTGAGCCTGGCGAATCAATAATTCTCGGTCGCTTTGGATTTTGAACGCGACCGCACCCCACATCGCCGCGAGCAGCAGTACGCACGCCAAAATCCACGCCAGAGCGATTCGCCCATTGGTGCGCTGGTGTTCGGAAGCGGGGAAAATGGAAAAGTTCGCCATCGAAAACAAAGGGTGACAACAATCAGTGCGGTCAGCGGATATATCAATCACCCACCTGTTGTTTCGATTATGCAAGATGATTGAGAAATATCAAAATTCCCTTGCGGAAACTTTTTATTCCGTATGGCTGTCTCGCTAAGTCGCTGGCAAGAAGTGACCGGACTCGGGAGCAGCATGCTGCAAGCCAGCGCAGCGGCACCGGCTTGCAAGCGGGTACGCCGCATCCAAGGTAGGGACGGCTAGCAGAGGCCTATCGGGACGAGTTCTTGCGCTCCCGACGCCCCGCTTCCTGAGTCTCCCGGAAAATCGGCAGATAGACATAAGCCAGGGTACCCCGATCATCGAGTTTGCTGAATTCAAGTTCGACGTAGATTTTTTCCTCGCCGCCACCCCAGGCATACGTTTCGGACGTACGCTGTACCGCTCGGGGATTACCCCACTGGCTTTTGGCGTAATCGAGCAGAGCAGCGAAGTCTTTCTCGCCGCCGAATTCCATTTGCACGAAATAGAAGCGGTCCTCAGAAAAGCACAGCCGCAAGTTCGACACACTCGTGCCGCCGACCTGAGCAACACCCTCACCGCTTCGATAACATTGGTAGAGCGGGGTTTCGACCAGCTTTTTTGCGGCTGGCAGTGCTGCCATTGGCTGGGCCCAGCGTAATCCCTCAAAACCCTCGGGCAGGCTGCCGGCACTGGCAAGCACTGGCGTCAACAACAGAAAAAGGAATTTCTTCATGGCGGGGCCTGCGTGCGTACGGGTTGAATAAAAAATGCTGGCTCAAGCAACTGCAAAATTTTAAGACAGAAAAAACAATGGCGCGGAAAACCGCGCCATGGCTTCTTTCAACAAGCGATCACTTCCAGAGTTCACATTTGGTTTCGGCTTTGGTCATGAATGCCTGGTCACCGGGGATGACCTGAACCGGCTTGTAGTAGTCCCACGCATATTTAGATTCGGCCGGTGATTTCACCTGCATCAGCGTCATGTCGTGCACCATGCGGCCGTCAGGCCGCACAATACCATTCTTGGCGAAGAAGTCATTGACGGGTGTGGATTTGAGCTTCTCCATCACTTTGTCGCCGTCTTCATTACCCAGTGCCTTGACTGCGTTCAGATAGAACGTGGCTGCCGAATAATCGGCGGCGTGCAGCATGGAAGGCGCTTTCTTGTTTTTATCCATGAACTTTTTGGACCAGGCGCGCGATTCCTCATTGGTATCCCAGTACCAGCCATCGGTCAGGTACATACCCTGAGTGAGCTCGAGACCAAGAGCATGCACGTCATTGACGAACATGAGCAGGCCGGCGAGTTTCATTTTTTTGTTGATGCCGAATTCGGCAGCGGCCTTGATCGAATTAACCGTGTCGCCTCCTGCATTGGCCAAACCAAGCACCTGCGCCTTGGATTTTTCTGCCTGCAGCAGGAACGACGAAAAATCGGATGCCGCCAGCGGATGACGTACCGAGCCCAGCACGCGGCCGCCGTTTTTGTTCACCACGTCGGCTGCATCTTTTTCGAGCGACATGCCAAACACATAGTCGGCAGTCAGGAAAAACCAGTCTTTTTGTCCCTGCTGCACCAATGCACCGGAGGTGCCACGAGCTACCGCCGCAGTGTCATACGCATAGTGGATGGTGTAGGGCGTGCATTCTTCGTTGGTCAGCCGCGATGTACCGGCGCCAATGGCGATGAAAGGCTTTTTCTTCTCTGCCGCCACCTTGGCCATGGCCAGGCTGGTCGCGGAGTTGGTGCCGCCGATCAGCATGTCAACGCCCTGCTGGTCGAACCATTCACGCGCCTTGCTGGCGGCGATGTCGGCTTTGTTCTGGTGGTCGGCTGAGACGAACTCGATTTTCTTACCGTTGACGTTGCCGCCAAAATCGGCAATCGCCATCTTGATCGCTTCTGCACCGGCCGGGCCGTCAACGTCAGCATAGACACCTGACATGTCCGTGATGAAGCCGATCTTGATCGTATCGCCATCGTTACTGCTGCTGGGATTGTCGGCCTTCTGGCACGCAGTCAGTGCAAACAGCGAGGTCAGCGCCGAGACGGCAACCAGGGCACGGGCAGGATTCCTGAATTTCAAAATAATCTCCCTATCGTTATTTATTTAAATATGAAAACAGTAGCGCAATGAAGCGGTCTGAGTGGGCCAATCTTAGCATGAGGCCCATCAATATTTCCCGGGCTGCCTGACAAGGATGTCAGCTGTGATCAAGGGCAGCAGATTCGGGTAGCGTCCGATTCGCTATCGCTTACACGTAAATTTTTCCATGACTGAAGCCCTGCGGCTGCGCCAGAGCCTGCATCAGTGCCCGGGAGGCTGGCACATCGCTTGCTGAACTGTTCTCTGGCTGGCTCTGATCGGCAGGTATGCCAGTGCATCTCACATGAAAGGAGCGTCTCATGGAAACTGAAATACCGATCAGCTCAACCGAAAACTCAGGGGCGCGCCCCGATCTTCGGGCTCGCAGTGGTCAAACTGCTGGTCAGGCCTCCGGGCTGCGCGACGAGTTATCCAGCCTGAAAGGCGATCTTGATGCCTTGATGCTGCATGCGTCAACGCTGAGTGAGAGCGAATTGCGCGAAGCCCGTGATCGTATCGTCGCGCGCTTTTCCTCGATGCGCTACGCCGCGAAAGGCATTGCCGAGCAGGCTAGCCGGCAATTAAGTCAGGGCCGGGACGTCACCGCCGACTATGTCCGGGAGAAGCCATTGCAATCCGTTGCGCTGGCCGCCGGGGTTGGCATGCTGATCGGCGCCCTATTGCGTCGTGACTGACAGCCTGTCCGATGAACTGACGGCGGGAGAACCCGATGCTTGAAGCTCTGCAAAAATCAAAACAGCTTTCCTTCATTGTGATGGACAGGCTGGGCGACTATCTTGCGCTCCTGCGCATTGAGATGAAACTTCAGGGACGCGAACTGGGTGCGCAGCTGGCCGGCTATCTGCTCGCTGCAATCTCTGTTTTCTTCGTCATGCTTTTCACCGGTATCGCCATCATCGTGAACTTTTGGGACAGCGATTACCGAAGCATGGCTGCCTGGATTGTGGTGGTGCTTTACCTGCTCATGACCGCCGCAGGGATGACACTGGCGCGCCGTCATACCGGGCATGCCTCCGCCATGACGACCCTGCAAGAGGAAATCCGACGCGACGTGGCCCTGGTTCGGGAGAGCTTATGAAGACATCGCTGGAAGAAGAACGTCGTGCTCTGCTGGAGCGAATCGAGGCCAGCCGAAATGTGTACCGCCGAATACTAAGCGGTGAAAACAACGATCCCCACGCGACGGCTGGCCACGGGATGACGATCAGGCGACCAACACCATCGTCAGGCCGGCAGATCGGACAATGGATGTCCGATCATCCGCTGCAAATCGCAGCGGGCGTGACCCTGCTGGTGTGGCTGGCGCCGGGCCTGAGCCGACGGATCCGGTCCCGGTCGGCGGACCGAAAAAAATCGCCGGCACCCGCCCCGCGCGCGGGAACGGCAAAAGCGATTGCGACCGCGTTGATTCTGTTACTTCGAGATCCCCGGCGTCTCGAAACAAGCGCCAGCGTGCTGAACACGGCCTGGCGATGGCTCCGACACAGAACATCCACACCAACCCCGATCTACGGAAGGAAGCCTCATGCATAAATTAATTAACCTCATCAGCCTGACCACTGCCATCATCACTGGCTTTACCGTCTCAGGCTGTAACACCATGCGAGGCTTCGGCAAAGATGTTGAGCGCGGTGGAGAACGTGTGCAGGATGCTGCCAAACCCAAACAGGAAACCCAGCAGCCGGCCCGATGAATCGGTCAAAGCAAACGGGTAAGGGGGACAGGAAAGGCACGGCTTAAAGCACCATCAGGCCGGCCTGTACCAGACAATCCGGCGATACATTCGCCGGTGGAGGATTCGGTGGGATGCGTTCCCACTGATCTTCTGCTGGTGTTCCGACATCCGGGGATGGAAGCTGCGCGAATTCATGCGCAAACGCCTCACAGGAAAACAAAACCCCGCTATCAAAGCGGTACACCGCCTTCTGCCAATGGCTGGCTTTATTTTCTGCGCCGCTGTAGTTCATCCAGGCAGGCAAGCCAGCGCTCAACATGAAACCAGCTACCAGCGCGGCGCCGGGAAACGGTTGTCGTCGTGACTGACTTATCCGAGTTCGCATGTCAGTGCGCTATGACGTGCGGTGTCGAAGCGGAATAAAGGCGTCTCGTTCGCATCAGTCTGACTGAATCAACTGAAGGTGTAATACACCAGTCGGACCAGTTCCGAATCGAAATACAGCGCCTGCCAGGGAATGATCACGGACGCTTTGCTATTGTTGGGCGCGATGATCACATAGCGGAGTTGCCGGCTGCGCACATCGACCAGCACTGAACGTACTCTGCCCATCGCCTGTCCGTTGGCAGTGACCACCGGACAGGAACGCAATAATTCAGTCGCTGAAGACTGGCCTGCTTTCATGCAGGTGAAGCGCTTGCTCGCGCTGTGCCCGTTGCGCTGATTCCCGTCATTGAATGTCTTCAGCATGATCTGTTCTCGAAACCGTAGGCTTTCGACAGCCTGAACTGACATGCCGCTGTGACCGCGGCATGCAGTAGCGAGTTCATAATTTTGCCGACTCGGCGCGCGCTCCGGTCACGCCCTCCATGTTCTCAGCCCAGGTGGTTCGCCGTGCCCCCATCGCGCCGATCGCACCTCCCAGCAAACTCAGGATCAGCGACAGTGTCACCGCACCAAAAGCAATCCACGCAGTGGTCCCGGCTCGCTGCAAGGCCCGGTTCGCTGCATCACGCCCGGCCGGTGACGCCTGCTCGGGTGATCCGGACAGAATAAGCGCCTGATCAACGATGCCAGCAGCGCGATCACGCTGCACACCCATCGAGCTGCTCATGTAGTCGATCGCCTGATCGCGTCGGCCCGCAGCGATGTGCTCCTGCAGCGTGCGCAATGATTCAGGGCTGACATTGGTGCCCATCTGACGATTAATGAGCGCGGTCACACCACCGCTCTGCGCTACCCCAGCGCCCGGATTCAAACTGGAAAACAAGCCCGACAGGAGCGAACCGCCGGCGGACGTCGCAAGAATGACAAACAACAGCGTGGTCACTGCCCAGGATACGAAACCGTGGAGTACACCGTCCGTCTTGCGTTTAAGGCCCGACATGCGTCCGGCAACATAAGAACCAATCAGCGCTGCGATCAGCATCGACAGCCCGGCCCAGATCAATGCACCGGTGGCCGGCCCCTCGACGGCAGAAACACTGCTCAGCGAGAGTCCGCTGGCGATACCCAGCAAAGTCAGTACGAGTTGTACCGAGATACCAACGGCGACACCGGCGAGCACTGCGCCCCAGCGAATCGCCGCGAACAACGGTCGGCGCACAATATTTTCCTGCGAAATCATGGTCCCGCTCGGAAAACCTGAGCTACTCTCAAGATGAATGGTTGCCATGGGAAGGTCTCCTTGCTTAATTGAAGTTCATGAAGTGGTATTTGACATTATCCGGACTGCGTTTGCCGGCACAGTGCGAACCATCACAGATTTAGCGTGTATCAACATCTTTAGTTACAAGGGTGACAGCACACCGTTGGTTATCATGACGCGATCACCCTGCTTCACCGATGGTGCGGCTTCTTGTGCAAAAGATTGCGTGGTGCCATCGTCCATGCGAATCGTCACTTTGTAAATCTGATCACCGGCACGCGTGCGTTTTTCAATTTCATGACCAACATAGGCGCCACCTGCTGCTCCCGCTGCAGTCGTCACTGCCCGGCCTGAACCACCGCCGACCTGATTGCCGATAACGCCGCCGACTGCAGCACCCGCCAGCGTACCCAGACCCAGGCCCTGCTGTCTGGATACTTGTTCTATCGACTGAATGGTGCCGCTGCCATTCACATTGCTGGCGATGGGCTGCGTTGAGACGGTAGATCCGCCAAGGTTACCGAGGCCTTCGCAGCCTGCGGTTGTCAGTGCCAGCGGGATGATCCACATTGAAAAATTCTTGCGCCACATGATGATCTCCTGTGTCCTGAATCACTTATCGGGAAAAACAATCTCTGATATCAAGCACTAAACATGCCGGGCATATTGCAGACCGATGGCAGCAGGTACGCCAATTGCTGTGTACAACGAGGGACTAAGAATTAGTAATGAAAATCAGTTATGACAACGGGAGCGAATATGCAAAAGCGAATTTCATTACAACGCGCAATGCAAGATAAGGCGATTGAGAGCTCACAGCCATGACACCGGTTTATCATCGCGCAGTCTTTCTGGATAAAGACGGTACCCTGATCGACAATCTGCCTTTCAATACTGATCCGACGAAAATACGATTGAGTCCCGGTGCGGGTAGCGCATTGCAGCGATTGCAACGGCTGGGATATCAGTTGATGGTGGTGTCCAACCAGAGCGGTGTGGGTCGCGGACTGTTTGATGAATCCGCACTCGGTAATGTGCACGACCGTCTCGTCAGCCTGCTGGCTGCTTTCGATGTAAGACTCAACGGTTTTTACTACTGCCCGCACTGGCTGCACAGCATGAAGGCCCGGTATGCCTATTTATGTCAGTGTCGAAAGCCCGCACCGGGTTTGCTGACACAAGCTGCCCGGCGACACTCACTCGATTTGACGCAGTGCTGGATGGTCGGGGATCTGCTCGACGATATGGAGGCAGGACGACGTGCTGGCTGCCGCACGGTGCTGATTGATAATGGACACGAAACTGAATGGGAATGCTCTGCTCAGCGCAGACCTCATCGACTAGCCAAAGACCTGCCCGATGCGGCCGACATCATCACGCACTGCGCTACTCAGCGACCATGAGGATCAGCTTATTGATCCGATCGGATGACACTGAAACTGCCATCCGATTCAAGATAGGCAATCTTGACCTGATCCAGTCGCTCGATACCCTGCTGACGCAAATGGGTCCAGAGCTCATCTTCGGTAATCAGTTCGTGCCGCATATTGCGTAATAACAGCCGACCTTTCGATACCAGCGGCAAACTGGAGGGTTCGGCAAAATGCCGGAAGACAGGAAATCGCCAGGCCAGCCAGTCGAGAATAATATTCCAGGCGATCAGGGTCGCCACCAGCACCATGCCGTCGGTCACGGAGGTGTATTCCCCTGCCATCGCGTTTTGCGAAGCATCGGCGACAATCACCAGAATGAGGATATCTGCCAGACCTACCGAGCCCACGTCCCGTCGAATAACGAAGCGAAAAAGCAGAAACAAAAACCAGTACATCACAGAGCCACGCAAGAAAATTTCAACAAGCGGTGTCGACAAGCCGAAGATTTCGGCGAGATCGACACCGATGAAATTTTCCATGAACGACTGAATCGCTTTTCAGGAAATTGATGAAGCGTCTCTGCCGTTCGGATTACTGCCAGTAAGGTGGCTGGTTGTAAAACGCGTAAATTTGCGAGGCCCAGCTTTCGTCAGCCATTGAAGGCCAGTGATCTTTGTCGAAGCCCGGCGCCTGCTCCAGACGTTCTTTCGGTATATCCAGCACAAAGCATTTTCTGTCGGCATCCAGGGTCAGCGCACTCCAGGGAATGGCAAACAGTTTTTCACCAAGGCCAAGAATGCCGCCAAAAGAAAGTACTGCATAAGCGACCCTGCCGGTACCGACATCAATCATGATGTCCTCAATGCTGCCGAGTTTTTCGGACTGGACATTGATCACATCATCGCCTTGCAGCGTATCGGCTGCCATCACATCCGGACCGGGACCGCTGCGGTCATCCGCCTGACGTTGCACAATGCGCGCACCCTGCCCCTGGGGGCCTGAAGGCGGCGTGGAGGAGAGACTCATCTTGTTTCCTTTCACGTTGGGAGGTTCATCATGAACAGCCTTTCGCTGTCCGGCTGCGGTGGTTGGACTGTCCGAGCAGGTCTTTCTCTCCCCTGATACAAAAATTATTTAATAAACACTCAATTAAGCAAGCCCCTATCGTAATCGGGCAGATTGATCGACGCAGACCGATGCAATGGTGGCTGCAAGGCGGTCAGGGGTTTTTCGTGGCGACCGTATTCTTCAAGCCGGTTATAAAGCGTCTTGAGACTGATACCCAGTAAATCAGCAGCACGTTTTTTGACGCCACCGCACAATGCCATGGTGGCAAAAATCAGTTTGCGATCCACATCAGCCAGTGATGTTCCTAACGGTATGGCCAGTGTCATTTCACTGGTGCTGCAAGAAGCGGGAGCGGGTTCGAGTATGCGGGTATCGATCACCTGATCAGACAAGATGTAAGCACGGTGAATGAAGTTACGCAGTTCGCGAACATTACCCGGCCAGTGATGCGTACGAAGCACAGCTAACGCCGGTTCAGGCAGCGTTTTGGCCGTACGGTGCGCGCTGTTGAGCTCATCCAGAAAATGAAGCGCGAGCTGCTCGATATCCCGACCCCGTTCACGCAAAGGCGGTATGCGCAGCGGGAAGACATTGAGCCGATGGAACAAATCAAGCCGGAGCCGACCTGCCGCAATCGCGCTGTCAGGATCTCTGTTAGTCGCTGCAATGATACGCACATCAGTATGAAGTTCGTGATTGCTACCGATGCGCATGAACGATCCGGTTTCCAGTACACGAAGCAACTTCACCTGCAAGTCCACCGGCATTTCAATGACTTCATCGAGGAACAGCGTGCCACCGCAGGCGCGCTCGAAATAGCCTTTGTGCTGACGGTCAGCGCCGGTGAAGCTACCCTTCTCATGCCCGAAAATTTCACTCTCGATCAGTTGCGGCGAAATCGCACCGCAATTGACCGGCAGGAAAGGCTGACGCTGCCGGGCACTTTGCGCGTGTATGGTTTGTGCTACCAGTTCCTTCCCCGTGCCGCTCTCACCGAGCAACAGCACGCTGGCCTCGGTCGGCGCGACACGACCTATGTGCTCGGACAAGGTTTGCATGGCCTCCGAGCAGCCCAGCAAGCGGGCAGACCCCACCGAACCAGCACTGTCCGGCAAGCTGACCGGCCGCTCGCGCAGCCACCGCCGGACCCGCTGCAGATCCAGTGGCTTGGTCAGATAATCGGTCGCACCCAGACGCCAGGCATCAATGACCGTTTCCACGGTGGGCTCAGCCATCATCGGAATGACGGTGATGCGATCCGGGCGATCTCTGGTTTCGAGCAGACTCAGGCCACATCCGTCACTCAGATGCTGCGCCGTGAAAATGATATCCGGCGGCTGTAGTGCCAGCTGGGCCGTCGCCTGCCGCAGGCTGGTCACGACCACACTGCTCAGCCCTTCTTCGCGCGCCACTTCGCGCAACAGATGACTGCAGACCCTATCTTCATCAACAATCAACAGGTGTGGCATAAGATGACATTAAGAGTCCTCAGGGCATAAGCCCGGCAGCGAACTGATGACAGATAACGGATACCGACATCCTTCAGGGATTTCGTGGCTTCATCTTGTTGGTGACTTTACTGACCCCCTCGACATTTTTTGCAATTTTCATCGCCTGATCCATTTGCGCCGGTGAGTCCACGAATCCGGAGAGAATGACTTCGCCCTGGCTGGTTTCCACGCTGATATCGGATACGCTGACTTTCTTGTCCTTTGCCAGCGCGGCCTTCACTTTGGCTGTGATAACGGTATCGCTGCTGGTCGCTTTATCGATCGTGGATGAAGCGCCTGAGCTTTCACCCGATGAACCACTGCCTGAGGGCGCTGTGCTCTGATCACGGGCAGCAGTATCGTCAGCACGCTGACAAGCGGGCAGCATCAGGGCTGCTGCAAGGGGTAGTGCACACAGACCCAACCATCGTCTCATTGTCTGGTTCATTGCTGATGCTCCTCCATCGGTGTCGGCGTTGTGGTGTTGGCGTTCGGATATCCAGGGTCGGTTGTCTGCATTCCGCGCTTTCGTTGTTGACCTCAGGGCACTCAGCGTGAACCGGCACCGGAGCTGCCCGGGGAAGAGCCTGTGCTACCGGGAGGCAGTGCGCCACCGGGACTGCTGCCTGGGGTGCCTTCCTGGCCACCCGAGCTGCTGCCCGGCATCACGGCGCTGCCGCCTGAGCTGCTGCCAGAGGTACTGCCTGAACTACCACCTGACGGCGGCGTTGCGGGTTTAGGTTCCGTTTCAGAAGGTGGCGGTGGTGTCGAGGGTGTGGATTCGGGCGCAGTCTGTGGCGGTGGTGTGGTGCTGGTACCTCCCTGCTCAGTGCCACTGCCGGTACCGCTGCCACCACCTCCCCGGTTGCAGCCTGCGAGGCTGAGAGCGGCCAGACTCAACAGGATAAAAATTTTCGATGCATGGGATTTCGGGTTCATTCCTATTCCTTTCAACTAACAGTGAAGTCATCGTCTGTCTTCTTGACTTTCAGATCGTGCATAAGTTTCAACACGCATGATGAGCTTCTGCGCCGTAGCAAAGGCCCTGGCCACCGCACAAGAGAATTCATTGAAAACCGGACATCAGGACGCATCGTGATCATTTGATACAGCACAGTGCGCTTCCCGACCGGTGGTGCAGATTGATCGTTTATCTTCGCGACACGCTGCCATGACGCCATCACCTCCTTCCCGGCATTTCGGAGTGCTGTATGGCAGCTCGCCAGCCATGCTGTCTTTGTATCGGCAGATTGAGCGTGTCGCTGTGACAGAGGCAACGGTCTTGCTGGAGGGTGAAAGCGGCACGGGTAAAGAGCTGATTGCTCAGGCAATTCATTGTTCCGGCGCCCGTGCGCAGAAACATTTTGTTGCGGTGAATTGCGGCGCAATACCGTCCCACCTGATTGAAGCCGCATTGTTTGGGCACGAAAAAGGCAGCTTTACTGGCGCCACACGTCAACAGACCGGTTTCTTCGAGCATGCATCCGGCGGCACGCTATTCCTTGATGAAATCACGGAGATGCCGCCCGATATGCAAGTCAAGTTGTTGCGCGTACTTGAGTGTGGAAATTTTTATCGGGTCGGTGGCAGCGACGCGGTGCAAGTCGATGTGCGTTTGATTGCAGCGACAAACCGTTCGCTGAAAGATGCCGTGCTGGAAGGCAGCCTGCGGCAGGATCTGATGTACCGGCTGGCTGTATTTCCGATACGTGTGCCGCCTTTGCGCGAGCGGGGCGGCGATACCGAGTTACTGGCGCAATGTTTTCTGGATGAGCTCAATCGGCAAGCCGGCACGAACAAGCAATTTTCGAAAAATACCCCCGAGCGTTTGCGCAGTCATCGCTGGCCCGGCAATGTGCGGGAACTTAAAAACAGGGTGTATCGCGCGTATATTCTGTCGACGGATCGGGTGGTCATGGAAGAGCCACTCGCAAGCGGCAAACAGTCGCCCCAGATAGCCAATGGCCTGATGAATTTTACGATTGGTACCGCGCTGTCAGAAGCCCAGAGGGAAATCATTCTTGCTACCCTGCGTCATTACAGCGGTAACAAACGTCAGACTGCCGAGACACTCGGCATCAGTCTGAAAACACTGTACAACCGGCTCAAAGAATACTGATTTCCAGAGCGGCAAGGGATGACTTACGCAGGCATGGGCGGCATGGCCTGCGCGGCGCGCAGCAACACATCGGTATCGCCGGTAGCGAGCTGCCGGGCATCCGACAGCTTTTGCCGGAAACTGCGCGCACCGGGTAAACCTGCCATGAGTCCCAGCATGTGTCGTGTGATGCTGTTGAGGCGCGGGCCACCGGCGGCAAGCTGTTGCTGAATATAAGGCAGCATCGCTTCGATGACCTGCAGACGACTGCGCTGTGATGCGGCATCGTCGTAATAGCGCGTATCGAAACTCGCCATCAGGTAAGGGTTGTGATAGGCCTCGCGACCAAGCATCACGCCATCGACTTGGGTCAGATGTGCGTCAATCTGATCAAGCGTACGGATGCCGCCGTTGATAATGATCTCCAGTTGCGGGAAATCTTTTTTCAGCTGGTACGCATACGCGTAACGCAACGGGGGTATTTCGCGGTTCTCCTTAGGCGACAAGCCGGTGAGAATCGCATTGCGCGCATGCACTATAAAAGTTTGACAGCCTGCGGCGGCGACCGTACCCACAAAATCGCGCACAAAATCATAACTGTCCACGTCATTGATGCCGATACGGTGTTTGACGGTGACGTCGATACTCACCACATCACGCATCGCCTTCACGCAATCAGCCACCAGCTGCGGTTCAGCCATCAGGCAGGCGCCGAAAGCGCCACGCTGCACGCGCTCGGACGGGCAACCGCAATTGAGGTTGATCTCGTCATACCCCCATTGCTCGCCGAATTTCGCGCTCTTCGCAAGATCCTCCGGTTCGCTGCCGCCCAGTTGCAGTGCGACCGGATGTTCTTCATCACTGAAATCCAGATGCCGCGCTTTGTCACCATGGATGATTGCCCCGGTCGTGACCATTTCGGTATAGAGCCAGGTGTGACGCGTGATCTGCCGGTGAAACATCCGGCAATGCCGATCGGTCCAGTCCATCATCGGAGCGACGGACAGCCGTCGGGCGGGCAGCTTGGCTTTGTTTTTCACGTTCACGCAGTGCGGACTTTGATTCGGGAGCCCGCATTTTACCGGCTCTGACGATGACGCCGGCGCATGCAGTAAAGTAACGGCTTCGGACTGTTTGTCATCTCAATCCTGTATCAACCCGGTATCAATCTGACATCCCTCTGAAATCATTCTGCTCATGAGTCTCGACACCTCCCACTACTGGATGCCGTTTACGGCCAATCGCCAATTCAAGTCCCGCCCGCGCCTGATGAAGGCGGCGTCCGGCATGTATTACACCGCAGAAGACGGACGGCAAATCCTCGATGGCACCGCCGGGCTGTGGTGCGTCAATGCCGGCCATGCGCATCCGAAAATTGTGCAGGCCGTTGTCGAGCAGGCGCAGACCATGGATTTCGGCCCGCCCTTTCAGATGGGCCACGCCAAAGCCTTCGAAGCCGCCAGCGCACTCGCGGCGATGGCGCCGGCTGACCTGAATCGCGTTTTCTTCTGCAACAGCGGGTCGGAGGCTGTCGAAACTGCGCTCAAGATGGCACTGGCTTTTCACCGCATGCGCGGCGACGGACTGCGCACCAAGCTGATCGGACGTGAACGCGGCTATCACGGGGTTGGCTTCGGCGGTATCTCGGTGGGTGGCATTGCCGGCAACCGCAAGCACTTTGGTACCGCCCTTCCCGGCGTTGATCATTTGCGTCATCCCCTTGATATTGCCCGTAACGCTTTTTCGCGCGGGCTACCGGAACACGGTGTCGAGATCGCAGACGAATTCGAGCAGCGCCTGCTGGCACTGCATGATCCTGCGACGATCGCTGCACTCATTGTCGAGCCAGTGCAAGGCTCTGCAGGAGTCATCATTCCACCGAAGGGTTATCTGCAGAAGCTGCGCGCGGTGTGCGACAAGTACGGCATTCTGCTGATCTTCGATGAGGTGATCACCGGATTCGGTCGTCTTGGGACGGCGTTTGGTGCGGACTACTTCGGTGTGACGCCCGACATCATCTGCTGCGCCAAAGGCCTTACGAATGCGGCGGTGCCGATGGGCGCGGTGATTGCAAAACAATCGATCTATGATGAATTCATGTCGCGCGCGCCAGAGAACAGCATCGAGTTTTATCACGGCTATACCTACAGCGGTCACCCGCTGGCCAGCGCTGCTGCTGTTGCGGCGCTCGGCGTGTATCGCGATGAAGCTTTGTTCGAACGGGCCGCGGCCATGGCGCCCGCATTCGAAGAGGCCGCTCATGCGCTGCGCGGTTTACCGCACGTGAAAGACATCCGCAATATCGGACTGGTGTGCGCCATCGAGCTGGAACCCCTGCCAGGCAAACCCACCGCACGCGCTTACGAGGTGTTCGAGCGCTGCTTCTGGGAGAAAAATGTGCTGATCAGAACAACCGCCGACATCATCGCGCTGTCGCCGCCGCTGATCATCGACAAGGCCCAGATAGACATGCTGTTCGACGCTGTGGGTAACGTACTTAAAACCGTCAAATAAAAAAGCGCCCGCGGGCGCTTTTTTCATAGCAGCTGATCTGCCAGCCGAGCCATCGACTGATCGATCGGCGGAGCAGGGGTCAGGCGGCTTCTCTTGAGGCCTTCTTGCGCTCGTGCTCTTTCAGGAAGCGCTTGCGCAAGCGAATGCTCTTGGGCGTGATCTCGACCAGTTCATCATCGTCGATGAACTCGACCGCATACTCCAGTGTCAGCTCGATTGGCGGCACCAGACGCACCGCTTCATCGGTGCCGGAGGCACGCACGTTGGTCAGTTGCTTACCCTTGATCGGGTTAACAACAAGATCATTTTCGCGTGAATGAATACCGATGATCATGCCTTCGTACACCGGGTCATTATGGTTGACGAACATGCGGCCACGATCCTGCAATTTCCATAGCGCGTAAGCCACTGCAGCGCCATCATCCTGGGAAATCAGCACGCCATTGCGACGACCGGCGAGTTCGCCTTTGTTGGGATCGACAGCACCATAAGCATCAAACACATGGCTCATCAGGCCAGTACCGCGGGTCAGTGTCATGAATTCACCCTGGAAGCCGATCAGGCCGCGCGCTGGAACACGATATTCCAGTCGTACCCGACCTTTGCCATCGGGTTGCATGTCCTGCAGATCACCGCGACGACGACCCAGCTCTTCCATCACACCGCCCTGATGCGCTTCTTCGACATCGACGCTGAGGTTTTCAAACGGCTCCTGACGCTCGCCATCCACCATCTTGAAGACAACGCGCGGACGCGACACAGCCAGCTCGTAACCCTCACGACGCATGTTCTCCAGCAAAATGGTCAGGTGAAGTTCACCACGACCCGACACTTCGAAAATCGTGTCATCGTCCGTCGGTGCCACGCGCAATGCGACGTTGGACTTCAGCTCACGCTCCAGTCGTTCACGTAGCTGACGGCTGGTGACAAATTTACCCTCACGGCCTGCCAGCGGCGAAGTGTTGACCATGAAGTTCATGGTCAGGGTCGGTTCATCAACGGTCAGCATTGGAAGCGCGTCGGGCGTGTCGACAGCGCAGACGGTCGTGCCAATACCAAGGTCTTCGATACCGTTGATCAGCACGATGTCGCCTGCCAGAGCTTCAGTCACAATCTCACGCTCCAGACCTTTGAATTTCAGGACCTGATTAACCCGTGCCTTGACTGGCGTGCCCTCAGGGCCATTCATGATCACGACATCCTGAAGCGGCTTGACGCGACCGCGACTGATACGGCCGATACCAATCTTGCCGACATAGGACGAGTAATCCAGCGAGGAAATTTGCAGCTGCAGCGGACCGTCCGGATCATCATCACGCACCGGGACGTGACGCAGCACGGCGTCAAACAGCGGTGTCATGTCGCCCTCGCGCACCTCGGAGTCGAGGCTGGCATAGCCATTCAGTGCTGAGGCAAAAACAACCGGGAAATCCAGCTGCTCTTCCGTCGCGCCGAGCTTGTCGAACAATTCAAAGGTGGCATTGATCACCCACTCAGGACGCGCGCCGGGGCGATCGATCTTGTTGACGACGACGATGGGCTTCAGACCCAGCGCCAGCGCCTTGCGTGTGACAAACCGCGTCTGAGGCATCGGGCCCTCCACCGCATCCACCAGCAGCAGCACCGAGTCCACCATCGAAAGCACACGCTCGACCTCGCCGCCAAAGTCGGCGTGGCCTGGGGTATCGACGATATTGATGTGGGTGCCTTTGTACTCGACCGCGCAGTTTTTCGCGAGGATGGTGATGCCGCGCTCTTTTTCAAGGTCGTTGGAATCCATCACGCGGGTATCCACCTGCTGGTTTTCACGGAAAGTGCCGGACTGCCGCAGCAGCTGGTCAACCAGGGTGGTTTTGCCGTGGTCAACGTGGGCAATGATGGCGATGTTGCGCAAAGCGCGGTCGGTGTTTGACATGGGGAGATGGGCCAGAACAGGAAAACCTGAGATTTTAACACTGAATCATGTGAGTTTCGAGAAATTCCTTGCAATTTCAATGAGTTGCAATAATTTTTTGCGTTATAGCAGGAAACAAGGGGGGAGGAACAAGATTGGCAGAAAGGTTACACAAAGATCATCGATCGACTCGCATGTCAAATTTTTAGAATTTAATGCGACCAAGACATACAAAATGATGCCAAAGTGAAAACCGAAGCGCACACCCGACGGGCACCCTGATGATGTTGGCCCCTACCGAGCTAATGAAGGCCGAAACGACGAACTCATCTCGTCGGCCAAATGGCAAGGCAGAAGTATTTTGTCAGGGCCTTTAAGACCCCGTACCAGAAATTTCACGAGAATTTAGATCCTATTTTTCTTCTCAATTGAGACATCGGTTGATATGAACTCAACAAATCAGATCCGGTCGTCGCAGCTAATACAAAGCTCGGCGGCGCAGATAAAAGAGGCAGAGCAGACATCGACTGGAAGTCTGTACAACAGCCAGCAAGGCATCCGCGGCGCAGAAACCGAGAAAAAACTTGGACAGGCCATTCACAATAATAATGCGTCGAAAAATAAAGCCAGTGAGACGCTTGAGCAAAAAAATATGACCACCGGTGGGCATATCACCGATGCGAACATGAGCACACGTAAACGAGGCGTCAACGTGCACGGTCTTTCCATTGCAGTTCTGAACTACCGGCAGTATGAGTTCCGAGATCGGTCTGACGCTATTAAAAGTCCTAACCGTCAACTCGCCCAGAATGCGAACGATCGCGTATTAAATGAGAAAAGAGAACGGGCAGTTTCTCAGCTTTCAAAAGAAATTAAGCAGTTTGATTTTTCCAACAAAAATATAAGTGAACAATTCTTCCGAGGAAACTCAGCTGGAGCAAAATTAGCAGGAAACGCATTAAAAGACGTTTTCAAAAAAACCTCGGAAGATATCGTCGCAAAGATGAATCAAGAGTTTACAGATGTCGTCAAAAATTTTGGGCCGAACCCAACTAAAGAGCAACTTGGTCAGGCAATGATTGCAACTTATAAAAAATTACTTACAAGCCTGAAAGACATTAGCTTTCCACCTCAGTTTACAAAGCTGGCGGAAGAAATTAATGATTTACTTCAGCAAGCAGCCAGCGAGAAAATTAAAAATTCAGATAAGGTCACAAAACAAATGATTCAAACCAATCTTGATAAATGCAAAAATAATATTGCAAGCGCATTACTATTACGTTCGCTTTGCTCTGAATTAACCGTTACATTGTCTAGCAATAAAAACGAATCTTTTACAAAATTATTGGCTGGCTACAAGGATTATCAATCTGGAATAAAGATGCATCAGTTTGCCTCCAATCTTATTAGCAAGATTAATCAATCAACATCCGGATCAAAACGCACAGCGATGATGGAAACATTTCCTGAATTCGATAAATTTTTGTTGAGTCCAGAAAACAATCTATCCGGATTTCATGCGCTGAACAAAATCAACCAAGACATATTGTCTAGCTGATGGCTGTTCGCCGAAAAATCCATGTGACCCAAAGTGTCGACGATATCGATATGCATGGCCATGTACTCAACCGAGCCGTTCTTCGCGCCGATGGTGATGCTGCGCAAAGCACGGTCGGTGTTTGACACGGGTAGCGGGTTGAATTGAGAACACCGGTGATTTTGGCAACCGAATACAAAAAATCCGAGAAATATTTTGAATTTTCAATGAGTTGCAAAACTTCGCATATGCCGCAGGAAACGTGCGATGCGGAACAAATTACCCAGAAAAGTTACAAGAAAAGCATTGATTGCGACTAAAGCCAAATTTTCCGCCAAGTAGGAGACCTGAAAATGATCCGCCCTCACCCAAGGAATTTAAACCCATGAGCAAATTAGATCCAAATCGGACGCCTGAACGTCGTCTTGATGAATTTCTCAAACAAATCTCAGCGCCTCAGATTCAAGGGAATATTAAAGAACCTGCCGAGAAAACATCTCGCTGGATTAAATGGGGTTTCAGTAACGCTGAGGCGACTAAACCGGGTTATCAGATAGTAAAAAAATCTGAAAGTAAAATTTTCAACCGACTGCTGGACAGGATCGATACCGTGGCCAGCCGGGCGCGGCAAGAAGCAAACAAGGAAATAACCCGCATGTTGAAAGATAGGGGCGTGGAGGTCACCGAAGAAATTAAAAAATACCTTCCCAACAAACACAAATTAGGCAATGCGAATAAATTAGCCCATGAAATAGCATCAGCGCTTACCGCTAAAGGAGCGACAAAAAAAGAAACCGAGGAGGAACTCCAGAAAAAAATGCCTGAGATTCTAAAAAATTATTTGAAAAGTTTTGGTGAAACGAATGGATCCTTCAGCGATATTCTCCAACATGATTCTCAAGAAAGACGGGAATTAAAATTGTATATGCAACCATCGTTTCAGCACACGGTTAACAAGTTTTCCCAAGATTTTATGAATGACTTAAAAAAAATCAATGGCCCGATGAACGAAGATCAATTAAAAAAGTTAATACAAAAAAAGCAAAATGATTTTTATCAAGACATTACCAATTCAGATCAATGGAAGGCCGTGAAATCGATGTTCGAGGATCAGTGCGCCAATGCGGCTGTTGAGCTGCACGATGCTAAAATTTTTAGTGCAGAAAAAAAGGGTATTTTCTATAACTCCATTAAAGCTTCAAGTTCTTCAATACTGACGTTTGCAAGCCTGAGTTCCTTTCTGGCCGACGCAGTTGCAAGCTCCGCAGTTGATTTCAATACAGAATTTGGCCGTCTTCTGAATACAAAAAATCAAGATGAAATTATCAAAATGAGGCAATATTTTTCAAATTGTTTGAGTACTATCGCCGCCGAGTCTGCAAATAGAAATGCCTGAGAACCTCTCTCGTTAGGTCGATGGTAAGGGTGAAGCAGGGGTTTCGTGCAGCATGTTGCACGTCTGCGTAACATCACTGGCATGCAAGCCAGTGCGCGCCCTGCAAAGGATGCCAACGCCGCTAGCGGCCTAACGAGACAGGTTCTACATGCCGACGGCCTTTCAACCTCTTCCCGAGGAACCAGCAGGCCTTCATAACTCGCGGCGTGGTTGATCCGGACGATGAAACGAAACGCTCAGGGATCAGCTAATTGCTGATCAACCGCTCCGGCTGCAACACCCCTTCGGGGGACAGCTGCGCGACGCCCAGCAACGCCTGAGAATCATCAATCACTCGGATTCGACCGTAATAATCAGCAGGAAAATCGACAACCTCTCGCTTCAGTGCGATACGCTGCCCCTGCCTGAAACGGCTTGCCAGCGCCGATGGCAACACCACTGTCACGAGTTCAGACAAGAGTCTGTCAATGGGTAACAGGATATTTTTACGATCAGCATCCGACAAGGCTTCCAGGGAGGCCAGTGTCAATCCTTCTGAAATGGACAGATTGCCGGTACCGATACGGCGCAACGCTATCAGATGCGCGCCACAGCCCAGCGCCCGACCTATATCCTCGCCAAGTACCCTTATATACGTGCCCTTGCTGCAGCGAACCCGAATCTGTAAGTCAGGCAACTGACAGCCAATGCGTTGCAAATCATGAATGATCACGGGTCTCGCTTCACGTTCCAGCGTTTGGCCCTCCCGCGCGTAGGCGTACAGCGGTTTGCCATCGCGCTTCAGCGCAGAGTACATCGGCGGTATCTGATCGATCGGGCCGCGAAAGCGAGCCAGCGCTGAGTCGATGGCAGCAAGATCCACGTCCACCGGCCGCGTGTCGGTGATCACGCCCTCCGGATCACCGGTAGTGGTAGAGACACCGAGGCGGATGGTTGCTTCATACGTTTTGTCAGCATCGAGCAAATCACTGGCGAATTTGGTCGCTTCGCCAAAACACAGCGGCAAGAGGCCGGTCGCAAAGGGATCAAGCGTTCCGGTGTGCCCGGCTTTCTCGGCATTCAGCAACCACTTGGCTTTGGCCAGTGCCTGTGCGCTGGACATGCCTGCAGGCTTATCGAGCAGAAGCACCCCGTGAACGGGGACGCGCTTGCGCTTGGAGGTGAAGTTCATTGATTGAAACCGGAGGACGCAGCAGGCTATGTACTACTCGTCCGCATCTATGGCGCGGGTTGCATTCGCCTCATCGATCAGTTTCGATAAGGCGGCACCGCGCGAGGTAGACGTATCGTGCACGAAATGTAATTCAGGCAGGGTGTGAATTGTCA
>JACCDX010965384.1_pt1 | contig 34241 bp, 36 predicted proteins | sample 7449681 | NCBI WGS metagenome assembly JACCDX01 (sample SAMN15323450, study PRJNA562643) | freshwater metagenome | isolation source: river surface water | place: USA:Blue River Watershed | collected 2017-08-18
CCACTTGTACCAGTAGGACCAATAGGAACCACACAAGCGGTTTGACCAAATCCTAAATTGAATGCCAATGTTATAAATGCAGATGAGTTACAAATACTATCAGTAAGACCCCAGAATGGACCTTGATAACTTAAATTCATCACTGTCGGATCTAAAAACTGAACATTATATTCTTGATTAACCCAAGGCCAAACGGTATTATTTATTGAAAATAACATACCTGTTGCAAAACCAGCCTGGTCAAATGATGCAGTAGAAGATGTTGGTAATAAAACCTCATTTGAAGTAATAAACATACCAATATTTCCTTTAGTTTTTTTAGTTATAGTCCAATCTAAAAGACCCGGTATATTTACTCTTCCGTTACTTACAACTATTTCTAAATTATTTTGAACAGATTTAACATCAATTTTCAAAAGATAATTTATATCTTTTACCAAAATACCTCTCTCAGATAACTCAAGTGAATATTGATTGACCCACTTAGTAATAGTCGCTGGCACATCAGTAACATTTGAACTAGCAGTGACAGATGAGACACTATATTCAGTTCCATTTATTTCTAAACTTAAATAAGGCATTGAATATGTACCTGTGTTAAATAAAATTCTCGTGTGTTCGATGAAATAATTAGCAGTAATTCCAACAATTACCTCTTCTAGTTCTAAAGGTACATTTGGATATTGAGTTTTAAATCTGATCGAGTTATAAAAAACAGATGTGAAATTACCAGTATATGCCAAATCAGCTCTAATGCCTATTGTAAATAGTCTGATATAGTTTCTTTGAAGCCAATTTCTTAATGTTCTATCGATAGTTCTCTCCATATCAATTGATGAACCACTATAAATAGCAGCAAGTTCCTCTTCATAGACTTGACCATTTATTATAATCTTAAAACCAAATTCATCTAAATCAGTGAAAACAACATTATATTCAAAGTTTTCAGATATGTCATAATTTAGCTCATAATTCAAATTCTCTTTAACACCACACAATCTCTCAACTGTTTGTTTAGTCTGACCTATAGAATATGTTGGACCAACAGTATTGTGATAAAAATTAACTTTAGCATATTTACTTGGATAAATTAAATCAGCACTCAACTTATTTTTCTGATAGTATAAATCTATGTTGAATAATTTTAAATCCTCAGCATATTTTTGAGCAGCTGAAGCCATTGTAGTCTCAGATGACTGGGTAAAAGGATAAATGTAGTAGTATTTATCAGTTGTTAAATAAATCTGACCCTGTAAAACCGATTCAGTAAATGTACCTTGGTCTACATAAATATATTTAGGAAGACCCCAATAGTCAGTATCATTTGGTGTTATAAATTGAGTTGAAGCCGAACCAAAGCTTTGAGTATAAGATTGTTGACACTCATAAACTCTGTTATTGAATATTACTTGAGAATAAGTAGCAAAGAATGTTTCATTGACTATACCATTCCACTCAGGAATGTAAGAAACATTAAAAAAGTTTGTATTATTACTAGAACCAATAATTTTAAATTCAGTTCCTGATTTTAATATCTGTGGATAAATATCAACTAATATCTTACCATCTCCTGAAATTGTTATTGGACCTTCATAAACTTTAGGAACATCAGTTCTAGTTATTACCTCTATAATCAAATCCGAGTTAGTTGGCAAATCATTCTTTTTAACAAAATATTCAAAGTGTGTTTGGTCAGTCAAATCATGATTTTCAACAGTAACAACAAGTGGAGTAAAATATGGACCAGAAGTGTCATCCCCACTTTGTTTATCAGAGTTCATTATATTTAACTTTTTACCAACATAATACTTATCATAAAAAGTCGGTTCACTCCATAAAGAAAGGTTATCATTATATAAGTTATCAATATAATCATAGACACCAACTGCGTTTACCCCAGTTATTGTTTTACCAAAATAGACAGATTGACTTGATGTTATAGGCAAATTAAATTGCTCACCAGTCTGAGGATCAACAGAACCACCTGGATTTGAATATTGACTAAAATAACTGGTCTCAAACGTATCATTATCCATTTGAGTGACAATCATAATAGCACCTAATCTGGAACCAACAACAACATATGTTCGATTAGTATCTAAGAATTCATAAATAGTAGAATCAAATTTTATTAAAGTCCCTATTGGAAATTTGACATGGAAGTTCTCACCATATACCCATTTTGTATAAAAGTCAGAATCGTTATTGACAGGCTCAATATTGATGATTTGTTGATTTTCATACTTCGCACCATAAAGATGAAGACCATACTCGTTAAATAGTTGAAATTTATTAGTTGTAAGTTCACTCGGTGCTTCAAATTCAAAGGAAGGCACCTTTTCGAACATGTAAAGTCCATAAGTTTTGAAAGTATCATTTGAATTCTCGTGAAATAAAATGCTACCTTCAAATCTATTGATAGTATCATTGTAATTAAAATTTAATGCATCACCTTCTTTATTGAAGAAAATCAGGTTTTTATGATTTAACATCTATACAGTGTAATAGTTTTGTTTATATATTAATTTACCTTTCTTTGATAATCTAAAATAATATATAAGATATGAAAAGAATTGAAAGTTATTTAGATTTTATCAATGAAGAATTTTTCAAAAGATTCAAAAAAACACATTCAAAGAAATCTAAAACAAATACTGAGCAGACTGTCGAAGAAATAATAAAATTCCTCGGTGATAATGGTATTTATGACTGGAATGATTTTATGCACTCTTCACCATTTGACAGAGATGTTGTTAATAAAATAATAGATAAATCATCATCTAATATGAAAGAACTAAAAGAAATTAGATTTGGTGTTAGATTGGAATTATCAGATATTTCACAACTGAGAGAATATCTAAAAGAATTAGAAATGGAAGAAGAGTTCGAAAAGTGCGCAAAAATAATTAAAAAAATAAATAATAGATGAGACATTTAAAAAAATTCAACGAAGAGTTTGATTGGGATGAAGTTCTAAAACAAAACAAAAAACCAGAAGAATTGGATAAATGGTCTAGCTTAGAACAAGATATGGTTCAAATTGCAGAAAAATACGAAGGTCAATTTGGCGTTGATACATACGGAGTAGTAGATGCAATGTACCAAGTACTAGATAATATGTTTCAAAAAAAATAACATCACAAGATGAAAATTAAAAAGGTTAAAGACATCAAAACAGAAGTTCAAGATCCAGTCTTCAATGCTAAGTCATTAGAAAAAGACAAAGATGAGAAACCATCATTCAAAACATCAACAGATGATCAAGAAAAAGTAGAAAAAGAATTCAAAAAAGAATTAAATAAGATTGAAAAATTTGAATCCTTTGCAATAATCATCACAAATAATGATGACGATGAGTTAGAAATATCAGATGACTTTGGAAGACCAACTGACGAATATGAAGTTGATAAACAATCAAGTAAAGAACTCAGAGGATCTGATTTCTTAGAAGACGAAGACGAAATTGAAAGTGAATATCAAGAAAGCGAAACATCTGGATGTGGTTGTTGTAATGACTGTAAGGGAGAACCAGGTTGTAACTGTGGTTGCGAAGACTGTAAATGTGATCAATTAGAAGAATACTGTGATGCTTGTGATAGAGTTTCATCTAAATGTGTTTGTGATGAAGATAATGTTCAAAGAGCATCTGATTTTGTAAATGCAATTTTATCAGAAAGTTTAAAATATCACTTAGATAATAATAAACCTATCACTGAAAACATATTTAGACCAGGTTCAGAAGCATTTTATGAAGTTATAAAAGAAGCTCGTCAATTATTTGATGCGGGTAAAGTTAATCTATGTGATATTGATAAAGAAATTTTCGAATCAACAGAGATTGGAAAATTTGGATTCTTTAATGGTGAATTAGTTCCTTTAGATTTACCAATGGAAAATATCATAGAGCTAAACGAAGCTGAATATAAAGGTAAAGAAGTTAAGTTAAATCATCCAATGAGAAATTCAGGTGGTGGTAAAAAATACTATGTATATGTTAGAAATCCAAAGACAGGAAATGTTAAAAAGATTTCATTTGGTGATGTTCACGGGGGATTGACCGCCAAAGTCAGTAACCCAGAGGCAAGAAAATCATTTGCTGCTCGTCATAAATGTTCAACTAAGAAAGATAAGACTAAAGCTGGATACTGGGCTTGTAGAATAAACAAATATGGTCATTTGTGGAGCGGAAAAACTTATCCAGGATTCTGGTAATATGAAACACTTAAAGACATATCAGTTATTTGAATCTGTTGATAAGACATTTGTTAAAGACTTTTTAACAGATTTTGGAACACTAATATCTCTGAATTTTAGTCAAATAACTAAAATGGGTAAAGATGTTGATGCTACAAATGAATTGACTCTTATGATGCAACAACTTAGAAAGCCTATAATAAATGGTCAAACTTATTTTGACTTTCTTAAAGATAATATAAATACGGTTTCAAATAATCCAAAGTTACTTTCTACACTTTTAGGTATAGTGAGAGATTATCTAATTTATATTGAGCCAAGAGTTATTAAGTTCGTAACGGACGAACCGGCTTCAAATGGAATTAATTATAAAGAAGCTTGGTTAAAAAGAATTGAAAAAATTAAAAAAGACTATAAGTTAATAGTAAGTCAATAATATGTCATTACCATATAAAGAAATTAAACTAAGTGATAATACATTTATCAGAGAGTTCAAACAAGATACTGACTCTGGTGAGTTTATGTGGCATCGTGATAGAGAAGATAGAATAATTGAATCGATTAATCAGACAGATTGGTTGATACAATTAGATGATGAACTACCAAAAAAGATTAAAGGTAAAGTTTTTATACCAATGGGTGTTTATCATCGATTAATAAAAGGAACCGGTGATTTAAAAATCAATTTAACAAAGTTAATCTAAGATATTATCAATGTTGAAATCTCTATAAACTTGTTTAGTGATATCACCTACAGCAGAATCCGTTAATTCATCAAAGTTAGAATCTGAACTATCCAATTCATATTTCTTAATCTTTTCTAAATTTTTATTGTACCATTCATAAAAGAAGTCACAACTAGTCTCAATAATATCCAAAAAATCTGGGCCACAATTCGGAACGAAAACAAATGATAAAACTCTAATATCATTAGGATATTGAACAGAATTTGGTGGAACCACCTGTACTTCATAAACAATATCAAAAGATTTATTCCAATTTATATTCAAACTAAATCCTAGCTTTTCAATTCTATCTAAGTCATCAAATATTTCCATCTAAAACTTTTTTAATCTTAAAATCTCTTTTATCTTCCAATTCTAATGGCTCTACTAACAATTCACCATCTGAAATTTTAATTTGCCATTTTTTACCAGTTTTTTCATCTAATAATACTAACTTGTTAATAACGGTATTCCCATCAGGGTCAATAGTTAGTGAAGTTGCTCCACCAGGAACATTGACTTGAAACGTGTTATTTACCAAAGCAGCCATCTAAAATATTAATTTTTATATTTATAGCTTCTCACCAGTTTCTGGATTATAGTTCATAATCAACAATTCAACTCCTTTAGCCTGTTCACCTTTACCATCAGAATTATTACCACCATGAGCAGAACTTCTAAATACCTCTTTTTCAGTCCAAACGTATTGGTCTCTTGGTAAAAGTTCTTCTAATAGAGGAAAATAATAATATGATAAAGACCAACGACATTTTGTAGTTTTTAATAACTCTAACAATCTTCTATGTGAAGCTGGTCCAAAAACACCATCAGTGTCAGCACCATACCAGAATAATCTTTTAGCATCATCTTCTCCTTTATCCTCATTAAATCTTGCATATGGAGGATCTAAATAAAGATATGTATCTTCAGCATCATACTCTTTAATTAGTTCTTCAAAATCAATATTTAAAAATTCAGATATAGATTTTAATTTAGGAGTATATTTGTTTTTTTTCAATTTATCAATAAGAACCTCTAATTTTAATCGGTCTTTATCTTTTTTGTAACCATTAAATCCAGCACCTCTAGGATAAACTGAATTATGAGCAGATGTAATCAGGAAAGCATAGATTGCTGCTTTTTTAAAGTCGCCAATTTCAAAATCCATATTATCAAGAAAATCATTCTTCTGGTATTTTTTATAAATTGCTTTATAAAAATCCCATTTTTTTAATGGATCAGTCTCGTCTGTTTTTAACAAAGTTTCTTTTAATCTTTCTAAGTATTTAACAAAGGTTTCTGGTTCAGATGCGCACTTATATAAGTTCACCTGGTGACGATTTTTATCATTATAGATAACTACATCAAATTTAAGAGAATCGTCGTCCATATACGTTCCCATTGAACCAGAAAAAGGCTCTAAATATGTTTTAATTCCGGTTTTTGGAATCTTTTTATTTATTAATTCTTGAAATGCTGAGGAACTCTTACCTCCAAAGTAACTTATAACCGCCATTTTATTTTAATTTATTTTTAATTTCTTCTTCTAGTGAAGGTCTAATAGTTTGTTGTCTCAACTCCTCTCTAATTTGCATAAGAATCTTTCCTAAATAATTGTGACCACCACCTTTACACTTAGGGCAAGAACATTGACCCCACCAAACATCGTGCCAATTATTACCTTCTATCAATTCCAAATCACCTGTCTCGAGTAACATTTCGGCTAATTTAGGATTTTTAAATTTCTCTCTAATACCCCACTCCATAAATCCTAATTTCTTCTCATCCCAATCACTTCTAACCTTTACTCTTCTACCCATTTTTTTTACATCACCAGGTTCTTTTACTTTGGCAATTAATTCTCTAAAATCAGGTGCTGTATAATAAACACCATCTATAAATTGCATAGAAGTAACCTTTAAAGCCACATAATAATGTTCAACAGATGGATATGTAATACCCTTGTGTTCTATCTCACAAGAATAGAAATTTGATAGAAAAAAATATCGACCTTTAAAAGAATTGATATAACTCATAATAATTATTATATCTGATAAAATAAAAAAGTCCACCAAAGGTGGACTTAATTTTAGTGGAGATGACGATGTAATGCTCATCGTGTCTTCCTCAGTTAACAATAATTATTCATTCACAGGCTTAGAAAGTTTTTCTAAACTTACAAAATAGTTAGTTGAACAACCCATCACTCTAACAAAACTGGTTTCACATTTGGTCTGCGTGATACAGTTGGAGAATTTTTGCGATTAGCTTAAATATTAAACCAAAGCAGGCTCTTCTACCTTAAGCATGTTGTTTTGTAACGCCGCTACTAAATCTTCACGGGATGCTACTTCATTTGTTTTGCCATTTACGACTTTTGTTACTTAATTTATTAGTCGGTTACTTAACCATCCGACACCTGCATAATTACCACTACTCTGCGAATCTATTCTATGACATCCCCATAGTTATTGTAATTATTTTACAAATGTATATATAATATGTTTAAATAGAAAAAAAGTTTAAAATTCTTCAGTAAGTTCTTCTTCATCAGAATTAAGAGAATCAATCACATCTTGAGCACTCTGGTAATTAGGATAATCACTCCATAATGAACCTTTACCGAATAAATGCTCAGCATCCTGTGGTTCTTTTACACCATCCATCATCATTTTAGGAGTAATAGCAAATATTCTATATGAATTTCCAACCTTATTTACAAAGTATTGAACCTCGTCATTAATAAAATTTTCGAAAAGTTTAATATATTTCATAATACATATTTTTTTAAAACGGCATGTTATCATCATCCAAACCTTCATCTAAAGTAAATCCAAATGTTAGAATACCACCACCTGTTTTAGCAGTCCAAATGTCAAATTCAGCATCATATTGAGCTAAAATATCTCTTTTAAGCTTGTTAGCTACTTCAAATACTTTTATAATATTTCTAAGTGACTCTTTTTTTAACATATAAACTTCGATTACGATATCCTCATTTCTTTTAGCAGTAATTTGAACATTATCAACTCCTGAGTTTCTAAACATCTGTCTAAGTAAATAAGTTAAATGCTGAACATCATCGTCATCATCGTCATCATCGTTATCATTACCATAATTATGATCATCATCGTCATCAAATTTAGGATTAGATGATTTACGACCTGAATAATATTTCTCATCTTCATCATCATACCAATCATCATAATCACCATAATCTTTTGTAGAATCATCGTCATATGCATAATCATCATCTTCACCCCAACGAGCTTCGTTCTTTTTATTCGCAGAAAGTTTATTATTAAGATGACTAAACTCATCCTCTCTGATATTCTCTAAATATTTTACAAATGTTTTTAATTTCATCTTATCTTAATTCAATTTTAAAGTATGTTTCTTCGAACATTCCGAAATCTTCGATTTTATATTTATTTAAGATAGTTTGAACTCTAATTAAAGAGTCATATACCTCACCCATATCAGATTCTTCTAAGTCTAAACTAATAAAAATTTTATCATCTTTACCAACTACTTTTACATCAATTCCAAAAACATTCTTTTTGATTTCATTGATTAGAGTTTTATGTTTTGCAAATAATTCTTCATTATATCCAACCTTTCTTTTCACAGGAAGTTCATTCCAATTTACCTTAACAGAAGCTTCTGCCAATCTAATCAAATGAGAAATATTTAACATTTCAGTTCCTCTGTGTTCATTATAATAACCAACAGATATATTTGTACACTCAGCAATGTCTTCCATAAGAGAAGCAGAATCTGTATAGACTCCTGTAGTATCTAGTGATAAATCTAAACCATTTTTGTTATACTCATCACAAAGAGCTTGTCCAAACTCATTAGAACAACACTGTCTACCTAATTGATGAGTAATCACAGAAGTAGTTCTTCTTCTATCAAAAGAAACACAATGTTTTACTTCAGATAAAAAGTCAACCTTATCATAAATAGCAGAAAGTGCATTAGAACCAATTCCACCTCTTTCTTCACCAATAAAGAAATAGTAAATACCAGGAACGTTATGAGACATCATATAAAGCATGACAGCAGTACCTGCCTTATCATCAGCTCCTAAAATAGATGAACCATCTGTATAAATGTGCTCATCACCAGTACCAGTCTTTATTAATCTAAAAGAATATCCTTCTTCAACGACTCTACCATTACATTCAAATAATCTTGTTACTTTTTGGTCTCTATCAGCAGTATCTAAGTGACAAGTAAACATAGTTTTTTGTTTTCCTTCACCAATAATTTTATAATAGTTACCAACTTGGTCTTTTTTCAAGTCTGGTAAGAACTCAAGTACTTCATCCTCATAACCATGTGGATATGTTTTTGTAGTAAGTGATAGAAAAGTAGATTTAACATCTTTTGGATTATATGAAAACGCAGGAACTTTTATTCTACGAGTACTTGTAGTAGCCTCATCACCAATATTATCAGAAACTAAATCATTATATTGATAAATAAAATTTTTGATTTCGTCTTCAGTAAGTAGACCAGGCCAATAATACCTAAAAAACTTACCAATCTTCATATCATATTTTTTACCAGCAATAGATACTTCAAAACAATATGCTTTATTAGAAATAGTTACATCCGTAATACCCAAACCATTTACATATTTTGAACCAGACTCACCTAACCAAAGCATCTCAAATGCAAGATAACTATCATTATCTTCCATATTCTTTAGAACTTTTTCTAATTCATTAGAAATTTTGATACGAGCTGTTTTATCCACATCTTTTGGTTGCTCTTTACCAAAAACTTCCTCCTTATTTTTAAAACCACCACCTGGTTTAAAATTATTAGCTTGATCAACAACAGATTGTGTTCCAGCTTCAAATATTTGATTAAATTTTAGTAAATTCATAAAGTATATATTAAATTTAAATAGTGATTTCTTCCGCATTTATGTAGTCAACTCTCACTTGACCATCATTCATACCAGGTTCTTTCTTTACAAATTTTCTTTGACAAAAAACTATTGTAGCCTGCTTGTCTTTCGGTGCTTTACTATTCTTTTTAGCCAATTCAGCCGCATACTTTAAAATTTCAGATGTTGGTAAGTTTTCTATAACTCTTATAACTACATGACTACCAGGAACACCCTTAACATGCATCCATACATCTTCATCATCAGCTACAATAAATGTTAGATAATCATTTGATTTAGCATCTCTTCCATATTGAATAGTATATCCATCGACTTCTAATTTTCTAATATCAGGAAATTTGTCTTTTTTTGATTCAAATTGTTTTAAATGTTTCATAAAGTATATATTAAATTATATAAAACAAAAAAAGACCTCCAAATGGAGGTCTTTTTAAATATAGTCTTAGACTTATTACTTATTAGTTTAAGTATTGTTCTTCATCAAGAACTTTAATAGTCATAAACTGTTTTTGTGGATACCAACCAACTTCAGCAACTGCATATCTACTTCTTAGTAACATTCTTGGAGCGAATGTAGCTTCAGAGATAACAGAGATTGACTGAGCCATTAAATAAGGTACGAAAATGATACCTGGTTGGTCAGGATTGTTCTTTCTACCAAGAACGATTCTGTTGTCATTATACTTCATGTATGGGTCAACATAGATAGAGATATCACCAATTGAACCTACAGGGTATAATTGACCTTGTCCGTTTAATTTTGATTTAACTGGGTTAATTGTGTAACCAGAAATATCAGAAAGAGCTGCAGCTAAACCTCCGTTTGTGATAAGGTATTGAGCAGGACCTACACGACCTTCAGTAGCAATGTAGTTAGAAGCGTGAGCAATCTTAGTGATAAGTTTTCTTTGTACAGCGTGAGTAGTTTCACCACCAAGTCCAGTAGATGCATAAGCTGTATCTAAGTCAAAGATAGTTTGGTTTGTAATATTAATAGTAGCACCCGCGAAAAGTGGAGCAGATGCTCTGTTAAGTTCACCCATTTCAAAAATCTTAGCAACGATTTGCTTAGAAATTGTTTGAGATAATTCGTTAACAAGGATAGATTCCATTTTTTGAACGATATCCATACCTGTGTTAGCTTTGATATCTTCGATTTCAGTTCTTCTAAGAGCTGAAGATACTTCGATAGTACCAACTGCGATAGTTTTAGAAGAAATTTTCGGTCCGATAACACCAGCGTAAGTATCATCATCATCTTGACGAGACATTGGATAGTTACCTGTGAATCCATCACCACCTCTTGTCCAGTTTGCAGAGAAACCTGGGATGTGATCTTCAAGTGCAGACACTAATTGGATTTCTTTTGTACCAACGTTTGGAGTAACACCAGAGATGTCAACGATTTGTGATACCATAGAAGCAGTTGGGTTAAACGTGTTTCTAGCTGGATCGAATGACCAAAGAAGTCCTGTGCTTGGTAAAGTACCAACAGATGTGTGAGAAGTGTTGAACTGTCTGTAAGCTTTGAACATTGGGTATCCATCTACACGAGAGAAACCTAAGAACTCAACTTGATTTTGCTTAGATGTAGGCTCAGTGTAAGCAACAGCACCTGAATTGATGTTGTAGAATACTCTACCACCTTGTAAACCACCAGAAGATTGTGCAATTGCTGGAGTAGCAGCAGCTAAGTCAGCTACGATAGCAGCGTTGATAGCATCAACGTTAGATGCGTATAATTTAAATACTTGTGGTCTTTCGTCAGAATCACCAGTTCTTACGTCATCATAACGGAAGTCGATATAAAGTAAATCGATTTTTGGACCTGGAGAAGGTTTAACAGCAACAAGGTCAAGACCGATTGTTTGAGCAGCAATTTTCATTGCAACTGGTAACAAGTTTTGACCAACATCACCTGAACCAGCAAGTGAACCTGGACCGTAACCACCTAGTGCAGTTGAGTTACCGATTGTTTGACCCGCAAGAGTCGAAGGTTGTGCAGCGATTACACCGCCCATACCTGATACGTTAGAAGCGTTAACGTAAGCGTTTTCGTTGATTGAGTGAAACTCAGCGTATTCCGCCATCCATTCTACTCTATCACCTGCAACACCCATGTTTTCCAATACTGGAGACCACTTCTTAACAGCTTTAGATTTGTCTATTCTAATGTGTGACATAGTTAATTTTTATTTTTTTTTATTATCTATATATAACCCTTTATTTGCCTTATTTTCGAAGGTGTGGATTTTTTATAGATTAAATGTTTTTGAATCTTTCTAAGATTGCCTGAGCCTCATTGTCAGAAAGTTTATCTTCTTGAATAAGAGCTTCGTGAGCAACTAATTTCTTAGTAACGGATTCATTCTTTTTGAGATTTCTAGTTAACCAGAAATGCTCAACTTGTGATTCAGTTTTTAAAACATCTTCAGGATAAAGTCTTGCTTGTGAAAGCACAGATTTTTTAGAAGAGTCATTCAACTGTTCCCAGATTGGCTTAACGTTTTCAGGCATCAATCTGATAACTCTTTCTTCAAGAGTTTCGTTCTTAGTAGATAGAGCTTCTGCGATTAATGTAAGAACTTCTTTCTGTGTGAAGTAACTTCTTTCGTTTATGTGAAGTTTTACAGATTCTTGTTCCTCATCGGATAGTGCATAAAAGCTGTCAACTTGAGACTTGTTTAAGAACTTTAAAAAATTCAAGTCAGTTGTTTCAGAAACTTTACGTTTTTTAGCTTCTTCAATAAGTTTATTAATAGATTCAGATAATTCAGTGTCATTGCTTCCAGAAACCTCGTAAGATTTTGGCTCCATATTTTCTTCTTTATCCATTTCTTTGTCTTCATCTTCCTTCTCATAAGAGTGAACTTCTTCATCTCCTTTAGCAGGAATACCGTTATAATCATAATTGTGATTGTGATTGTGATTTTTATCCTCATCCTCATCTTTATCTTCTACGTTTTCAAAACCAGCAGCAGTTAATGACGGGAACTCTTCAGCCATCTCACTATTATTACTTTCAAACAATTTACCACCTTTAGAATTTAATTTCTCAACAATCATTCCTTGATAGTTAATAGATTTGTCAAGATTCTCAGCGATATATTCAGAGTAAGCAATATTATCATCTAAATGTTCAGCGATATATTCAGAGTAAGCGATGTTACCTTCAACATGCTCAGCTAAATATTCAGAGTAAGCAATTGAATTATCAACGTGTTCAGCGATATATTCAGAGTAAGCGATATTTTTATCTAAGTTTTCAGCGATATATTCAGAGTAAGCAATATTTTTATCTAAGTTTTCAGCTAAGTACTCAGAGTAAGCAATATTTTTATCTAAGTTTTCAGCTAAGTACTCAGAATAAGAAATGTTTTTGTCAAGATTTTCAGCGATATACTCAGAATAAGAGATATTTCTATCTAAATTCTCAGCCAAATACTCAGAATACTCGATATTTTTGTCAAGGTTTTCAGCAACATACTCAGTGTAGTTAATTGCTTTTTCAAGATTTTCAGCTAAATAATCATTATGCTTAGCCAATTTTTCAGTTGTTGATTTAAGAGACTTGTTCTCGTTTACTACAACTTGAATTTTCTCAGCTAAATAGTCTAAATATTTAACTACTTTTTCGTTAGTCATGTTAAGCTCTTCGTAATACTCTAATAATTGCTCTAATTTCTTAGGACTCATATTACCTTTAGAGATAGCACTTTTTACTTCTTTCTTAGTAGAAGCAATTTCGTTTACCAGATATTGTGAATAATCTGTTAACTGTTTTTTAGTTACAAACTCGTTATTGTTCATATTGAATAATTCATTTATTTTCGACTCGTCGGACATTTCATATATCCTAAAGTTAGATTTCGGATTAGTGTAACCTAAAGACTCATTAAGAACCTTTACACTCATTTTTGCTGAAGCAAAGCCTGGATCAGCAACGATGTCATAAGTAAATAACTTCTTCAAAGAAACTGAACCATCAGATTCAGTAATACCAGCCGCTCTTGAAGAAACGAAAACTGGACAACCATCATCTACTAATGCTTTAGCCTCTTTACCCCAATAAGTACTAAGAAGTTTAATTTCACCAGCTACAATATTTTGTTCTTTGATATACTGTGCTTTTGTGATAATGTGTGATGCTCTTGCTAACGAAGTGTCAAAAACATCTGGGTGATCGAACTCACCATAAACAGCACCTAAGCTGTTCATTCTTTCATTCATTTCATCTAATGCTGGTAAGAATCTGTCTGCAGTATAAATACGTTCATTACGGTTCTTCACACCAAATTCAGTGAAGGTTCCGCCTAAAACGTAATCTTTTTTACCGGAGGCATTTTCTCGTATTAGAGCATTCGTTGAATTTTCTACGATTAATACTGGTTTCATTTAAAAATAATTATTTTTTACCCTATTCAGATGGAGTATATATAATCAGCGGTTTTTTAAAAAAAATCAAAGGTGGATTTTTTATAGTCAATCAGAACCGTTGGTATTAAAAAGCCATGTGAATATTGAAAGGAAGAAATAACTATTTAATAAATAACTTAAATTTTTTACGGTTTTTTATGATTATAACCAGAGAGATAGTAATTAAAATAAATGAAGCTAATTTTTCATATTATGAGAATATGGGCTATGATGATATTACGATAGGAGAAGAGCTACTTATACCAGTTGAACTATTGTCAAAAGGCTCTCATTATAGAATAAAATGTAAATGTGATTCTTGTGGAGTCGAAAAAGATGTAATTTTTAAAAACTATATCAAATATGACAATAAATGGGGTGAATACAGTTGTAGAAAATGTTCAGAGAAGAAAAGAAAAGAAACTCTACAAAAAAACTATGGTGTTGACTATCCAATTCAGAATAAAAAGGTTATGACTAAGATGAAAAAAACTCTAATGAAAAAATACGGAGTTGATAACATTTCAAAAAATACTAAACAAAAAGATTAATAATAATAAAACTTCTATGATTAATATAATAGAAGGTGACCGATATGAAGGTCAAATAGAGTTCTCAAATAGCGGGAACGCAAATATAACAATAGAAGAAAAAACTATTTTTATACACAGAAAAAATACTTTAAATTCACTTCACTTAGATAAAGTAAAAGTAGAAATATTTAAAGGTGAGAAGAAATTAGAAGCAAAAGTTGTAGAAACAATTTCAAGATTTAGAACAGAATTTGTTGGTAGAGTTCAAATAGGTAAAAAATCAACATTTGTAATTCCAGATAGTGATAAAATATCAGTTGATTTTTATATAAAAGGAGGTTTAGTCGCAAAAGACGGACAAAAAGTTATTGTTGAAATAACAAAATGGGAAGATTCAAAATCACCTCAAGGAAAAATTATTAAAATTTTAGGAGACGCTGGTGATAATAATGCTGAAATGAACTCAATTATGTATGAGTATAATCTACCAGTCGATTTTCCACAAGAAGTAATAAATGAATCAGAATTAGTTCCTGAAGTTATCTTTGAAAAAGAAATAGCTTTGAGAAGAGATATGAGGAATATAACAACTTTAACAATAGATCCAGTAGATGCTCGTGATTTCGATGATGCTCTTTCAATTCAAGTTATTAATGAAAATAATATTGAAGTAGGAGTTCATATCGCAGATGTTGGACACTATGTTAAACCAGGTTCGAAACTAGACGAAGAAGCTTTTAAAAGAGCAACATCAGTTTACTTAGTTGATAGATGTGTTCCGATGTTACCAGAGCGTTTAAGTAATGGTATATGTTCACTTAAACCACATGAAGATAGATTAGCATTTTCAGCAATATTCAATATTGACAGAGATGGTAAAATTATTAAAGAGTGGCACGGTAAAACTGTTATACATTCTGATAGAAGATTCTCTTATGAAGAAGCTCAAGAAATTATTGAAGGATTTGATGGTGATTTTCACAATGAAATCAGAACTTTAAATGGATTAGCTCAAAAAATCAGAAAGAAAAGAATTTCAGATGGTTCTATTGAGATGGGTGGAATTGAAGTAAGATTCAAATTAGCAGATGATAACAAGAAACCTATTGGTGTTTATTTTAAAGAACAAAAAGAAGCTAATAAGTTAATTGAGGAATTTATGTTACTTGCAAATAAATCAGTTGCTAAAATTCTTTCAGACAACCAATGGTTTAATGTATATAGAATTCACGATACTCCAAATATTGATAAACTTAATCAACTTGTTGGAGTTTGTCAAAATTTTGGTCACGATGTTAAGATTGAAGGTGAAGGAGATGAGTTAAAAAGTTCAATAAATCAACTTCTTAGAGATATCAAAGGAACTCCTGAAGAAAATATGATTGAAACACTTGTGACAAGATGTATGTCCAAAGCAAAATATACTATTAAAAATATTGGACACTACGGTTTAGGATTTACTCACTACTCACACTTCACATCACCAATTAGAAGATATCCAGATTTAATAACACATAGAATTTTATTTGATTATTTAAATAAAGCAAAACAAGGAAATCCCGCAAAAATTGAAGAACAAGCAAGTTGGTGTTCTAGTAGAGAATTAATCGCAGCAAAAGCTCAAAGAGACTCTATTAAATATAAACAAGCTGAGTATTTACAAGATAAATTAGGTCATGTTTATGACGGAATTGTATCCGGTGTCACAGATTGGGGAATTTATGTCGAACTTATTGAAAGTAAATGTGAAGGAATGGTAAGATACAATACCATCGGTAAAGTAAAAGTAGATTTAGATCATTATACCGTGTCAGATGAAATGGGTAACAAAATAAGATTAGGAGATCCTTTAAAAGTGGTAGTATCTTCAGTAGATTTAGAAAAGAAACAGATAGACTTTACCCTATTCTAATGGAAAAGACATTCGAAATTGAATTACTTAATAATAAAATTGATGATTATGAGGATATTCTTTCAAAATTTTCAAATTGGAAACAATATAAGAGAGAAATAAATTTAAATCAATTACTTGAAGAAGGTAAGAAAATTGAATTCGAAGTCGAAATTACAAATAGCCATAGTGTTTTATATGTTAGCGTGTTTGACAAAACATCACACTGGACACTCACAACAGGTCCACTTGTAAATGTCTGCTCAACAATACAAAAAATGACTTTTGTAATTCTAAATAACGAAGTTATTAAATTAAATATTGAAATAAAATTACTAACAACTAATTGGGGCAAAATAATAACAAACTTATTAGAATCAGGTATAGATTTAAAACTTATTCAACATAAAAATATAGAAGGAAAAATAGATAATTTCTATTTTATCGATCCCTCATTGGATAAAAATTTTACAAATCAAAAAGCAGCATGAGATTTTATAATCTAATAACAAAAAGTACACAAGATGAAATAAATGAAGTTATCATGTCAATGACTTCATTAGAAACTGAACAAATCTTGGACTTATACAGTAAAGTCTCATTAGTTGAATATACCGATGAAATTGGATTTGAGTGCATGTTTGCAATTCTTGATAGTCATCTTATTGATAAATTATCCGAACTTTACTCAAAATACTCAATAAATTTTAAAATTATAGACTTAACAAAAGATGTTATATTAGATAATCCAATCAAAACAAAATATAAAAACTATACAGGTCATTCATGTCACAGAAACATAGTAAAACTTATTAAAGAATATAAAATGAACTGGATTTCAAAAGATGATATACTTGATAAAATTTTAGAGAAAGGTATAGATTCTTTGACTAAATTAGATTTTGAAATTCTAAATTACTAAAACTCAAACTCCCCACCACCTTCAGCCGGTGCTTCACCCTCAGCTGGCGCTTCAGCTGGTGCTTCAGCCGGTGCCTCAGCTTCGGCAGGAGCAGCTTCACCACCCTCAACAGGAGCGGCTTCACCACCTTCAGCTGGAGGAACTGCACCCTCCGCAGTTGCGGCAGCTGCTACATTAGCAGCATCTTGAGCCCAATATCTTTGATTTTCAGTTTTCTCCTCAGGTGTTAATTTAAACACATTATCCATAATCCACTCGATATGGAAGTAAGGCTTTTCACCATTCATAACTCCAAGTAAGGTACCAACGATTTCAGATCTTTTAGCAAGAGTATTGATTTTTTTCCAATCTTCGAAAACTTGATTTGAATAAAATATTACATCGACTTGATTATTAAAAACTTCATCATTTGCCATTTCTGGAAACTCAATCAACATTTGAAGTTTTAAAGGCTTAACAATCAACTCTTTAAAATTTGCTCTTAATCTCGAAATAAAATTGTGAAATTTGATTTCATCTCTCGTCATCTCAGCAGAGTCATTAATCAAATTACCACCACCACTATCAGCTTCGAATCTTTGCATTGGAATTTTTGAAGCTCTTTTTAAAGCTTTGTAGAACCAAGACAACATAGTCTCATCATTCAAGTCATGTCCATCATTCTTTACCAATTCCATATTAGGAGTACCAGCATCACCATCAGGAAACCAAATTTGTTTATTATAATGTAAGTGTTTTGAACCGTTGATAGAAAGTGTTCCTAATGTATCATCCCACTCAACCTCTTCTGAGTAATCATGAATCAACTGGCCAATTTGCTCTTCAGCTCTTTGTCTTGACAATCCCTTAATTGGAATAGTAAACTTTTGATAAATCTGAGCATTAAGTACGTTAAACATAATTCTTGTTTGCTCAAGAATTTTTAATTGATTGTACGGCTTAATAAGACCCTCAACATAAGATGTCTCCGAATAATCGTTCTGAGTAGAATATGAAATATAAATCAATTGAGAGTCTAAGAAGATTCTTCTCAATTGTGGGTCCTCAGGAAACTGAATCCAAAGATGACCAATATTTGGCTCATAAGCAGGAACCAATGTTTCTGGTCTTAGTCTATTAAATCCGATTATATTTTTCTTTTTATCATCATAAATAATTTCAATGGCAATATAACCATCAATTAAGAAATCCCTCATCATATTCCATGCTGTGATATTGTCAGCAAAACCAAATTTGGTGTATATTTTTTCGAAATACTCTTGATACTTATCTTTAATTTCTTGTGAATAATCTGTAGATAAGGCTCTTGGCGAACAAAAATCTCTATCATCATTATAAACAACAGTTTCGTCACAAATTGTTGAAACAAAGTCTCTGATTTCGTCCTTAATAGAATACTCTCTTAGAATTCTTCTCTTATCAGCATATGCTTTATCTAAGTAAGGAATTGACTTTCTATTTAAAACGGAAGCAACTGCTCTCTGTGAAAAGAAATCATACATTGAATTACCCTTTGCAGCATAAGGATCCTCATTTATACCAATACCAACTTGGTTTCTGATGATCATATCATCATAATTCATTCCAAAATTTGAAAGATTTCTTAAGATTCTAGAAAATAGTCCTTTGTTTTCTACAGCAGAGTTGGCAAAAGTGAAGTTATCTCTTTCTGCCGACGAACCAAAATTATTGTAACTTGCCATCTATTCCTTTATTAAAGATTTCACTTATATATTAAATTTTGATTTTTCCTCCAGACAAAAAAAAGAAGAGTTAAAATAGAAAGACTCTATTTCAATTTACCATATTTGATAGCATTATTTCTAATCCTCATAATTTTATTTCTTAGAACATCATATTTTTCAGAAATTTCGGTCTCAAAATTATAGAAATCATCAATAGAAGACATCATCATTTCTTTATGTCTTTGGTCTCTAGCACCAATTTTTGCAAACCAAATCTCATTTAATTTTTTTGGATCATAAATATTTTTTGGATGTTGATGGTATAGAAATCTCGGAAGTACGTCTAGATGAATACGATGAACTAATTCCAATCTCAAAGCATCAAACTCCATAAGAGCATATTCAAAGCCTAAGGTCCTCAATTCATTATACATTCCAACATAGTCAACTTTTAGAAAGTTATTTTTTTCAAAATCAGTCTCTGTAATAAACTTATCAAAAATTAAAACTCTTACTTCTAAAGGCAACATATTAAAATTTAAAGCAAAAACAATAATTTTATTTGAAAACTTCTTAAAATCTGCAACAAACACAGGTGCCCATTTTAACCAATTTGAATCATCTTTATAATGAAAGAAATAAAATCCACCAGGAAAGATATCCTGTACTTTAACATTAAGAACCTCAGGTGTTGATTTTAGATATCTCTCGTAAAACCAAAGAGAATTATTTTTAAAATTATCAGGAACACCATTACCATTCACCAATAAAGCTAATTTTACTTTTTCAGACAGAATACCCACCGTAAAACATTTTCTTTTATATATAAAATAAACTTAGATTTATTTATGTTAAACTCTAAACCATCTAACTCCAATTATAACCAAGGAAATTACGTACCAAATAATAAAGACAAAGTTATTAAACTAAATACAGCCGGTGGTGTCTATTTCAGAAGTTCTTGGGAAAAGAAAATAATGACCTGGTTAGATTACAATGATAAAATAATAAAATGGGGAGCCGAGTGTATGAAAATACCATATCAAATGACACATTTTGACAATGGTGATATGAGGGTTAAAGAACACTGTTACTATCCAGATTTCTACTATGAAATGAGAACAGAAGATGGTGTATTAAAACAAGTTGTTGTAGAAGTTAAACCAATGAAAGAATATAATATGGTAATTGCACTAAATGAAGGAAAACTTCAAGTACCACAAAAGGGCACTAAGAAGTTAAAAAACTTCGAATACGACTTAAAAATGGCTTATAAGAATAAAAATAAGTGGGAGACTATGATAAACTGGTGTAATAAAAAAGGATATGAATTTATAATTATTACAGAAGAGAATCTAAAAAAGTTTAATGTATGAGATAAAGTACACCACTAATGTTATAATAGATATAAATGGAATAAGAACATTAAAAATCTTAAATAACTTTTTGTTTAGATAGAACATTAAAAATTTAAGAATAGGTAAACTTAACAAAATTAAGAAATAAACCGTAGGTGCTGTAAATAAACCAAATAAAATCCATATCCAATAAATCAACTTGGAAATATAATACAAATACTGCTTGAATGATATAGATTCAATATCAAGCTCATAAAATCTCTTTTCGAGCTTAGTCAAATTAGCCAGTGAATATAAATTCATCCAGACAAATAGAAAGATGAGTATTATATTAAATATCATCAATATTAATTTCTTTTAGACCTATGAGGTTATTCATCTCATATTGTTGAATTCTAATAGACTTCATTTCTGAAATTATATTATATATGTTTTCCACCACATCAACTTCAATAGGATTACCAATAACTCTTTCGTAAAAATCAGGTACAACACCCTCAGTTCTACTAGAATAAAACTCAGATACAAACTGTTTTAGAGATTTTTCATCGATATGCAAAGAACAACCATCGGGTTGAATTACACCATCTTTTTCTGATTCTTCCCACAATTGTAGAATAACTTTTTTCATATTACAAATTTAATCATTTTAATAAAAAAATTAAACAAAGTTGAATTAAAAAATAAAATAAAAAAAACACTATATGAAAATTAAATTAGAGTATATTTGGTTAGATGGGTCTGAGCCCCAACAACTCAGAAGTAAAACGAAAATTGTTGATAATATGGATTCAATGGATCCTAAAGATTATCCAACCTGGTCATTTGACGGAAGTTCAACATTACAAGCAAAAGCTGGAAAAGGTGAAAACACAGACTGTTTATTGAAACCAGTATTTGTAACAGCAGACCCGTTTAGAAAAGGAGAAAACAAATTAGTTTTTTGCTCTGTATTCAATCCAGATGGAACACCACACTCATCAAATATGAGACAGAAATTGGCTCAAAAAACATTTGAACTTGGTCTAAACAGACTTGAAAAGTCAGACGCACCTTGGTTCGGTTGGGAACAAGAATATACTCTAACACATAAACCAAAATCTAAATTTGCAGAAGGAGAAGGTCTTCCTTTGGGATTCGAATCCGATTATCAAACAAATTCACCAAGACCACAAGGAGACTACTATTGTGGAATTGGAGCAGATTCTGTAATAGGTAGAGAAATTGTTGAAGAACACATGAACATGTGTATGGAAATCGGATTAGAAATTTCAGGAATTAACGCTGAAGTTTTATTAGGACAATGGGAATATCAAATTGGCCCAGTGACTCCGTTAAACGGAGCCGACCAAATGTGGATCTCAAGATATATTCTACAGAGAGTTGCTGAGAAATGGGAAGTAAATGTTTCTTTTCACCCTAAACCACTTAGAGGTGACTGGAATGGCACAGGATGTCACGTTAATTTTTCTACTAAAGAAATGAGAGAAGAAGGCGGTTTGGATATCATCAAAGAAACTATGCCAAAATTAGAATCAAATCATAACAAACACATTGAGGTTTATGGACTTTTCAATGATATGAGATTGACAGGAGAACACGAAACATCTTCAATTCATGATTTCAGTTATGGATTTAGCACAAGAGATACTTCAATCCGTATTCCCGCACAAGCAATTGTTGATGGAAAAGGCTACTTCGAAGATAGAAGACCAGCATCTAACTGCGACCCATATCAAGTATCGGTTGTTATGTTAGAAACAGTTTATTCAGAAGTTGAAGAAGAAGCATAATATATTGAATACACAAAAAAACCCACTCATTTGAGTGGGTTTTTTATTTTAAAGATATTTTATATTATATTGAGTGTAGTCCTTGACCATCATTACTTCCCTCTATTGACAATAATTTAATTAGATTATCATTATCACCTTTTTTCTTATAAAGTTCGTTAAAACCCTTTGCAATGCCTCTTTTGAATACTTCTGTGAAGTAGGCAAATGCGTTTACGGATTTGTCCTCATTGAAGTTGTACCAGTTTTGGAACATATCTAATAGTCCAGATTGGTAACAGTCTAATTTATCATCATTAGACCAATATCTCATTTTTTTGATTGTTTTCTTTGCTAGAAGCTCTAGCATTTTCTCAGCGTTTCTTGTTAGTTTTCCTTGTGCTTTTGATACGATTATTTCGACATATAATTCCTTGTTATTAAGATACATAAATTAGCATTGTTATTTTTTGTGGATTTCCCATAATGCTTAGTGTTTCATGTTATATGAAATTCAAACAAAAAAGTTTATTTTACATCTCATCAACCCAAGGCTTTTTACCTCTCCTCTCAAGTTTATCACACATATCTTTCCACTCAGTTGACTCAAATTTGATAGCATTTTCTTTTAAGAACTGACCTACTTCTTTTTTCAAAGCCTCGTTAGGTAACTTTCTAGTATGACCCATCCAAGCAAAAGCATCAACAAAACCCGTCTTACAACCCTTTGACATTTGGTCATTTATGATATCCATTCTTCCATATTCAGCTGCCCATTTAATTACAAAGTTTTTACCAGCTTCTTCAGTTTTAACACCATATTTCAATAACATTTGGTATCCAGAAAAATAAGACTCACCTATGTCTGTCAAACTTCTCCAATTACCTTTACAGACTTTTCTAATTGGAAGATTTGAGTTGAAATTTGGATCAGCTCCTGCTTTAAGACAGAATTCCAAGGCATCCTCATCACAGACAATATTATTGAATACATCACCAGTAAGTATGGCGTGATTAGAAACTAATAATTTAATCATTTCCATATTTTTAGACCTCGCAATTGCAGAGTCAGAACCTTTTCTTAAATTAGGAGAACCACCCAACTGAAGAATTGTTTTTGCTCTTTCAAAATCATCATCCTCAACTGCATTGACTAATGCTATACCATTATCTTTGTTAACATCAGCTCCAAATTCTTTCACATAACCTTTGATATCTTCAGCGGTAATTGGTCTTTCTCTACCAGTTTCTGGATCTGGAATAGTCTTTTTGATGATAAATCTTTCAGCATCTTTTGCCCTTTTTCTTCTTTCAATTTCTTCTTTACTCAATGGTAATAAAACATCCCAAAGATTAGCCTCTAAATTATATTCTTCTTGCCATTGTTTCAAAATTGATTTAAATTCTCTACCAATATCATTATTATTAACTGTTTGACAAGCACCACTTTGATATGTTCTATCTGGTTTTATTGTAACACCTATAGTCCATCTAGTATTAGTAGATGAAAGATTAAAGTTATAAATATAATATTGAATATTATTATCACTTAAATAAGAATTCCAATAGCTTTCCGAATTCACAATACAGTGTGAACAGTGAGCATTTAACATTTTATTAGCAGCATATGAATTTACTTCAACAATCATAATACCACCTTCATTATAAACAACTCTACAACCTTTTACACCAAGTAAATCATTTGTTTTATTGATTTTTTCTATTCTATCAGAATATCCTTCCGTTCCGGACGCATCTAAGTGCTGTTTTGCTGCTTTTATAAACTCGGTAAGTGGATTATCCATTTGTTGAAATCTAAAAAGACGACTTCTCCAAACTAGTTTTCCAAAATTTGGATTCGGCTTACCATCTCTGGTAGTCTCATATCTATCTTCCAACATCTCACCAAAGAAAGTTTTCCAAACCATTTCTTTTTTATCAGCTTCAACCTTTTCAAAACCCAATGCGATTTCTTGTAGCTGTTCTTGCTGCAAAGGATTGGCATTATTAGCTTCTCTTTTAAGTTTTGGAGGAAGTGTATCGATGATTTTCTTTACTAATCTATATTCACCTAATTTATCCAATCCATCAGAAAGAATCTCAGCATTAGTATGATTGTTAGTTTCATTCGGCATTGACTCATCAATAAAATTAATATCGAATTTTTTAGGAAGTTTATCAAGTAAATCTTTATACTCAATAAGTAATCCATAAAGTCTTTCTACTTCTTCATAAGTAATACCTTCAACAAAGTACATATAAACGAAATTATAAAGATAACCTATGTTTGGTTGTAATAAGTCTCTTAATTTAACAAAATCCTCGTTTCTTTCCAACTCTCTAACTTGATCATCGCTCAATCTGACATCTCTCATTTTCATTCTGATTTGATTGAATTGCTCAGGTGTGAAATCTTTCGGACTTAATGCCTTTTTGACACCATGTCTTAAATCATAGTCAAGGTCACTATTAATAAACTTCAGCTCATTAGCCAATTTTTTTATAATATATTGATCCTTTAAGAACTTCTTTGATTTATCTAAGTTCTCGTTTAGAGTTTGCGATTTTGAAAATTGATTATATCTAAATAACTTCATATAATTTTTGAATTTTTACGATGTATTATATATTAAATAAAAAAACCTCAATTTTTTAAATTGAGGTTTTTAATTATTTTAAATTATAGATTATAATCTAACTCTTTCTTTGTATTTTAATTCTTTAATACCACTTAACTCAGTTTCAAGAGATGATTTTCTTTTACTAAGGTTTTGTAAAGCAGTTGTAAGAATTTCTGATTCACCAATCATTTCAATTGAACCTTGAATTTTTTCAATGTTGAAGTTAACGTCTTCTAATTTCAAAGAAACTTCTCTTTCTTTATCTTCAAGTTTTCTTTTAACAACCAACTCTTTATCTAATTTATTTTCATAGAAATAAGTTAAATCATAATTAAGTTCATTTCTTACTTCATTAACCAATTCTAAAGCTGACTCATACTTGAAGAATGAATTACCATATCTCTCATCACATCTATATAAGAATGTATTGTTTTTGTAATTAAAAGCAAAGCACTCTAAATGAGGATTGATTAAGTTGTTGATTCTTTTAACAACATCTAATTCAACAAATTTATCCATATTTTGAGATACTTCTAAAAGAACTGGATAAAAGTTTTTATTTACGATAGGAACAATTGGAGAATTGAATAGAGACTCTAAAGTAGTCTCACCATCTAACTCATCATCATTAATAAAGATTCCTTTACCATTAACACCTAAACCAATAGTTAAATATTCAGAAATTCTGAAGTTTACTTTGTCGTCTGAAATTTGAGCATATTTAAGAGCAGACTCAATTAATCTTAAGCTTCCAAGTTCTGCCTCATCTTTAACATGCGTCTCAAGAAGTGTTTTCTCAATTGTATTTTCACTTAAAATGAACCAAGAATCTCTAACAAGTGCAATATGACCATCTTCAACTTGTTCTACAATAGTAAATACTGATTCACCTTTACCACCACTTAAAAGATTTGTTCTTTGTTCTGGTGATTTTGTCAAATTATGTACAAATAATTTAATTTCAGGAACCCAATCATAAATAGCCAATTCGTTTAAAACTTTTGACATTCTATCTTGGTCTGTATCCAAATTAATTGTTTGTAACAAAACATTAATTGGTTGTCTGTACAATTCACCTTGATTTTTAGAATTCAAAACATTATATAAATTTTTCAACTCATACAATAATTCGTAATTTTTCATATCATCATTTAGGCTTTCTAATAAGGATTTAACACTTTTATCATATGTATAAGCCTTCAATCTTTCGTTAAGAGAATTGACAATAGTTTTTTCAGAATGTTCATTACAAGCATTCATGTGCCCTTCTACAATAACTGAAATCTCTTCTTGGTCAAGCGAAAGATTCTTTTTGAAGTTAAACAACTCTAGCTTAAGATTCTTCATATTTTATAATATTTTTTTTTATTTATTACTCTATATATTAATAGAAAAAAACCATTTTTTGCTATTTTTTTAATTAGGTCCGTTCAACGGATTCGGATTTCCAGCATTAGGATTCATGATAGGAGTCGTCGATCTTTGTCTTGCTCTTAATATGTTATTAAACCATCTCGTTCTTTTAGGAGCATACATATAATAATTAGGATCGTCTGAAGGAGCAGCACCCACAGGTGAATCTCCACCCCAAGGACTTGTTGAAAATGTGCTACCAGCGGTCAATCCGGTATTCTGCCAAACAGGCTGACCACTTATCGAAGAAGGCGACGTTGGACTAATAGGCGGAGCCGGAAAAGGACTACCCGGAGGAAAACCATTAGGCACAACAGGTGGTCTACTAGAACCACCATTAGGTACATTTGGAACCGAAGATGCTGATATTGGATCTAACGGGGTAGGAGAGTTTGACTCACCCGTAAAGTAATTAGAAAAACCACCAGCTAAGTTATAACCATTCATATCTGTCATTCCAGAACCATAGTATCTTGGATAACCCGTTGGATTAACTCTATCTTTTCTAAATGCAGGATAGTAAGTTTGAACTTGAAAAGACACTGTCAGTTTAATTGTATTATCACTTGTCAAATTCTTCTCTCTGTTAATTTCTATCTGATTTGTGTCAGGAAGCAGCATAACAGCATCTATGTTCATAAAATTATGTTCGAAATACATAAACTTATAAATCCAAAGAGTATCCATAATAGCCTGAGAACATTTGAAAGTATCAATTTCATTAGAAAGTAATATACTCAAATCATAATCAACTACAATCGGAACTGCTCTAACCTTCGCTAATATCTTTTTAATCTCATACTCATTCTCAACGACCATTTTTAACCAAACATTTGGATTAGCGAATTCGTCAGATGTAATGTTAAAAGACTTCATCGTTATATGACCACGAGGAATAACATCAGTATTTAATTCGACAAATCTATTCTCAGAAACTATGTCATCTTGAAAAGTATCTAATAAAAATCTTTCGTCACCAGTCAAGGAATAATAGAAAGGAACTTCAACAGGAAAATCACCAGATGAAAATCTATTGACCCAACGAATTTGACCCTCAAGTGTATCCAATACACAGACTGTCAAGTCTCGAAAGAAAACGTCTTCCATATTAAATCTTTCACCAATCATAATCATATATATAAAAAAAGACTTCTTTCTAAACTTCTTAGGTTATCGAAATATATTTTATATGAGCTTAAATAATTTACTATTGTGGGAAAAGTGGAGACCTAAAAATATGGATGATGTTATCCTACTTCCAAGAATTCGCAAATATTTTGAAAATGGCGTAAACGGTAATTATATTTTTTACGGAAATTACGGAACCGGTAAAACCAGTTTAGCAAGAATACTGATAGGAAAATACACCAAAAATACACCATATTTAGAATTAAATAGTTCACTATACACATCAATTGATGTTCTAAGAGGAGAGATTGAAAACTTCTGTAAATTTACCCCAATGATGGAGTCGGAATCTGATATAAAATTCATTTTCTTAGACGAGTTTGAAAGAGTTTCTGTGCAATTTCAAGATGCATTCAAAGCATTCATTGAGAAATACAATAAAAATGTGAGATTTATTATAACAACTAATCACATTAATAAAATTACAGATGGTATAAAATCCAGAATACCTCAAATTAATTTTGATTGTCAAAGTATTGAAGAAGAGAAATATCTTAAACAAGAAATCGCAAAAAGAATTATGAAAAAAATCCTTCCATCGGAAGGGAAAGAAATTCCAAAAGAACATCTAATTGAAATTATTCAAAAAAAGTTTCCAGATTTTCGTTCTATAATGGTAGAAGTTCAAAATTATCTACAAACTGGAAATATCGGAGAGAACTCTTCTAACGTAAGCAATAAAATCAAACTTGATTTGTACAACTGTATTTATGACAAATCACTTGACTATGAAAAGATTTATCACTTTTTAATGAATAACTTTGGTGCTGATAAAATCGATACTATGATAAAGCTGTTAGGTAGACCCTTTACAGATTGGTCTATAACAGAAAACAAAAGTATAGAAAAGTTATTTGAATGCAATTATATCATAGCCGATTACACAGATAAATTAGAAACAAATACTGACCCTATTGTTTTAGGAATGACAATTATAGGAAAATTCAGAGACCTTTTAAATTGAAAATAAAATATATTTATATATAGTTCATGGCAAATTTCAATTTCATTGACTTTTATATAAAATATCCAGGTCACCCAAGCTACACTAGTCCAAAATTCATAGAAGATGATACAGTAAGAGTAATCGTTCAAAAATACGAGATGATTATTTTTACAAATAAAGGCGAACTACTCGGAGACCCGAACTTTGGCTGTGACCTACCAGCCTTACTATATGAAACTTCATTATCAGCCTCTTCAATTGAAGCGGAGATACGTGCACAAATATCTGATTATATTCCTGAATTAGATAATGTAAACTATGAACTAACAGTTGAAATAAATCAAGATCCAGATGACTTCCAAGAATACATGTATATCTTCTTTACAATAAATGAACTTGAAGTAAACGTAAGAGTAAAATAATCAGATTGGACAACTCTGTGCTGTGTAAATATATTTATAATCTCTTTTAATTTTCACACCTATACTTTCAGCTGTTGTAACGACGTCTTCTAAACACTCAGAATCAGCACCGCCCACAATAGTCACATTTCTTCCTCTCAAACTCTCCAAAAGTTCATAAAGTTTTTTAGGAACGTGAAACCAAACGTGGTTATTGTTTATAAAAGTAATTACTGTTCCTTCTTTTGTCGGAAAAATATCACCTTTTTTAAGACTTCTCTCTTCTTCTTTTTTACTTATCTCTTCATAAACATCCTTATCAAGGATTTTTTTATAAAAATCAGCATCAACATCATAGTTGTATCGCTTTTCTATCAATTCTTTCTGATTTGGAAAATGGTATAAGTCTCCATGAATAGGAATTTCAGGATCCTCATCATATAAATAATCTTTATCCACTGATTTACCATCAACATGATTGTCCCATAATTGGTAGACATTTTGAAAATTTTTACAATACTTTTTAAGCTCACTCAAATACATCTCCGAGAAATACTTTTTGAATGATTTTTGAACATCAACAATTATAAGAGTATCTTCGTTATAACTTTCAAACGTTTTAATGAACTTCATAAGATATATATTAAATAAAAAACCCATCATTTCTGATGGGTTGTTTAATATTTTGATTAGATTATAGATTAAGCTGGTAACTCTTCTTCTCCTTCTTCCTCTTCCTCTTCTTCCTGTGCTTGACCTTGTGGCTGGGCTTGTGGTTGAGCCTCAGGTTGTGCTTGACCCTGTGCTTGTGGTTGAGCTTGTGGCTGAGCCTGTGGCTGAGCCTGTGGCTCTTCAAACTCCTGAGCTGGTTGAGCCTCAGGCTGTGCTTGCGGTTGAGCTTGTGGCTCTTCCTGAGTTTGAGCTTGTGGTTGAGCTTGTGGCTCTTCCTGAGTTTGAGCTTGTGGTTGAGCTTGTGGCTCTTCCTGAGTTTGAGCTTGTGGTTGAGCTTCCGGTTGAGCTTGTGGCTCACCTTCTACTTGAACTTGAGGCTGAGCCTCAGGTTGTGCCTGACCTTGACCCTGAGCACCACCCATAAGAGCATTACCCGGAATTTTTTCAATATCTAAATTATTCATATTGATAAATTTAACAATTTCTTCAGCGATATCAACATCACCAAAAAACTGACGTAAATTTTTACCAGTAGTATCTTTTACTTTTTTAACATAAGCATTGATTAATGATTGAGGAATATCAATCATAGTCTTAACTTTATAGATATCGTTTACTTGAAGAACAGATTCTCTGATAATCTCTTCTCTATTTTTTCTAATACGATAACTCTCAAATGTTCTGATGTGCTTCATCTTTAAATTTATATTTTTTATTCTTTATATATTAATTAAAAAAATTCATTTTTTATACATTTTTAATGAATTAGTAAAACCAATAAAATTCCACCAATTATACCACCAATACCAACACCATAAGCTATATTCCTTTTGGTTTTTAACGTTTTTACTTCGTTTTCTAAAAGACCTATTTGTTTGTCTCTAACAGATATTTGTTGGTCACAAGTTGCAACATTTGTTTCACAATTTGCCAATCTTTCTTTTAGGTTTGATATTTGACCATCTTTGTCAGATATTTGATTTTTATAAAGTAAAATGTCTGTCTGTAATAGTGTAACTTGATGTTTATATTCATCAATTACTTTTACATAAGATAGCGACAAACTATCACACTCAGCCCCCGCCTTTTCCAATAAACTCAACATCTCAAAAGCATTATCAATTTTTTGAGCTTGTTCATAAGTCATAACTACTAATTTTTTTCCCGTTGAATCTGTTTCAATTCTCGGATAAGATTGAGCATATCCCAATAAACCAGTTATAACAAATAAAAATGTTAACAATGTATTTTTCATATTTTTATTTTAATTTTTCTTTCAATGAATTTAATAAATCTTCTCCTTCTCTTTTAATAGGATCTTTTTTAAGATTTTCAATTTTTCTCTTAGTATCTTCTAAATCTTTTTTATTTCTACTCAATTCACCATTTGCTTTATTTAATTGAGCCTTTGATTTATTTAATTGAGATTCTATTTGTAATATTTTTCTATTACGCTCATCAATAGACTTTTGAGTTTTATCAAAATCACTTTTTAACTTTAAATTTACTTTCACCAGTGAATCTCGAGTGTGTTGTAAGTTTTTAAATTCTTGTTCTAATAATTTAAACTCTTTTTTATACCCAGTACCCTTTAAGAACCAAAGAGAAAAAAATAAAATAGAAATAACCACCAAACAAAGAATAAGAATTGATTTTAAATCTAACCTAACTTTCATAACTTTTTAAAAATTTTACCATATATATAAAATAATAAAAACCTCTTAAATTTTTCAAATTTTTATATTTTTTGTTATATTTGCAAAATGATTTTTTAATAAATAAGAAATGACTTTATATTCCTTCGATTTCGATGATACACTTTTCCACACTATGTTGCCAAATCCTGGTGAAGATATTTGGAGACAAAAAACTGGAGAACCCTGGCCACACAGAGGCTGGTGGTCGAAACCAGAGACACTAGATACTGAAATTTTTGATACACCAAAAAATGACTGGACTTATAGTGAATATTTAAAAGCAACAGAAGATACAGACTCTTTAAGAATCTTAGCAACAGGTAGACTTCAAAAAGTTCCAGGTATGAGAGAAAATATCGAAAAGATATTAAACAGTCATAACTTCTCATTTGACGAAGTTTGGAAAATTCAATCTTCTGATGAAAGACAAAACGGAAACGGTGAAAAAGGAATTTATTTGAACTGGGGAGGTGATACTTTTGATTTCAAAACTACTCTTTTTTCAAAACTAATAGAAATTACAAAGTGCGATAAATTCGTGATGTACGATGATAGACAAGAACATCTTCCGAGATTTGAAGAATGGGCATCGACTCAACAAATTCCAATAGATATCGTAGACGTAGTTAACAAAACTACAACAAGTATAAATTTTAATATATAACTTAAAACTGTTTAATTATGGCAACAATTACAAAAAAGAAAACTCAATCTAAAGTTGAAGAATTACTTTCTAAACCATATCGTTTAGACCTTCACAACGATGATTATAATACTTTTGACCACGTAATTAACTCTTTAATGAAATTCTGCGGACATGAATTTGAACAAGCAAATCAATGTGCTCATATCGTGCATTTCAAAGGTAAATGTGATGTAAAATATGGAGACTATGATACTATTTCTTCTATGAAAGAAAAACTTCAAAATGCCGGTTTATCTGTAACAATGGAAGTGAATAAATAATTACTGTCCAAACCAATTACCTGAATTACCTCCTTTATTTCTGCTAAGAACTTGTCTTCTAACTCTTAATAGCTGACTATAGTCTAGTCCCTCTACATAATCTACCTGTTTCATACATTCATTTATGTATGATGCTAGTGATTTTTCAGTATATTTATTCAAATACTCTTCACAAGCCTCTCTAAACTCACCTTTACTAAATATTGAGGTGGCATTGACTATAGTCATAACACAATCATCATGACCAACATCAGCAGCATACCTAATATTCCCAGCAGTTGTTGTGTGTTTAACAAATGTAGTAATCTCACGAATAGTGTCTTCATTGTTTATAAAGAAACCTTTTGACATCATCAAATCTTGATAATCCTTTACTAAAAGATTTTTGTTTTCACCAACCTTTAATCCAACTTTTTCCTCTGTGGAGTCAGCGCGATGTTTATATCTAACAAAAACAGAAGAACCGTAATCATTATTTCCGTCAAATACGTGAGGCATTTCAGCAAGAAGAGTGTTTCCATAGTTGTTTAACTCTAAAACAACTCTAACATTCTCAGGATTTAGGTATTCAAATACAAGAACATAAAGAAATTCAGCTAATTGCTTAACAGAACAAAGGTTGCTTCTAAAAAGTGCCACTTGGTCGAGTCTAAAAAAGTCAACTATTGACTTATAAGCCGCCTTTTGAATGTCAATGATTTCTTTAGTCTTATTATTTATTCGAAAGACATTTATTACAGAATAATCCTGACCGAGACCTTCCGAAATATCAACAGAAACTACAAACTTATACTCCTTTCTTCTTATTGGTAAAAATAATTCATCATCTTGAACCCATTTCAGGTCTTTGTAGCTGAACTTTAATTTTCTCTCAAATTCATCTAAACTATCCCAAGCATAATTCTTTTTATTCTTTAACAAATCATCAATAATTGCTTCATTTAAAAGTGATTTGGAAGCATTAATAAATCTTAGTCCATATTCTTGATTGAAAGCATCCTCTCCACCAATATCTTTGATAGCCTCTTCTTTCCAAGTTGTGACTTCAGATAGTGCTCTAATTGGAATTTCAATTGCCTTTTTATCCAAAACAAATGATGATTTTACATCATCATCAGAACAGTGTTCATTATTGTAAATATAAATAATATCCTTCTGTAAATCCGAGTTATAACCCATCTCAACTTTAGTAAATTGACCCCATTTTTGTTTACAACTCTCGAGTATATCCTCTTTCGTTAACTCATATTCGTGTAATTTATGTGGATTTAATCTTATATAAGTAACAAAACGACCAGGCACTTGATACCAATATACTCTCATTGCTTTGTAGTTGTTCTTCAAAGGATCACCCTCTGGTCTCTCAGCATCTGTTAGAAGTTTATGAAAAAGGTTCATACCATTTGGCGTAGATGTAATAATAATCTTCGAGTTTTGAACCGCAGCAGTAGTTGGAAAAGCAGCAGTATAATAAGGCTCGATGATATTAGAAGGAATATGCGCAAACTCATCTAAGTAAAGAACGTCAATTGTAAAACCGATGGCTGGAGTCTTTGTTCTAGCCGATGTTTTAATTCTACATCCATTTTCAAATGTTAATGACTTCTGGTTCCAAGTTTTAATACCTGGCTTTAAGAAGAAAGGCAATAATGAATAGATTGATTTAATCTTATCAACAATCTCTACAGCAGTATCACCTTTATTGGCTACAATCATTATGTTCTTATCATTATCAAATAGAATCTTATGTAACATGAAAATTGCAGATGAAATGGTCTTACCAACCTGACGAGAAGCCATAAGTATATTGAAACGAGAATTGACAAAATTATCAAGTATTTCTTTTTGATAGTCTCTTAGAAAAATGTTACCAACAGAACCATCTTCTCTTTTTACCTTACAATACTTTTCAACGAAATA
>JACCDX011838371.1_pt1 | contig 34227 bp, 39 predicted proteins | sample 7449681 | NCBI WGS metagenome assembly JACCDX01 (sample SAMN15323450, study PRJNA562643) | freshwater metagenome | isolation source: river surface water | place: USA:Blue River Watershed | collected 2017-08-18
CCCGCTAAAAAGAGTGAAAAAAGTCCCACTCCCGGTGTTTATTTGGTTCCATTGTCTAACTTTGCTCGTCATATCCAAACAAAAAAGAAATGCTAGTCGGTTTGTAAACATTATAATATATATACTCAATAGAAGATGGGTATTATAAGTACAAAATATAAAACACTCGGCGATTCTCTTGTGGAAACCGAAAGAGAATATAAAGAAGATTATGCACTATGGACTGGTCCAAAGTGCGATAGTGTAGGTTTTTTTCAGCATTATGGCGAGTGTTGGTCAGATGCAGCACAAATGATGATACTTTATGCAGATGGGATAAAAGAATATACACAACCTTTACTATATAATACATCATTTACATCGGAATATATACGTGAAAAAGTAAATAAATATTATACTATGACTTATAGAATAGAAGATAATGAAAACTATGATATGACTGATTTATATAATTGGGCTGAAATATATATACGAGTTATACAAAGACGGTTCAAGCGTCATTATACTGTTGAATCTATGCGGCAACATATACTAAGTGAATGTGATACTTCATCTAATTTTATGTCAGATATATTCAAAAAAATATATAATATTGAAATAAAATATAGAATGGAAAGTCTAAATCCAATTACATTGGAAAAACTATATAATATTGAAACAAAATATAGAATGAAAGGTCTAAATGCAATTACATCAGCAATGTTTGGTAAATTATTATATTCACAATATAACGACAAAAAAATAAATCATCCGCCATTAAATACTACAATATCTCACTACAAGACGTATATGACTGGAGGTTTCCCTGTACAAGTTGCTGAATTATTATTAACATTGCTTGGATTAGATATAAATAGACAAAAAATACAACTATTGGAAGAAGGAAATGGAATTAAAAAAATAAAATATGACGAAAATATTCCTAAAAATAAAATAGTATATGCACACTTAGATAACTATTCTAAAGATTATATTTCAGATTCACATATACAACATGCAAATGCATTACTTTTAACGATGTATAATGGTAATAATAACGGCCATGTGGCTTTGTTTTATACATGCGGTGGAGTTCAATATTATTACGAAGACAACAGTGGACCAATTCCATTTCCTTGGAAATCATTGAGTGTCGATCAATTATATAATTTAACATTCGCAATATATAAAACAACTTCAATTGTAGGCGATATACTGTATCATTATCATCCATATATAAAAAAAGATGATAATACTTTTCAAACATTTTCTATATCTGGAAACGCAGAAATATATACAATATCAGACTTAGAAAAAATGACTAAAGATAAGTTTCGTATGGCATTTATTAATTATAGCATGAAATTAAAATATGCAAATTTATATTTCATACAATCGCCTGAATATAAATCATCTGATGTATTTATTCCTAGTATTCTCCGAACAAAAAAAGGAGGACGTAATACTCGTAAAAAATATAAAAGCAAGCGACATACTTATAAAAGACGAATTTGATAGATTTTATAAAGTTCATGATTCTGATAGAGTGTTTGAAGGTTGATAATTATGTGCATATACTCATAAATAATTTCATTTAAAAATATTTGGATACACTAGAATAGCATGGCTGAAACAAACGAAGAAATGGTACTGGTTTCCAAGAAACGCCTGGAGGCTCTTGAAGCACTTGAAAAGAAACAAATGGAATATTATACAAAATTAAGACAAAAGCAACAAGAAAATCCTGAAGCTCATGCAACTCCTCGGGTTTGAAAAATGTCTTTACAAGTCTTGCGACTTTGACATTTTTCGTTATGGACTGTACTATTGTTTTGGCTTGAATTTTGTGTAAATAGTTGGCATAGATCTTTGATAAGATGGGTCCTTCTTTTTGAATTTTTTGAAATAAGGGAATCATTGTCTGTACAAGGGAATTATTTCTTTTCCAGCAGTTCCATCATCCTGAATGCGGCATCCATAGACCACCATTCCTCCATGTATTCGTACCAGGTTGTGTCAAGCGGTGAAACTGTGTTAATATACTGAATGTTCCTCATCTCGTAGGCATCGTATGAGTGGACAACTGGGAGTTGGTTGTGGAAAGTCCAGATGTACATTCTGGAAACGCAACTGATGGGACAACGGCGACCCTTGCGGTCATACCCCATGTCATGATAGTAGTCAAAGGATAAGTGATAGATGGGAACTGGATAGGACGCCAGAAATGTCTTCAGTTCTTTGCTAAAGGTGGAATCAGATAAGGAAATCTGTTTGGGATCGGTGGTACCCAGTTCCTCAGATAGCAAAGGAGAACTGCTGTTCTTTTTGATTGCGGGCGCCAAGGCCAAAGGCAAAGGCAAGCCCTTTTCATCCACATAAGGTCCCTCTGGCATCGGAATCTTGGCATACGCCTCAAACCGCTCCTCGTTAGCAATCTGCTCCTGTTCCAACTTGTAATGGGCTTCCGCACGTTTGCGTTCCTCCTCTTCCTCTTCCTCCAGAAGTTTCTGCTGCAGCTTCTGCTGCCGCTTCGTCTGTCGCTTCAGCTGATTTTTGGAAATAACCGTGGTCCACTCGTCTGCCATAGTTGAAAAGAAAAGAAAAGGGGTGAAAAGGAAAGAAAAGAAAAGAAAACAGGGCGAAACTACTCAAAAAACGCCCCACACTTCTCTTCTCTTTTTAATTTTGTTTCAATTTTTTCCCTTTACTTACCCGTTAGTACAAAGACAATATCCTTTAATGCTTTGTGAAATGTTTCCTGTACATAAATATCTTCAATTGTCTCTTCCTGCAGTGATTTCATCTTTTTAAGTACAGCTTCAGCAAATTTGGGATATGCTGCCATGAATACGGCATTTTCCTGAAGAAACCCAATTAGACAAATACATTCCCGTGCTCTTTCTACCTTTCCTACAAGTGTGTGAAACTTATCTAGGACACCATTAATCTTGTCTACACAAAACTGTTTGTATTCGTTCGGTATAGGCTTCTCATGCCACTCCTGATACAAACGGCGAGCCACGTACTTGTCCTTTGCTACCGGTGTCTTTTTGTTCGCTAGACGTGCTGACCTACGAGGACCCTTTGTACTACTTTGATCACCCTGATAATTCCTTACAAAGGCTAGCCAAATCTCCCTTACTCTTGCATCCTCTGAAATAATTGTAATGGAACGAACAAGTGGCTGAGGTCCTTCTGGATTGGGGTTTGTCACAGCATTTGCCTTAGCGGCTAAACGAGCGGAACGACGAGGAACAGACATTCTGAAAAGAAACGAAAATACACTGAAAATCTCCACACATTGGCGTTTCAGTCTATGAATTGTTTCAATTTTTATCTAGTTCAGAACAGAGTTGAAAGTGATAAAAATTGCTTAGATTATGTAAAAAAATGAGATAATTTATAGCAAGTGTGTATGAAGTATACTTACAATGTCCAGTATTCAGTTTCAGCCTCTTTTGCACCTAACCTTTGCCGAAGCCGAGAAATTTCTCGCTTCTCATGGTTTCACCGCATTTCAGACATATGCCGAATCTGCTCGGCTCATTGTTCCTGAAACCATGAAGACTGTACCCAATCGTGCTGAACTTGAACTGTATTGTGATGCCAATAGCGAGCATCGTGTTTACAAGGCGGATATTTATCGTGACGGAAAACTTCTAACAACCATTGAAATTGATGAATGTGGGGAATGCGGTGGTATCTGTGATGGTGTTCATGCTAAAGTCAGTTCTTTTCATTCATCCAAAGAACGCAAAATTCAGGAGTTGGTGGATACGCTTCGTAAACAACCACAGGCGATTCTGGAGGAAGCCATTCGGCAGGTGTCCGCAGAGCGAGTAAAAACAATCGTGAATGTACTGAAAGTACAGGATCCAGAGATTCTGAATGAAGTGATTAACCGACTTGCACAGTAAGATTCTGTAAACTTTAATATTTTTACACCTTTTTTCATTTAAAATGACAAAAGGTATAAATGAACCAGTGCTAATTGACGTACGTTTCGCGTAAATAAACATTTACGGATATATATCCCATCTTTTAACGCAGAAATTAATGACAGGTCAGGAAAGCATACATCCACGCGTGAAAATTGCTAAAAATTAATTATTAGATATCCCGGTTTTTTATAATATTCAGTAAATATATAAATATGCCTAGACTATATACGCGTAAAAATAAAAAAGGTGGAGTAATAAGTAAATTAAATGTAAATAGTATTAACACATTAAACTTGTGGAATATATATTATATTGCTGCGCACGGACAATTAATGAATCGAATAAAACAAGTTCCTAAAAATACATATATATTATTTTTAGCTCCTTCTGGTGGCATGTGTTCAACTACAAATGAATTAAGAAAAATGCTTACTGATGATACATATAATATGCTATATACAAGTATTACAAATAATAAAAAATCATTTCTAAAATTATATAATTCTGAAAAAGAACCATCGTATAACGATACAACTACATTAGGTATTTATGAACCTGGTGATAATTATTATGATATGTTTTTAAATTTTGAAAATATTATGGAATATGGATTTATGGATATGGGACTTTATAAATTTCCAGTCAATAATACGCTATTTACTTTTGCAGAAGAAACACAACATATGTTTAAACAACAATTACTTAATTCAATATCCGGTAAAATTAGTAAAACTAAAAATGAAATGGAACAATTTATAAAAGATAATAATCAAACAATGCTTCTACGCAATGATGAGATATTAACCCCATATATAAAACGATCTATTATAAATAACAAACCTAAGGCATTACATTTATCACAAATATTAGAATCATTAAATGAAGTTAAATCGGATAATACACGATTATTTGTAATTAATGCGTGTAGAGTAACAAAATCTATCAATTTATCAAAACAAACAAGACGATTAAGTTTAAACCAACGTAAAATACATAAACTATAAATGATTATATTATTCCCTAATTCACTACTTTATAATAAATCGCCAGAATATTACTGCAACTCTTTTGGTAATAATACATGTATTATAGAGAATATAAATGATATTGATAATTCTATTATACAATATACAACTATTTGTATATTTATGAATTTAAGCAATAAGAACGATATTAAAAATATATTGACACTGTTATATAATATAGATACATCATTTATTATTAAAGATTTTTTGGGAAGAATATGTACATTTGATACTATAGATACTATTAATTATAGTAATATATATAAGTATGATACTACTGATATAATTCTGTTGTAATCGCATTATTTAAACATAATTTGTATATTCTGTTTTTATACTAAATGCTTCATTACTACACTACTTGGTTAATCGGTGCCATGAATGGCTATACGAAAAAGGAAAATGAGCTTCCTACAGGATTTAAATACGGAACGATTGGTGTTGCTTCTATAATTCAATTTGGTCGCTCTTTGGGTAACCTGCATAAACTACCTAAAACTGTAACACCAGGTCAGGTTGTTGCGGGATTTGCCCTAATTCCATTTGCCATTGGAACCTTTTTCTGTCTTGGAAATTATATGGGGAAATCTGTGCATCATGTAACTAATGCTTCCACGAATCTAGTGAATCCCGTATAATCCCTGTAGAGTCCTTACATATCCCTGCCAAACTTTCCAATCCATATACGACAATTTATAGTGTCGCATGATTACTGTCAAAACGGGTTCTAGGCCTTTCCATAAGGGTGTGATTTGTACTGATCCATATTGTTTCTTTAAGTCCCCCGCTTCAAACAGTGGTCTCCCATTCGCCCCATTAATTTCATTATGAAGCGTGAAAAAATAGTTGCGAATCCAAGGACCAAATTGCGAATAAGGCAGATCCATAAGTTGTTTGAAATCGTGGTTTAGGACCCATTCACCGTAATGGGTTCGGCAAACATCACAAGGAAGTGTAGGTCCCAGTTCTTTCATACATCGTATCCAGGTTCGTCGCTCATCCTGTTGAAGAAGTGTGTCCTTAATTGTTCCGGCATGTTCGGCTAGACCGTGGAGCAGATTCCAAAAAAGTGGCGCCCATTCCGCCGTTTCCGGGTATTTTTCCACAGGTAACTTACAATTACAGGGCATTCTGTCTCGGTATCTGGTATTCCTGGCCTGTATATACCGCAAAACTCTTATGTTTTGTTATAAACAATAAATGGATACTTTATATATCCAAAAAAATTGAAGACTATCGCGCCTTAATCGTATTGATGTGAATTAATTTCTAGTCTTAACCATAAGAAGTTACTCTGCTTTTCCTTTCTTTGCTCTTCATACAAGAATGTCTTGCCGTGTTCCTGCCAACCAGCCCATCTACCAGCTCCTGCTCAACAAGGCCGCCTCTTATTCTCCTGAGAAAGCCTATCAGGCCAAGGCGTACAACGACGCCGCTCTGAGCGTCCTCATCTTTGATAAGAATATCTACACAGTTGAAGGCAGGCAGCAGGTTATATCTCTTCCAGAAATTGGCAACAGCATTGCTGTTGACTTCATCAAGAAAATTGTTCCTAAGATAAAGAATACAACGCCTGCCGTTACAAAGACTCTCACTGATTCACTCGATATAGTACTACATTCCATTGGTAGAAAGAAGTGTGCTAACAAGGAAAATGTTGGATTCGTCAGGACATTTTCTATGTTAGCAAAGCGATGTAATCCTGATGAAGTAGAACTCATTGCTCTATATAATCACGCGGCTGTTGTTATCGCTGTATGTCCTATTAATCTAGAACACTTGTTCAGTCGCAATCCTGATTATAAGCGACCTATTAAGGTCTTCATTGAACCAAGGATTGATGATATGATACGAGAATCTGCCAATGCTGTGTTTTCTTGGTCTGATGACGATGATGATGAATAATCTTAGATACTATACCTACCAATTCTTGTTTGAGTAAGGGCAGATTTGAGTTTCCGCTTCAAATCATCAGTTCGGATTTCAGAAAATTCATGGTTAAAACCAGACTTGAGATATAACTAAATGAAAAATTAAGAATACATACAGGACTCTATGAGTAGCATGTGTATCCAATTTTTTATTGGACATGTATTACAATGCAGGTGTCTCTGGTAGTTTTCCCTGTTGGCCCAACAAAGTCGTCAGGCGTGAATTTTCCTGAATCTGGCGTTCCAACAACCCCAAAATTCTGTCCACGTCAGGCGTGGATTTTGTGGCGGCTACTTCTACGGTTTTGCTTTGTCCAACAATGTGAGTATCCGTGGAAACCCGATTTTTAGCGGCAAGAACCGCTCGCTTAAATTCTCGGGGTTCCTGAATACAGAACACCGCTAATTCCGGAATCATTCCCCCCATGGCAGCCGTCTGCACAAAGAGTTTATAGACGTCCCCTGGCTTCTCGGCATACCCACAACAGTCTCCCCAATAGTCGGAAATCAGTTCAATATCCTGAATTTTTTCCAGAGGAATAATTTTCGTGCTAGAATTCTGACAACAGATGCCACATTGATAGAGTTTATGGCGATAATGAAGATTCTGATTTGTTAGAACCAGTTCAAAGGAATCTGCCTCTTTCTGACGACAATGGCCGCCGAAGATTCCATAAAACAGGGCTAACGGAGCTCCCCAAAAGGAACAAATACAGGGCATACTACATTGGACACAGCGCCAACATTTCCAGTTGCTCTTATTCAGAGCAACACGCAAAATTACTTCTTCTCCTGGTACAAGATCTAAGGTGGCCATGGTTCTATGAAAAATAGAGAAGTTAAAATTATGATGTTTCATTTTTTATGACTCTAGATAAGCAAATATTCCGAGCCAAATTCAATGTGTGAATATGGGTTATCGGCGTATCGCTTTTGAATGAGATTCATTAGAATTTGATACTTATTTGATGTAGGAATATGTGGTAAGATATCTTCACCCAACTGTTTTGAACAGCATCGATCAGCATACTGAAGAATCAATTCATCCAAATATACGGTAAATTTTGAATTTGTTTCAGAATGAAAGGACTGAAGTAGTTTGAGAGCATCTTGAGCAGACAGAATTAGTGTTTCTGGTTCAGAAACGGGGGAAGCTGGAAGGGGGATGGAAGGGAGCTGCTCGGCTAACTGACATAATGTACTTGATTTAGGAGAAGGTGGTGGCGATACATACGATCCTTCTGTCTGCTCTGATTTTTCATCAGTATGTTCTGAATGCTCGTTCATTACCAGCTCTGGCTCTTCAGTCTGTTCTGCCTGTTCTGGCTGTTCTGGTTGCTCTGACTGCTTTGCCTGTTCAGTCTGTTCTGCCTGTTCTGGCTGTTCTGGTTGCTCTGACTGCTTTGCCTGTTCTGCCTGTTCAGCCTGTTCAGGCTGTTCAGACTGTTCGGACTGCTCTGGCTGTTCTGCCTGTTCTGCCTGATCTGCCTGTTCTGGCTGCTCTGGCTGCTCTGAAGTCGTAGATGAAGGCGAAGGATTAGAATATCCAAATCGGGATTTCAAGCGTTCCAACAACTCAGCTCGAAGTCCTTTCTCTGATAACTTCCATTTCTTACATTCAACCTTGAGTTCCGCAACCTTCATTTTATTCAGTTCATTCAAAGGAGTTGGAATCAAAACTGTTGGTGCTCCAACAATCTCACCCTCTTTTTGCCACTTAGTAAAGTTCTGCATAAATGTATGAAAGTGAGGACATGTTTCCAGAAAACTCACTTTAGTAGTACAAGGTGTCGGCAGTTGTTCAAACGAAACATCTGCCGACTCTACAAAATTAGCAAATCCAATCAGTCCATTACAATCATTGTGATTTGTTTGACGTCCCAACATCAAATAGTAGTACTTAGGCTCAATAAAACGCCCATTCAAACCAATATGAACGCGTGAACTACCCATTCCTCGTTTACCATAGCGTGGAAATGCCTTCCGAATATTTTTATCGTCCAATAATTCGTACTCTTCATATGTCAAAGATCCCTGAATAAACCGAACCCGTTTTCGTGCCGTATTCTTTTCCACCTCTTTTTCCAGAGCAACTTGAAGACTTTCCCAGGTCCGTGAATTCGTAGATTCCGTTTTTCCATCTTTCTGAACTTCCACTGAAAATTGGCACCGATTCAGAGTATCCTGACTAAATCTGGAACAAATGAGTTCACGTATGGCCTCCACGAGCTCCTTAGCTGAAGGAGGAAGTTTCTGCTGTTTTGTTTTCAGAATCTGTGGATTAAACTCCAATTTCCAACATGTTCCACACTCCATCAGAGTCTCATTGTCATCAGGATCTTCGTCCACCTTTGTAGCCAAACCCAGGTAAGGTGCCGAATATGTTTTCAGGGAAGAAATAGATCCTCGCTTGTCCTTTGTTCGTGTCAGAACTTGCCAGTTTGCCGTCTTATAGTCAGGCATCCATTTGGACATCATTTTCTTGGATCCGTGACCGTACCGATGTGTGAGATCTGCTGATGTAGGAGCGGCCCAGGAAAGAAATCGTGACTGATTCTGAATTCCTTTTGCCCCGCCGATTTCTTCTACGGTCAATATTGCTTTTACCTGAGATTCAAACACGATTCGTGTATGAATATGAGTAGCCTGTCCCTGAGCCAAGGATCCATCGTAAAGTTCAGGCAAAACCAGGAAGGGAGCAGGAAAATCATCCGTATACCGAATGCTCTCGTTTGCCGATTGGCGCCACAAAGACTCATACTCTTCCTCACGTGTCAATGCCATTTTGAACTCTGAACTCTGAAAACTACCCTAAAAAGAAACCACCGAGTAATGCTAATTGGTTTCTCTTTTTCAATTTTTTAGAGAACGCCCTAATAAATGACCGAAGGACCCGAAGCCACCTATTTGGCATCCTACATAGCCAGACGTTTCAAACAAAAACGCCTAAAGAATATTAAGATTCTTGATGGACGATATAAACATCATGGGCCGCCTACAGGATTATCGCGATTCAAACATGATCTGCCTATCCGATTACTTGATGTTCAGAAACGGGGAAAAGTTCTGTTTCTCGTGTTTGAAAAGGGGTGGTATCTCATTGCCAAAATGGGTATGACTGGATGGTTTACGATACCGAAGGATGAGCTCCTGTTTGAATCCGATCCAAACATGGTGTTTCAGTTTGAACATACGGACCTAGAATACCACGATTTTCGGAATTTTGGAACTCTGACATTTACCCAGGATGTGGGTTTGGTTGAGAAAGAATATTCACGAATTGCTCCAGACATTCTGGATTCTGAAACTACCTTTTCCCAACTCCAGACACGTATTCAATCCTTTTCAGAAGATCGGCGATTCCAGGCACCTTTGGATTTAGCACTAATGGACCAGACATTTTTGCTTTCAGGAATTGGAAATATCATCAAATCTGAACTCCTGTATGATGCCAAACTTTCGCCCAAACGACCGGCAAGTTCTTTAAGTAAAGAGGAATGGCGATCACTGTTTCATTCTGCCCGAAAGATTTCCAAGAAAGTTCTGAATCACTTGCTGAAGGAAGATGACCGATATTTTGAATCCCGTGCTGTCTATCAGAGGGTCACGGATCCCCAAGGACGAACAGTTCAGAAATACAAAAGTCGTGATGGTCGTACAACCTTTTGGGTTCCAGAGGTTCAAAAATGAAGGATATATTCCTGTGTTAGGATGTTGGTATAGTTTCAATATGGCGTTTCCTCGTGAATTTGTATGCCCCATTTCTATGGATTTGATGACGGACCCATTTGTAGGAAATGATGGTCAGACCTATGAACGTTCAGCCATTGAAACCTGGATTTCCCAACATCGCTCCTCTCCGTTTACTCGCCAACCGATGACATTGGCTGATCTCCATCCCAATTTCGCTCTGAGGGCGGCCCTAGAACGCTGGAAACTGACCAATGATCCGATTCCTGACCCTGTTCAGACACTCGTAGCACCTCAAACAAAATCCTTTGAGGTAAAAGGATTTACTTCACAAGGAAAACATGGTTTGACTATTTCAACCTCACACTCCGAATCAATGGAAACCGTGTTAATTGCGGTACTGGATGTATCAGGATCCATGGATTCGCAGTCCAGCCTAAAATCCAATTCAGAAGGAGCACAATTTAGTCGTCTAGATCTAGTAAAACACTCCATGAAAACTCTGGCAACTCTGGTATCCCAACATCAGTCCACCAAGTCTTCTATGGCTATTTTGACCTTTTCTAGTTCAGCACAAATTCGGATGCCTGTAACATCTATGGATAGCACGGGACTCCAAACAGCACTGACGACCTTGGACAGTCTTGTGGCCGGTGGAGGAACCAATATTTGGGAGGGACTACGGCTTGCGTTTGTACAGGCCGATACCATTTTGGCGCGAAATCCAAACATCAACATTCAAATTCTACTTCTGACCGATGGTGAACCTTCCCCTGAGTTTCTTCCTCCTCTGGGAATTGAAGCAACGGTCCGGCGAAAAATGGCGACTCTGAAAGGTCCCATCACTCTGAGCACGTTTGGATTCGGATACAATCTGGATGCGGATCTGTTGGAGTCATTGTGTGAAGTGGGGAATGGAACCTATGGTTTTATTCCCGATTGTTCCATGGTAGGAACCGTATTTATTAATTGGGCTGCCAAAGCACTCCTTACAGTTGCTCATCATATCCGTGTAACTCTAGCCGATGGGTCGCAGTATGCTGTGGGAGATTTAATGACGGGTTGCAAACAGTCCGTAATTCTAGATTCTACCGACACTCCAAACAAAGTTACGATTGAATACGATTCAGGCTTGAGTGCCGAAGTGGATGTGTTAGTTAGCCAGGAATCATGTGTGGAAGCCATGAATTATCTGTATTTAGGTGCGTTTCTGGATCTCCTGGCTCACGTGAAACGTGCCAAGACGGTTGCCGAGGTTCCCACACAGGCTCTTCTGACATTTTATGAAGAGATTCTGAAAAAGAGTGAGGATACCGGATCTTCGGTCCTTGCAGATATGGTCCTAGATATTCAGAGTTCAGAGGAAAGTGAAGGGCAAATTCTGAAAGCCTGCTCTAAGGCCGAATGGTGGTCCACTTGGGGCAGGAATCATTGTATTGCGTATTATAGGGCCGTGAAACTCCGACACTGTGTGAATTTCAAGGACAAACTTCTTCAGCATTTCAGCTCACCGGAATTCAAGGAACTTCAGGAAAAAGGAATTGATATTTTCAGTGAACTGCCTCCTCCTCAGCCGACAGCATCAGGCTATGGTTCCTTTGGTTCCTTTGGTTCCTTTGGTTCCATTGGAACCGTATCCATGACCAATTTTGTGAATTCCAGTGGCCCCTGTTTTACCGGTGACTGTACCATTGAAATGGAAAACGGCGAAACAAAATATGTGAAACAACTGTTAAAGGGTGACAAAGTGAAAGGAGGTCATAGTATTTCGGCAGTCCTGTACACACCTGTAGATTCCGAAGTGGATATGATTCAGTTTCCTACAGGATTGACGATTACGCACTGGCATCCAATGAAGATTACTGAATCTGAACCGTGGGTCTTTCCTATTCAGGCGGCCGGTGGTAACGAAGTTCATATTTACGTAGACGGATATTATAATCTAGTTCTTGATTCTGGGCATGTTGTGTATCTAAATTCCTATCCTGTTGTTACGCTGGGGCACGGATTTGATGATTCTGAAGTCATTCGGCATCCGTATTTTGGTACGCAGGCTGTGATTGAGGATTTGAAGAAACATCCTGATTGGGATTTTGGTATCTTAGTTCTGGATTCAAGCAAAGTTTGCCGGAATCCTGAAACAGGGTTGATTCAATCTCTAGGGTAGTTTCGAATAATAGTTTGTAGCCAACTCCAACAAAAGCATCTTGCTTTGTTTAAAGGCATCTTTTTCTAGCAGATTTTGAATCCGTTCTAATGCTTTACAGTTAGTATTTTCCTTCAGTTTACTTTCTAATTGTCTTACAATATTCAATAACCTAAGTATAGGTGCTTTAAAGGTCTCCACTGAATCCAGTTTTATTTTCCTATCTTCTGGAACTTGAATTGATTCCGTGTATTCAAGTCCAAACTTTCCATCAGGATACAGAAGTGTTAATAGTTTATCCTGATTGGTTTGAATATATCCTGGCAATGAATAAACTTCATTTCGTAGTAGTATAATTCTTCTAATTATGTTTTTAAGTGCAGACATACATTGGTTTAGAGCTAATTCTTCCTCTTGTGTCCTACATTCACGAGGTGTTCCCCACACAAATGGTCGTAAATTTCCTTTTAGCGGATTTTTACATTTTGCCGGTTGTTTAAGACGATCATACAATTCATTCATAACCTGATCAATGTTAGAAAATATAGCATGTATATAGTTACGCATAATCAATTGTTTTTCTTGGTCTGTAAATCCAGTAGGTGCTACAGCAGGTGCTACAGCAGGTGCTACAGCAGCAAACCCTGTATCAAATATACTCTTCAAATGATTATAAACTTGATCAAGTGAGTATCTATAGTTTGGATTATGATGACAGGTTTTATAAATTAAATTCATTACCTGATTATTATTAAAAGAAGTAAACCCTGGAATTGAAAACTTACCAAAAAAAGAAAGTAAAAAATATCCAAATGAATAAATGTCTGTACCTCGGGCTACTTTATTTATATCCATCATGCCAGGAAAAGAAGAATCCTGTAAAAAACGCTTATACTCTGTCCTTTTATTCATATCATTAAAAACGGAATCTAAAGAATATTCAGGTGGTACTATAACCGCCACTCTGGATAACCAGGAATCAATTTGTGCCTGTGAAAAAATAGGAAACCCGTATGTTTGGTTATTGCCTGAAATGTGAGTTAAGAACTGTGTTTCAAACGGCCAATATGCCGCAAAAAGTTCAAACACGTTATCTACTCTTCCTGTTGCCATATACCTTCGTTTGTAGATATCACCTTGTATTGCCAAACCTAAATCAATAAATCGTGTCTGATATTTTCCTGTTGGTAGTTTTCTGGTCACAATATTGTTCATTTTGATGTCCATATGATATATATGTTTGGCATGGAGTTTCTCCAATCCGCGAATCAATTCAAGAATACTGGCGCAAAATTCTGGCAAATCTGCTTGTGGGCAAACAAACTTATCAAGAGCAGTTCCACCATCCGGAATTTGTAGCAAGTAAGGATTTGGAGGATTGTTAAGTTGTATATCTGTACACGGTTCACTCTGAATATTTGCGGGTTCAGGATCGGGAATCGCACATGTAGTTGTGGGTAATACAATAATTTCATCGGGATTTTCAATGTTCGCACGAATTAAATCAGCCATTGATTTTTCTTTAACTGCCTCAGTTTCCGACATATACTTTGTATAAAAATTTAGACTGGGTCCGCCATACGATCCAATATTTCTGTTTGTTGAGGCGCCACAGGACAACGAAGGACGATATACGCACCCATAAGATCCTTTGGCAACCTGACTGCCGCCTGACTTACGATTTCTTTTAGATTTTTGTTGTTTGTGTTTCCGGGTACTCCCCTTTCTCTGTTTCATTTTACTGTATATTGAGATAATTCTCTAGAGCTGATATCAGTGTTGTCTTACATTCCTGATATTTAGTCAGAGGAATGCTTAGCGTGGGATAGAATGGAATCGTAATTTGTATCCAGTGCGGTGACTTATACACAGACAAACAGGCCAAGTCAATAGCGTCCAGAATATGCTTATATGCCTGTTTGTGGCTACAGGAATAGTTCTGATTTTTATGGTGAATCACCAAAATATCCGGATCAGTCTTACATGTTTTAATACGTAAAGTAAATCCATTCGATTCATTTTCCAAAGTGCTGATATTCAAACCAATTGTGTTTTCCACATATTCCGAAATCTTTCCGGTTTCAGTATTCATCCTTATTATATACATTACACATTAAAATAGCAATTAGATTCATTTTTTGCCAAAAAATGAATCTAATTGCTTGATTAGGTCCTATTTTCAAAATTACAATGACGTATCATTTTCAGTCTAGAATTGTCTTTGGTATTTGTGAACAGAATTGTACAATTGTTCTTGACGACGAATATCTCTTTTCGTGGGATCAGTATGATATTGGACTTTATACAACGGAAGTCGTAAATAATAAAATGACCTTTGCTGTCTATGGTATCCCCTGTGAATTGAATCCTGAAACGGGAAAATTTGATAGAATCCCCGCTCATCAAATCAGAGCTATTGAATCCCTACATCGTGTTCTTGTAAGATATCATACAAGTAGGGGAATGCCACCACCAACTCTGGGATTTTATCCCGTAATTGACGGGAATTTTCATATTGATGGTCACGCAACTTACACTCCTGAATTTGATTGATCCATAATATCCATACATATCATTGCTGCTCCTACTTTTTTCTCATATTCATCCTTATGAATTACAACATCTCCATCCGTCAGAGTCAAAGCATTTGTTTCAGCATCAATGTCAATCTGACATTTGTCTGAAGCCCTGTGACATAGATAAGATTCATACATCCGTTTTGTATGAGTATCAAGTAGAATAAATAATACAATGAAAAATGGATTTCCATCGTATTCAAGGGATGTAAAATAACATGTAATATATCGTCCCAATCCAAACATGTCCAAAAAATACACGTTCTGAATTTCGGGTAAATGATTGGAATAAAAACATCCGTAGGTTTCCCCCTTAAACTGAAATTTTGGTACACCCTGATTAAACGCTAGTATCGGCGAATATTTAATCATTTTGTAGGAGTGTCCATTAATTTTGGGGATCCTACTGCGACCAGTCCATTTTAATTCAATAGAAGCATATTCTTCTATATACTCCATATCCTCCATCTAAATCTTTGTCTCTTTTTATATGGTAGTCAAAATACCATGTATACTCGTTCCGCAACTTTTTTCAAGCGTCTGGCAAAATCCAGTTCGGAACATAGCTATCTTACAAAACTAGTGGAGTGCGATAAACTTCATGAGGCAAATTTAGTGAAAAATCAGGATGAACTGAATCGTGTTTATAAACTCATTGAACATTCCGCTAAAGGTGGCGGGATTCGTATCTTTCTGGACAATAAAGACCCCCTTTGGAAAAATCAGACAGTTCTGTATGAACTTCAAAAACAGGGATTCCAAGTTAACCCTTCAGGGTACACGAGTCAGGGTGCGATTGAATGGTATGCTCCTATAAAAGATAGTTCAGTTGTTGAGTAGGGAAAAAATTGAAGACATTTGCTGTGAATAGATTGAGTAGTGGGCTGTTTTCGGTGTTTTCTGTGCTTTTCGCTTTTCTTTCTTTTCGCTTTTCCACACAATGGTTGCCCCCTCTTCTGTTACCACATCCATTATACCTGCCATTGCTCCTGCGTCAGTTAATGTGATGGAGGACGTTGAGCAAAGAGCGCAGGTGTCCACTCAGTGGGGAGTCGTTGACCTCGGCTGGAACCCAGTGACCAACCAGGTCATCTGCTGGGGTCTTCCCAACATTCCCTATGCCATTCTCTCTTCATAGCACTTTCAGCCTGAAGAGATAACCCTAAACGAGGCGCTAATCCTCCTCGGATTTCCAACATCAGAGTTCGTCTACACCTGCCTCTCACCATTCCTTCACCCCAACATTTCCTTCGCCAATGTCCTGGACACACCGCTCTCTGCTGACGTCCTTGTACAGCTGGAGGTGAATCCACGGATTGAGGAGGAACCATTAAATATGATTCCAATTGAGTAATTCTTTCATTTATCACAATTCTTGTATAGTTTATATAATTCGTGATATCGTTTATCGTATTCAATTACCGAATTTCCAGACTCACGCGCTTGTATAGGAACCATAGATTTTTTGATTCTTGAGTAATTTCTGACATTTCGTTCTAGCATAATTTGTCGTGATTTTTCAAAGGTAAATGAATTTGTATACGATTCGGAAACTCTGGGTGAGTATGTGAATCTACAGTGTTTTTGATCGTTCAAATAGTTCTCCACTGAATCTGACTCGGATAAATGACTGAGTACCTGTGCTTGATGCATAGGATTCTCGGCAGCCACAGGTATCATGAAGGAACGCACAGGTACATGGGTTTTTTTTATTTGATGGGTTTCCAACTGTCTGGGTTGTTGAGTACGTTTCTTCTTTTTTATGATGAACCCTACCGCAACTCCTACAAGAAGTATTAGACCTCCTATGGATCCGAGAAGTATAGGTAAAATAGAAAATTCTGGGTTACTTGAAGATGTAGGAGTAGACAGAATAGCTGCATAATCTTGACTTTCTCCAAGTAGTTGTCCGTTCAGAGACTGTCCGTTAATTAATTTTTCATTTAGCACGTTGATTGGAGAGAGTGTTGGGGTTAATATTGGAAATAATTTAAATTCGGAGATTGTAGATTCTGAAGTTTGCGAGGAAGTGACTGCTGAACTTTGTGATGGTGAAGATTCTGAAGTTGGTGATGGTATAAGTGCTGAAGTCTGTGAAGGCTTTACTGCTGAAGTTGGCGAAGAAGTAACTACAGAACTCTGAGATGGTGTAGATTCCGAAGTTGGCAAGGAAGTAACTACAGAACTCTGAGATGGTGTAACTGCTGAAGTTGGCGAGGAAGTAACTACAGAACTCTGAGATGGTGAAGATTCCGAAGTTGGCGAGGAAGTAACTGCTGAACTCTGAGATGGTGAAGATTCCGAAGTTGGCGAGGAAGTAACTGCTGAACTCTGAGATGGTGTAGATTCCAAGGTTGGCGAGGATGTAACTGCCGAAGTTTGCGATGGTGTGACTGCTGAACTTTGGGAGGATGTAACTGCCGAAGTTTGTGATGGTGTGACTGCTGAAGTTTGCGATGGTGTGACTGCTGAAGTTTGTGATGGCGTAGATTCCGAAGATGGTGATGATGTAACTGCTGAACTTTGGGAGGGTGTAACTGCTGAACTCTGAGATGGTGTAACTGCTGAACTTTGGGAGGAAGTAACTACAGAACTTTGAGATGGTGTAACTGCTGAACTTTGCGATGGTGTGACTGCTGAAGTTTGCGATGGTGCGACTGCTGAAGTTTGCGATGGTGTGACTGCTGAAGTTTGTGATGGTGTGACTGCTGAACTTTGGGAGGGTGTAACTGCTGAAGTTTGCGATGGTGTAACTGCTGAACTTTGCGATGGTGTGACTGCTGAAGTTTGTGATGGCGTAGATTCCGAAGATGGTGATGATGTAACTGCTGAACTTTGGGAGGGTGTGACTGCCGAACTTTGGGATGGGGTAGATTCTGAAGTTTGCGATGGTGTTGATTCCGAAGTTTGTGATGGTGTAACTGCTGAAGTTTGTGATGGTGTAACTGCTGAGGTTGGCGAGGAAGTAACTACAGAACTCTGTGATGGTGTAACTGCTGAGGTTGGCGAGGAAGTAACTACAGAACTCTGTGATGGTGTAACTGCTGAGGTTTGCGATGGTGTAACTGCTGAAGTTTGCGATGGTGTAACTGCCGAAGTTTGTGATGGCGAGGAAGAAGGAACTGAGCAAGGGTACCTACATATCCATTCACTATCCTTGAACTGTAAATCCTCGCCTGGTAAACATTCCGGTAACTGAAATGCCTGTCTGTAAAATGCGCAGTATCCATTAATATTCACTGATCCCATTTCACAGATACTCACAAAGTCGTATATAATATCAGCAAAGTACCGTTCAACACAAAAGTTTTTATTGGAACAGAAGTATAGTGATGGAATTTCATTATCTTCTTCCACGCATATTTGTTCCGATAATACGTATCTTCGACATTCATTAAGACCATTGGGAAAATCATACAAGTCCGAACAGTATGTTGACCATGGTTCCAAAGTCACAGTGGTAGCAAGTTTCTCACACATATCACATCCGATCGGCGTAAATCCTTCAGGGCAAACAGGTTTATTCAATGCTTTTTTGTAGGCATAACACGGCGTAGGACTTGGACTAGGTGTTGGTACTGGTGTAGGTGATCCATACGGGAAAGTTGAACAGTCAAATACAGAAGTAATTTCTCCTGTAAATTCGGTGGATACCCAAGAACATGCAGAATCACATTGCCAAACCTCCCCAAATACATGTATATTTCGTTCATTAAATTTGGAAATTTCCAGAATTGTGTCGGGAATGGAATCCGACGTAAAAGCCGTTCCCGTAATGTCTTTTAATCTTAGTACAACTGGATTTCCCGAATTTAACCGAAATAAAGGGTCACTAGGTGTAAGTGTATTCAATATGGAAATTATATTTACGGAATCATAGTTTGTATAGTCATTGTAAACGTTTACCTGAACAACCACATTTTCCTGATTTGTTTGAAAAGTATACCCCTTTGACATAAGTTCCAATCCATATCCTTGATAGTTTAATCCAGTCATGGCATAAATTCCAGTGGTTGTCGAACTATCCGAATCCACCGCATCCAGACGATATTTATATCGTCCAGAAAATATATCACCCGTGGCAAACCCCGTGAATTCCCCAACAGGGTTTAGGTTCTGCCAAAACCCCGCAAAGCAATACTCCGCTATACTCATCCCAATCTCTTACTAATTGTCGTGAAAAATGTCGCAACACCTCAAATTTTTGGGCGCGTTTGCTTGGTCTAAACGGAACAGGACCCCGGTGTATAGAATGTATACACAAACCCATGTATACACAGCCCTACACGAGGTACACAACAACGCCTACACATTCATCCGCCATTATTCTTTCCCATACGAAATGACCGAAGCCGAGTACAAACAATACCTGGAATATACAAATAAGGAATTTGCCAAGAGCAAAGTGCGTTTTTACGCGTGGGGCTTAGTTCCTGCATCCTTTCAGATTTCGTCCCTGTCTACGGCGCAGGATCACTGTACGCTGTTTGGAATGGACTTTGATATTAGTATGAAGGCCGGTGATATCCCTGCGTACCTACAGTTCATTCAGGATTCCATTGCTCTTGAAAAACGCCGGCCTGTTTTTCAACACCGGACTGGACCAAAAACCGGCACGAATGAACCTGAATTTATGAGAATGTTTCAGACAGATACCGGTAAAGTTCATAATGTGAATGGATATAATATGGATGGATTTCAGACTATGGCATCCTGTACAGATTTTAGTGTCAGTGTAAATACACAGGAATCTATTAAATTATCCGATTGTTGTACTATAGTAGTTGAAGCAGGCGATGTTTCCAATAAAATACGTCAAAATACATTGGCACTTCTAATTACTCTGAATCAACTGTCTGAAATTTCAGTATTTCAGCCTTTGTTCGCGAAGTATGGGTCTGATTTTACATTTTTCATTATGTTTTCAAAACAGACAAATGCCCAAAGTCTGGAATATGATTTTTCCAAAGCAACAAACACATTCACTAAACGCTTTAATGGTCAATGGATGCAAGAAGAATTGGAAGAATGTTTGAAGCAACAACTTATCCACAAAAGTACAACTCTCCTACATCTGAACTCAGGTGTTCTTGTAAAAGAAAGAGAAGATGGATTTTGGTCAACTATTCTGGAGAAACATATTGATGAACGACTTAGTTTACGGGGAAATAAAGTTGTTTGGACTTCTAGTGATGACAAAGAGACAAAGATGGTGACCGCCGAACAGGCCGAACTTCTTTCTGAACTTTTGAAGAAAGCCCCTGCAGGATTATCGTTGTCCAGTTGTTTTTCTCTTTTTTCTGAAAATAAAGAAACTGAACCCACAAAATCCCTAGTATCTGCTGATAAGGATGATACATTTTTTGAACATTTGAAAGAAGTTACATCTGGATTGTCAAAATCAAATACCGTAACTTTACCTGAATATTCAAACCCTTGTGACTATCCTAAAGAATGGGATTCGGATAATTGGCTATCCATCTGTATGTCTGATATTAAAAATGCATACTGGTGGTATATGAAAATTGTTAAAAAACAAGATGTTGATACGGCCAATGTTGACTTAAAAACAATGTATCAAGAATTAAACATCTTATCTGAATGGTTGATGCAGGGTTCTGCTAAACTTTACATAAAACTTATAGCACGATTCCACCTACAATCGGGTAAACGAGATTCCTCTGAACTTCTACACACAATTATAGGCATTTTTGTGGAGCAATGTTTGAAGCGCGAAGAAAATCAGAAACTTTCGGCATCCGAAATGTGGCAAGAATTTCAGAATTTTCTACGATCTGGCTCTGAATATCCTGGATATTCCACATCCATTCAGTCCAAATTCAATGAAATCCTGGCTGAATTCGGATTTACTCAAAAACGCACGGCTGCCGGTAAAATTTGGTGCAATGCCAAACTGATAAAGGAGTAAAATTGAATTCTTTAAATACCTGGAAATGGATGATGTGTTTTATCCAAACAAAAAATGTCCTGTATTCAGAGCTTCGCTACTCTTTTGTCAGGAGAGGAATCCACTGTTCTTCTTCTGAAAAACATTCGTGAATTCTGGGGCTCTAACAAAGAGTTCTGGTTCTCTCATGCAGAAATTTCTTCTTGGGATCTTGTTCCCACCGAGAACATCAACTCCGTAGATATTCAGATTCGTTTGCTGCTACATTACGACCAAATTTGTCGCCATCCTGGTTCTTTCACATCGGATATGAAAGAATCAGAGAAACTGTTGGGATTCCGCTTTGCCACACACATCGCCTTACGAATCCTACATTCTGACCAGTATAAGGGACTAGAGCTATGGGAGAAAGTGTTTGTCTTACTTTGTTTGCGCCATAACAAGTCTCTGGGTCTCAAACAACTTGCTCTTACCAAATCTTTGGCTCTGGCTGAGGAAAGCACGGACTCTCTGACTCTCCGCTTTCTGAATGCCACCATTTGGGATGTTCATATGTGGAAAGAGAAGACTTACGGATATCCGGCGGATGAAAAGGAAGGCGAGGTTCACCATTCTATTCTAGAAACTCCTACACATCCTGGTCAAGAATTTAACTGTAAGGAAGTGGAAAGGCGATTGTATGAGTATTTTAAGCACGTCTTTCAGAGTCCAGAGTGTGCTGGATATTCACGAATTGCCGTCAGTATCAGTGGTGGCGTGGATTCCATGGTGGCCGCTATGACCGCCAATCGTGTTTGTCAGGAGTTAGGAAAAGAACTGATTCTCCTACATATTAATTATGGGAATCGCGACTGCTGTGATTTAGAATGTGATCTGTTGCGCTGGTATGCCAGAAGGCTCGGTGTCCGACTCTACATTCGTGAAATCACGGAGATGAAACGTTGCCGAACCTCTGATTTGAGGACCTTGTACGAAGAGGTTACACGACGGATCCGGTTTTCCTTCTATGCCTGGTTTTCTTGTCCCGTTGTTTTGGGACATAATCTGGACGATTCATACGAAAATGTCTTTCGGAACCTGGCCAAACAAATCCACTTTGAGAATTTGTTTGGAATGTCGGAAATTGGAAAAGAGCAGGGAGTTCTTACACTTCGTCCAATGCTTCGTGTTGCGAAAAAGGATATTGTAGCGTATGCAGATACATTGGGAATTCCCCATTTGGTGGACTCCACACCGGCATGGTCTCAGAGAGGACAAATGAGAGACCGATTAATACCAGCCATATCGGGATTTGACCCCCATATTCTAACAGGTCTTCAACGATTCGTAGAGCACAGTCGCTTTCTAGAGGAGCAATGGTCTTACCAATTTCAAACATGGATTCGTGATTCTGTTCAGAAAAAGGACAACGGGGATTTCTGGATTCCAAAAGATACCTTCTTTGCTGGGAACTCTCTGACTCTGAATTTCTGGATTCGGTTCTGGCAAACACTTTCTCTGGATGCTCGTCCCTCCAACAAAAGTTTTCAGAATCTTATGGAGGCACTGAAAAAAGGAGGCACCAAATACTGTACTCTGAATCGTGTTTGGATCTCCAAGATTTCCGAGGGAGGCATTGAACTAGCCAGGGTCTAAAGGCGCGGGGTACTGACACCGGTCGAAATTGCCATACTTTTTCGTTTAGATTCGTCCAGGACTTTTCCATGACGGAGATATTCTTCCTCTGTGGGGACACGTTTATTCACTTTTGCACATTTCTTACAGGCACAGTCCTTCACCATCCAAAGTGTGGGTTCCGTAACAAGTGTATTTGTCACAACATTTTTTACGGTTGTAGTTACAAACGGTTTCCAGGAAGCCTCTGTCTTACATTCTGAACTCATACAGGATCCCATTTCTCTTTTATTCGGGTGGTAGAATATTTTTACACTCAATAAAATGCCTAAAGAAGAGTACAGTTACATAAAAAGTATAATGTCTGCTGAAGCAACACCACTCTGTAAGATTATGGGTCAATTTGGAAGTGATAAAGGAGATGAAAATATTGTGGCATCTCGTCATAATTACACACAGGTGTATCACCAGCTGTTTGAACATGTGCGTGATGCTCCTATACGTGTATTTGAACTCGGTCTAGGTACAAATAATGTCAATGTTCCTTCAAACATGGGCCCCTATGGTAAACCAGGTGCGTCCCTTCTGGGTTGGGCGACCTATTTCACGAATGCCACTGTATTTGGTGCGGATATTGATAAAGATATTCTATTTCAGACAGATCGTATTCGTACCTTTTATTGTGATCAGACAGATCCTAAATGTGTTAGGGCCATGTGGAAACATTCTGATCTTCTGGAGCCTTTTCACATTATTATTGAAGACGGTCTTCATACCATAGATGCAAATATCTGCTTCTTTGAAAATAGTGTTCATAAACTACATCGTGGCGGATGTTATGTAATTGAGGATATTACTCGTGATACTCTGGAAAAATGGGAGACAAAACTCGCTGAATGGCGCATAGAATATCCTGATATGAACTTTAGACTCCTTCGTATGGATAAACCAAACAACGATTGGGATAATAATTTGATCGTTATCACTAAATCACCCTAGAATACTTGCTAGTAGTTTGATTGAATAGATTTGATATAAATATCCAATCCATCCACATCTTCCCCCAAATGTTTCAGGGTATTGTCCTCGGTTACCCACACTTCCGTCGCCAGCTCCTCCAAGAAATCCAGGTCGTGACTAACAATCACCATGGCACCAGGAAAGTCTTTCAGGGCTTTTATGAGCCCTTCAATTGTCTCAATATCCAGATGATTCGTCACTTCATCCAGAAGGAGAATGTCTGGAGCCATGATGGACAGGGAGGCAAAATAGACACGAGATTTCTGGCCTCCAGAAAGAGTGGAGATAGGACGTGTGTGGGCAACTCCTTCTAAACCCGACGCTCCCAACACTTTCCTAATCTGATCCATACCGACTCGTTTTTTATTGTCTTCAATGGGAATCAGAGAATCCAACCATTCCAACGGTGTCTGGTCTTCAGGAATAGAATGATAGAAATGCTGGTCAAAGGTACAAACACGGAGACCAGGACGTTTTGTGACGGCGGCGTCATTTAGAGGAGTCAGAGAACCTTGTAGGGATTTCAGAAATGTGGATTTTCCTGAACCATTGGCTCCCACAAGAGCCACGCGACATTTTGGAAAGAGAGCAAAGGTCACATTCTTCAGAATAGGATTTGTTTCATCGTAACCAAGTTGCGCTTCATCCAACTTCAGAAGTGCCGCCTGTGTTCGTGTGCTTTGGGAATCCTCGGTTTCCAACAGAAAGAATTTGGGTTCATATGGCTTTTCGGGTTTAATGACCCCTTCTTTTTGGCGTTTTTTCAGAAGTTCCTCCGCCGCCTTTTTTGACTGCGGTGTTCCCTTCTTTTTCAGAGCCAACACTTCCTTTTCCAGAGCTTCCCACTCCTTGGTCTGTTTTTTCAGATCCAGAGTTCGTTGTTTCAGAAAGCGGTCATACTTACAGGCATAGGCATTTAGTGTCTGATTTCGGAAATCCCAAATCGTATTTGCAACTTGACGAACGAATCCGACATTGTGGGAAATCACCAGAAGTGTTTTGGGCCAAGCAGAACAGAATTCCTGAAGCCACAAGACCGCCGGCAAGTCCAGATGATTTGTGGGCTCATCCAGCAAAAGCAAATCCGGTTCCATGAAAAGTCCTTGCGCCAAGGCAACGCGAGCCCTCCATCCTCCTGAAAAGTGTGTTAAAGGCAAATCCATTTGTGATTCCTGAAATCCCAGACCCGCCAAAATTTTACGGGCTCTCGGAGGATCCGCATCGGCACACATGGCTGCCAGGTTTTCTCCAATTTGCCGGTACTCCTCGGTTTCCTCATCCGTCATTGTTTCTTGAAGTTCAAGAGCCGTCTGACGTTCCCACAATGCTCCTCTCTCCAAATGCGCGGCAAGTACAAGTTGCGTAATCGTTTGTTGGGTCGGCGGTAGCTCTTGTGCCACTTCATAAATAGACCAGGTTGCCGGTTTTTGCGCCGAAATCCAATGGAAGAGCGTAGATTTCCCACATCCATTCCGCCCTAGAATTGCAATCCGGTCGCGTTTGCTGATTTTAAAATCGACAGTTGAGATGAGTTGTTTGGAGCCTATGGACATCTGAAATCCAGCGATGGAAATTGCATCGGCATTCCATACTTGCTGTGTGGTTGTAACAATAGGTTGAGTTTGCATCGTGTTTGAGTACTTATGATAAAGAACTCGGCCCAAATGTGTCAATTTTATTGCGGAAAAAATTGAAAACTGTTGGTCCACCCAGTTGATTTATGGTGGATTTTATTGCTTTTCTTTTCGTTTCATTTCGTTTTATTTGCCAAGATGGATTACAAGCCTTTGATTCTGAATTCTCTGGAGGTTCTTCGCAAGAAGGAGATTGCCGAGAAGCAGCCATTCAAAGCAAGAGCATACGCAACCGTTATCAATCAGCTCAAAACTCATGAGGCACCCATTCTGAGTTTTGAGGATGTCAAAGAAATTCAGGGCATTGGTGCCAAGATTGCCGATAAAATCAAGGAAATCTTGGCTACTGGTGCTCTCCAGGCGGCCGAGAGAGCCAAAGCGGCGCATGATATTGATTCCCTGGATCTCTTTCAGCAGATTTATGGTGTAGGTGCAGTGAAAGCCAATGAATTAGTGAAGGCTGGTTTGAAGACCATTGCGGACGTGCGCGAGAAAGGTCTCGGTTTTCTGAACGACAAACAGAAGATCGGTCTTCAGTATTTTGAGAAGTTGCTAGAGCGCATTCCTCGTTCAGAAATGGATGTCCATGCCGAAGTTCTGAAACTCCATATTCCTAAAGAGCTGGAGTATGAGATTGTGGGAAGTTATAGGCGCGGTCAGGCGGATTCTGGCGACATTGATGTTCTGCTGCGTTCTCGTCAGAATCTGACAGATAAAGCAGCTGGTGCTCTTCTGAAAAAGGTAATCAAGGATATGAAAGAGAGTGGATACATGGTGGAAGTACTGGCCGAGGGAAACAAGAAAGCCATGGGTATCTGCTCAACAGAGGAGGGCAAGTTTCGCCGTATTGATCTCATTGTATGCCCAAACAATGAATATGCCTACGCTGTTTTGTATTTCACAGGTTCCATGCGATTCAATGTGGCTATGCGTGCGTATGCTCTTGACAAAGGGTATACCATGAATGAGCATGGAATGAAGCCAAAAAAGGGTGCTACAGTTCCTGAGGCACTGCCGATGAATTCCGAGGAGGATATCTTTGCCTTCCTGGGTCTTCGCTACATTCCTCCTACTGAACGCGTGGACTCCAAACAAATTATTCCCATCCATTAATTCTTCAAAACCAGAAAGTACATAATGAGAAACAACATTAGAATAATAAGCATACCAATAATTGTTTGAGCAAGCTTTTTTGCTTTGGGGTCCATGGACTGTGGTTGTTGTGGTTGTACTGAACTTGGAATGGGAATGTAGTGCGATTCTTCTGGAGGAGCGGTAGGACGAATTGTTTGGTCCCTTTCAAGAAGTTGAATCATAGCATTGATGTTCTGCATTTCTACCTCCGACGATTCCCTAACGGGAATCCTTGGTTGTCGCTGTGGTTGTTGTGGTTGTCGCTGTGGTTGTTGTGGTTGTTGTGGTTGCGGCTTATTCGGATCAATCGGTTTTCTACAAGCCATACATTTTGGTGGCTTTACAGTCGCCAAATAAGATTCCCAACAATTCTGATGCCATTGAATTTTACAAGGGCAGAAGTTGTTAGAAACTAAAGGAAGTTTTGTATCTAAGCATATGATACACGACATTTTGTTTGAAACTCACAAAGACGTAATAGTCAGTATATATTGTATCAATTTTTTTACATCTTTTATTCAGCCTAAATAGAATGAACAAGAATACTACGCGTAAGAATCTGAAATTTAATACTACAACTCGGAGACGCACGTACAATAATAATTCGTACAACAGCAATAATACTACATCTCTAAAATCCCCACATTCCGTCCCCAACTTTTCCTTTCTGCAGGATTTGCTCCCAGCCAATCATTACGAACGTGAAGCCAATAAAGCCCGGCGTATCCGAATTGAAAACTATGCTTACCCTTATTCCCAACAAAATGCTGCCAATGTTGGAGCCATTATGTATGAATCAAATTCTAAAGAAGACGCCTTTGCCCGACTGAACACTATGATTCCAAACATGACTCCTTCTACTCAGAAGGAGAAACTGGATGGAGTTGTGGCGGAAATTAAACGATATGCCAGTGAGGCAATGATTCATCATATTATGAATAACTACGCAAGTCAAGGAATACCTGTAAGCGCCGAGACCATCAAACAACTCTACTCCGCTTTTTTACGTAAGTATTTAAAAATAGCAATCTCAAACATGGCGTCTGTGGGTTTGTCCAAAGAAGAGCAGACCGAATTTACGCAACAAATGCGCAAACTCATTATTAAGGAACTTCTGATGAAAGGGTGGTTTGAGTATGAGTAAAGATCTAATCTGATTTTTCATACAATATTCATAGTATGTATGGAAAAATAAAATATATGAAATAGATAGAAAATGTTAAAAACAAGAAAAAAACATAACAAACGTCGTTCCAGCACAAGAAAACAAAAAGGGGGTGATGAAAAACAAACACTTCGTGATGAAATTCGCAAACTGATAGTCACACCTGAAGCAAAATTTGTGTTCCCCCACAAGGAATGGGATACATTGTTTACTACAAAAAAAGCTTCATGGAATCGTCATCATCCATTTACTGAAAAGATACTTTATTCAATTGCTAAAAGTGAATTACTGGAATCTAAAAAATTTTCATCATTTGAAGAGTTTCAAACATGGGTTCTTACTCCAGGTTCATTAGAAAAAATAAGCAATATTCGTTTTTTAAAGGCTATATATTCTTTTCTAAAAGAAGTCCAAATATCAGATATAGACCCAGAGGAATTGTCAGAATTGCGTGCTGTATTAGATTATGAACGGGAACCACAATTCCGTGGAGAACCTGTCATAAATGAGGAAGGAAATCCATTGAATACGGTTTCTGTTGTAACACGAATTCAACGTCTTCTAGCAAAGCAGAAACCGCTCAATGAAGAGAGTATAGTATGGAGAGGGCAACAAAGATCCGAAATTTTACCTGAATCCTGGTTTTCTTGCTCAAAAAATTTAAAAATATCTATGGGATATGGTAATATCATCTTTAAAATTCATCTTCAACCAAATGTACATATGTTAGATATGTATGATTTTTACAAAAATTATGGAATTACAAATCCTGTCAAAAACATACACCGAGCAAGAGCAATTATGAAGAATCATAGTTTTCTGTATGAAACTACAGATTTTTCAGAATATGCAGAAGTCTTGGTAGAAGGTGGTGGTACATTTTATAAAAACAAAGAAAAGACTGAGCCTGGATTTGCCACGAATACTATTACACCTGATGAAATAAATTCTATACTCCTAAATGAATATCTGGAAGGTAAAACGGTTGAAGATGCTAGAAATGATTATATTAAAGAAGGACTTAGAATGAATGCTTCGTTATCACCTGAAGATTTAGCAATAGACTTTGATGAATTTCTATCAAGTATGACAAATACATCACGTTACACATTTTATGAAACCTATTATTTTCCTCCTGAACAACCGCTTCCTGAAAAACAATGGGTTTCCTTATCTCATTTAAACATTCCAAATGAACAACCTTTTACTCGTAAAATGAGTCGTAATGCAGATAAAATAAGAAACATAGGAAATGCTAAAACCATACTTGACCAACCGTACCCTACAAATATATATTTTCTTAATAAGTAACCACATAAACAGGTAAGTAGTCAAAATGACAAATGTCAACCCAGGAAACACAGCAACAGTCGCAACAGTCGCAACAATCACAAGAACAGCCACCCACTTCAGAACCCAAACCGAAACCAGCCAATGAAGAACCAGGAAAAGAAACACCAGAATTCAAATATTTATCGTATTTGGATATGGATAAAATTGTAACTGGTAACTTTTACAAACGTTCCAATAATCATTCAACCATTTGTGATATTATAGCCATGTATCTCAAAGGTCAGAAAATGCTCTACACAGAGGCAAAAACCCTCTGCGAGCAGCGTCTGAATTATCTTATGCTCCCCGCCATTTTTATTACCGCCGTCTGTACGATTCTGAGTCTCGTTCTGAAAGACATCTCCTACGGTCCAACAATTGTCAGTTCTCTGAATGGATTCAACGTGTTTCTTCTGGCGGTCATCAATTATCTTAAACTAGATGCCAAGGCCGAGGCACATCGCACCAGTGCCTACAAATTTGATAAACTTCAGTCCAATCTGGAATTCACATCCGGTAAAATCCTGTTTGTGAATGATGACCCCAAGGAACTTCAGAGAATTATTGGGGAAACTGAAAACAATGTTCGTGAAATTAAGGAAACCAATCAATTCATTCTTCCTGAAAAAATCCGATACAAATATCCAAAACTTTTTACTACTAATATTTTTGCGGAGTTCAAGAAAATCAACACAACTGAAACGCTCCTTACAAATAAACTGAAAGATATTTGTAACGAACTGCGACTCCTAAAAGCCCAAGAAGCTAAAGGAGAAAAGGAGAATAAACAAAGAAAAGAGGAACTAGAAATACTACAGAAAGATTCCATGAATGCTATAATTACCATACGAGATAAATACCTGGATATTGATGATACATTTGAAGCGGAGATGGAGGAACAACGTCGTCGGGATTCCAAACATCCTAGTTGTTGTGATTGGTTAAAAACCTAAACCCATGATTTAAGATGTCTAGGTGCCTGTTTATATGTGGAATGGAACTTTAGAAAAGCGCCTGTGCCAATCAGAACGTCCGCAAATAGGATCATCCAAGCATGTTTGATTTGAAAAAGCGCCAGAACAGCAAACAGTAAGTACATAAGTCCATGGAACGGGCGCAGATTGGTCCACCAAATCTGATCTCCAAACACTTCGGCTCCTGTTTTTCTTGACCCCGTCAAATACAAATACCAGAATCCAAATGCGGGTGCCAAAGCAAGCAGTCCCAGAATCTGGAGGAAAGCAGGGGTCGCCGTGTAAGCCAAATAAACGAGAGCCGACCGTGTAGGTACACAGCCAAACAAAAATAAAAGTCGGCGTTTTTGTAGAGAATTCATTCAACCTTACTAAGAATGAAGACAAATTATTTTATGCTAACTGGTATTCTTCTATTTACGATTGTGGGTATTCTTTTATATGAACGCTATATGTGTATATTCAATATTCGCGACGCAATGATACAGCCGTTTTTACCGGAACCTTTTGCGAATATTAGTGACGGCTGGGCAATCTCACATATCCTCCTCTATGCCACCTTGGCTTATTTATTTCCTGAACATCTGGTACTTCTTTTCTTTATAGGTGTTCTTTGGGAGATCGTGGAAGAATGTTACGGTTGGATGCTACGAAACGGCTATACTAAAGCGCCACCGTGTATTCAGTTATCGGATGTAAGGAATACATGGTGGTTTGGTCGGTGGCATGACCTAGTTTCCAACAGTATCGGATTACTGATTGGATACGGAATCTATAAATATACCACCCATCAGTAGAATGGAATTGACGATTAATACTACCAAACGAGGAAATATCTCCCGATTAACCCGCGATCGCCTAAAAGAAATGGATGATATGTTGGATGGTGATGCTACTTTGGATAAAAATACACTTGTATTACTGGGTACCGAATTAGCCGCACATAATCTTGGGAGAATGGATCAAGTGAATTTGGAACGACTGTTGGAAATGATGAATGATGATTTAGCTGACAATGTGCTCAAACAGATTCAGAATACATTTTCAGAATATGTGATGCGTGCTCTTGAAGGCAAACAGGATGGTGGTGCTACAAAAGGCAAGCGACGCAAAACGAGTAAGAAGAGCCATCGGAAAACTCGTCGTACACAGAAGCGCACCTACAAACGACGGTTATAAGCCAAGATCATGACGAACTTCATCATGTTCGGGATCATAAGAAACTTCTTCCTCAACGTGGACAATTCGTGCCATTCGCAAGGGTTCAGTATTCACACATGAATTTGTGGAGCGGAAATTTCCATTGTCCAAAAGAACAGGATCTAGCTTTTCCTTTTTACGTCGTACAGAACAATACAGGGGAGTGAATAAATTCGTTATAAAAGAAAACAAGGATCCAAACATTCTCTAAGTGCGTCTCCGGTTTTTTATTCCTTTCTTGAACTTGAGTAAAACCATGGTTCAAGAATTTATTAGTAATTTACTGTTAACGATAATTAACCGTATATTCCAGAATACCACACATCTCTACTACGCCATAGGAGCAACAGTGCTTGTACTGGTGGCCAGTTATTTCATCTACAAATGGTATTTTGCTGCTCCCCCGGTCAAGAAATCTGTGGCATTTGAAGTTCCTGAGCATTTGGTTAAGGAACAAGAACAGGAAGCCCCTATTCATGATCAAGCTCCTGAACTGACTCATGAAGAGCAAAGTTCAGAGTAAAATACACCTGAATACATACACGATCTTCCGTAGATTTATTTAAGATTTCAATATCAAATCCAGGATATTGAGTATCAATTAAGTTTCCAACAAATGCTTCCAGATGTTTTCCTCCCTGGGACGTGAAAAAGAGATCTATACCTTCTTTATCCCATATATCAATCGGATAAAGATAACGACTACACACAATTTCTACACTGTAAATATTGCTGGATACTTCTTTCCTCATGGATTCGTGTACTGACCGTTTAAGATCATTGGTGAACAGTTTTTGAAGTGAGGAAATACATTGCCTCAGCGATTCTTGTTTCTGAAAATCTTCCGCCTCTTTCTGAAGTCGTTTTCTAAGAGTTTTGAGCTCTTGAATAAATTCCATTTGTATATTTACCAAGTATCTTGTTAAATATACTTTAAGTTATAATAATTAATACAGTTCTGAGTCAATCAGTTCTTTCTCTTTTTTCTGACAATAGGATTCAAAGGCCCGCTTGTAGTCCTCGCCATCCTGAACTCCAAACCCAGGAAGAATCAGATCAAAACTGTAGGAAATGTCAAAGGGCCCCACACCATCTACTATTCGTTTATTCGTTAGATATTTATCAATAAGAGTCTGATATTTTTGTCCCTTTCCCACCTGAACCATTTCCTCATAAAACTGATAAGATTTATTCGGAAAACACCACCGAACATGTTTAGGGAATCGTTCATAAATAGTATCCTGTCCTGGGTGCGCTGAAATGTAGTGAATATCTGTAATGTTGGGAAAGGTGTTGGGAGTCAGAATTTCAAACACTCCTCTTGGTGTACAGTTAATAATCGTGGCGACTTCCGCTGTAGGGAATTGAACCGTGGAGGCAATTTTCTGTCCATCCAGTTTGTAAATGACAATATTTTTGGCGGTTGTTAGGTATTTTGAAATATCAAACATGGGTTGTGCTAGTCTATAATTAGCGTTGACTTAAGCCTTAAATCGTTTGAAGTGTAAATAAGAAATCATTGCTAAACTGAAGGAACGAAATATCCAGGTGAATGGAGCGCTACATGTGGGAGCGGACGAATTTTATGCTGCTGTTGGATTATAATACTGCTATACTTTATCATATTGTTTATTAAATACAAACAAATTACACATCAAAACAATATATTGCGTATGTAGTTCCTTCCTTGTATTTAAATGTGGGAGCAATTCCTATTTCTGCCGAAAAATCCTGAACGGCACGTTTTACATCTTCCATCCAGTAATCATCGCCCAATAGTTTACCACCATTTCTCACTTTCTTGTACCAGAAGCGCAAATCATTTAGAAGGGGTTGGTATCTGTGATCTCCATCAAGAAAAACACAATCCAAACTTTTATCAGGAACATTTGCTTCAAGACTCGGGCACCTTTGCCAAGTAAACTTATGTTTATACTCGTCAAGATACAATTTAATTAAATCATGCAGTTCATTAAAATTATTCCCTGGAATTTCTGGCGTTTGTTTCATAATATCTGTGGCAAAACCGTCATCAGGATAATACTGCATAGGATCGATTAGAAGTAGATGATCAATATTCGTTGACCGTAGAATGTATTTTGCATGAGTACCATAGCCAATTCCAACTTCTGCTACATTTTTATAATTGTTTTCATTAATGACATTTGAAAACACTCCATAATAACATGCTGACCATCCTTGACCTTTCTCATTTTCACTGACAACATATTTATAGTAATCAGAAAGTTTCATGTTTATACTATATAGTATATAGTATAATATACTTCTTTAAGTATGTATTGATCAATACTTGGTATCTTTAAATATTTAGTAATTTCTGTGTGTAAGTTGAATATGATTTTGATTCGTTAAATACCCCCTTTCATTTAATTTGGGGAATTTTTGAATTAAGTTTTCAAATTCTTTTTGTTGATCCATATACAAATGTTTCTCAAATAGTTTTCCATGACCACAAATATGTAAAAACTGAAATGAATTAGGAAACGGTCTGCCTATTACATAGTAAGAAGGATATATTGAATGTTTATAAAAACCATAGATTTTCAAGTTGTCTTTACAATAACTTTGTATTGGGGAGTTTTCTATATATCTATAATCATAAGATAAAACATGATTCATAGCATTTTCTAACTGTTTTTTATTCCATATTGACGGACCTACATCGTATGGAGTAATAAAGTTGGGAGTATAACATGTTTTTCCAATAGAAAATGTATTATTTATGACTTCAGGTGAATTATTTCCAACAACTCCAAACATACATCTATCTATATTCTTTTCAACAATTATGCACATTAATTTAGAAAAATCATTTGTATCAAATGATACTATTAAGTCATTGTCATGAATTAATACAATATATTCTTCTGTGATTTGGGAAAGTATATTAATTAGTTTTTGTGAATATGTTTGTCCAGACTTGTAATATAATACACG
>JACCDX010319313.1_pt1 | contig 34118 bp, 21 predicted proteins | sample 7449681 | NCBI WGS metagenome assembly JACCDX01 (sample SAMN15323450, study PRJNA562643) | freshwater metagenome | isolation source: river surface water | place: USA:Blue River Watershed | collected 2017-08-18
CGGCCGGGCCTGGCGCTCGGACGTCAGGCCGCGCCGGGTGTGGCGGCCAGCACGCGCAGCGCGTGCCGCGCCGCCACCCATTCCTCGTTCGCCGGCTCCACGGCCACGCGCACGGTGCTCTGAGCCGCCGAGATGACCGGCGCATGCGCGGCGTTGGCGGCGGCATCGAGACGCGCGCCGAGGAAGCCCAGCCCCTGGACGACGCGCTCGCGGATCTCCGCCTGGTGCTCGCCGATGCCCGCGGTGAACACCAGCAGGTCCAGCCCGCCGAGCACCGCCACGAGGGCGCCGATCTCGCGCACGATGCGGCGCACGAACAGCGCCAGCGCGGCGGCGCAGCGCGGGTCGTCGGCCTCGTGGGCGAGCAGCTCGCGCGGCTCGGCGGAGCGGCCCGAGACACCCAGCAGGCCGGACTGGTGATAGAGCAGCTGGCCCACGTCGTGCAGGCTCAGGCCCTCGATCTCCATCAGGTAGAGCACGGCGCCGGGGTCCAGCGCGCCGCAGCGCGTGCCCATCATCAGGCCGTCGAGCGCCGAGAAGCCCATCGTCGTGGCCACGCTGCGCAGGCCCTGCAGCGCGCACAGGCTGGCGCCACTGCCGAGGTGGGCCACGATGCAGCGGCCGCTGGCCAGGGCGCCATGCCGCTCCGGCAGCACCAGCGACTGGTATTCGTACGACAGGCCATGAAAGCCATAGCGCCGCAGGCCGCGCTCCCAGGCCGAGTAGGGCAGCGGCAGCATCTGCTCGACCTGCGGCAGGCTGCGGTGGAAGGCGGTGTCGAAGCAGGCCACCTGCGGCAGCGTGGGATGCAGTTGCAGCAGCGCCTCCATGGCCTCCAGCGCGAACGGCTGGTGCAGCGGCGCCAGCGGGATGTAGCTGCGCAGCTCGGCCAGTACGCCGGCGTCCACGCGCACCGGCTCGGCATGCGCCGCACCGCCGTGCACGACGCGGTGGGCCACGGCCTGCAGCGGGGTGCTGCCCAGGCGCTCGCGCAGCGCCGCAAGGATGGCCGCCAGCGCGTCGTGGTAGGGCGCGGCCTGGCCCAGCGGCAGCGGGCGGTCCGCGCCGTCCTGCGTCTGCAGCCGAGGCCCCGGGCCGCCGATGCCCAGCACCTTGCCGCCCCACCAGGGCCGGCGCGGCAGCGCCTGCAGGCCGGCACTGGCGTCGAACAGCGCGAACTTGATGCTGGACGAGCCGCAGTTCAGCACGGCGACGACGACGTCGGGGGCGGTGCCGCTCACGGTGGCGTGCTCCGGTAGTGGTGGGCCAGCAGCACGGCCAGCGCGCAGGAGGCGATGCGCGACTCGGCGCTGTCGGCGCGGCTGGTCAGCACCACGGGCACGCGAGTGCCCAGCACGATGCCGGCGCTGGCCGCGCCGCCCAGGTACTCCAGCTGCTTGGCCAGCATGTTGCCGCTCTCCAGGTCGGGCACCACCAGCACGTCGGCCTGGCCGGCCACGTCGGACTGGATGCCCTTGATGCGCGCCGCAGCGATGGAGACGGCGTTGTCGAAGGCGAGCGGCCCGTCCAGCTCGGCCCCGGCGATCTGGCCGCGGTCGGCCATCTTGCACAGCGCGGCGGCGTCCAGCGTGGCCGGCATGCGCGGGTTCACGGTCTCCACGGCGGCCAGGATGGCGACCTTGGGCCGGGCGACGCCGATGGCCTGGGCCAGCTCGATGGCGTTGCGCACGATGTCGGCCTTCTGCTCCAGCGACGGCGTGATGTTGAGCGCGGCGTCGGTGATGATGAACGGCCGCGGGTAGGCCGGCGTCTGCATCAGGAAGCAGTGGCTGGCGCGGCGCTTGGTGCGCAGCCCGGCGGCCGGGTCCAGCACGGCCGACATGAGCTCGTCGGTGTGCAGGCTGCCTTTCATCAGCGCCTGCACGTCGCCCCGAGCGGCCATCGCGGCGGCGTGTTCGGCGGCGGCGTGGCTGTGCTCCACGTCTTCCACCTGCAGGCCGGCGAGGTCCCAGCCACGCGCGTCGGCCACGGCCTGCAGCCGTGCGCGCGGCGCCACCAGCACCGGTTCGATGAGGCCGGCCGCGCGTGCCTGCAGCGCCGCCTCGAGGCTGACGTCGTCGCAGGGGTGGACGACGGCCACCTTCAGCGCGCCCAGCGAGCGCACGGCCGCCAGCAGCCGGGCCTGGCCGTCCGGCCCGGCGCTGAGCCGCACCTCGGGCAGCTGGTGCGCGCGCCACTCGATGCGCTCGGTCGGCGCCATCACCTGGGCCTCGCCGTCGATGACGAGCTTGCCGTCCTGGTTCAGGCAGCGGCAGGCCAGCGTCAGGCGGTGGTGGTTCGCTTCCTTGGCGCTGACGGTGACGCTGACGCGCAGCACGTCGCCGATGTGCACCGGGGCGAGGAACTTCAGCGTCTGGCCGAGGTAGATGGTGCCGGGCCCGGGCAGGCGCGTGCCCAGCACGGCGGAGATCAGCGCGCCGCCGAACATGCCGTGGGCGATGACGCCCTGAAAGCGCGTGGACGCGGCGAACTGTGCATCCAGGTGCTGGGGGTTCAGGTCGCCGGAGAGGACGGCGAAGAGTTGCAGGTCCGCTGCGGTGACGGTGCGTTCGATCGTGGCGGTCTCGCCGACGTCGATCTCGTCGAACGTGCGGTTGCGCAGCAGGTCCAGGGCCGGGGTGTTCATGGGTCTCCTAGGGGGCGAGGCGGCGGGGTGGGCGGGTTCAGGCCATCAGGCTGATGGTCTTGCGAAAGCGTGACAGCGCGGCAACGAACAGCACGCTGCCGATGGCGAGCACGGCCAGCAGTTGCGGCCACACGACGGCCAGCCCGGCGCCGCGGTACAGGATGGCCTGCGACGCGGCGACGAAATGCGTCGTCGGGGCTGCCTGCATGACCCAGCGCACGAGCGCGGGCATGCTCTCCTGCGGCGTGACGCCACCCGACAGCATCTGCAGCGGCAGCAACACCAGCACCAGCAGCATGCCGAACTGCGGCATGGAGCGCGCCAGCGTGGCCAGGAAGATGCCCAGCGACGTGGTGGCGAACAGGTGCAGCGCCGCGGCCAGGCCGAACAGCGCCACCGAGCCCTGCACCGGCACGCCCAGCGCGCCCTGCACGACGACGGCCAGCGACGCCATCGCGGCGAGCAGCACGACGAGGCCCATGGACCAGACCTTGGCCAGCATGATCTCGCCTGGCGTCACGGGCATCACGAGCAGGTGCTCCACGGTGCCGTGCTCGCGCTCGCGGATCAGCGCCGCGCCGGTCAGGATGATGGAGAGCATGGTCACGTTGTTGATGATCTCCATCAGCGAGCCGAACCAGCTGTGCTCCATGTTGGGGTTGAAGCGCATGCGCAGCGCCAGGTCCACCGGCGGCGCCGTGCTGCTGCTGTGGCGTTGCACGAAGCCGGCGACCTCCGCCGCCACGATCTGCTGCACGTAGCCGCCGCCGGTGAAGGCCTGGCTCATGCGTGTGGCGTCGACGTTGAGCTGCAGCGCGGGCTGGCGGCCGGCCAGCACGTCGCGCTGGAAGCCTGGCGGGATGACCAGCACGAAGGTGTAGTCGCCGCGGTCCATGCCGGCGTCGATCTCGCGCGCCGTGATCATGTCGGGGCTGCGAAAGCGCGGCGGGTAGAAGCTCGCGACCAGCCGGGCCGACAGCGGCGAGCCGTCTTCATCGACGATGGCGATGGCCGCGTGGCGCAGGCTCTCGGGCATGGCCGTGGCCGCCGCGTAGATGGACAGGCTGAAGGTGTAGACGATGAGCACCAGCATCATCGGTTCGCGCCACAGGCTCCACAGCTCCTTGATGCCGAGGCGGTAGACGTGCGCGAGGTTCAAGCGGCGGCGCATGCCAGGGCGCCTCGCCGAGACGGCGCCAGGCGCCGCGCCTGCACTGGGGTTCTCGCTCATCTCAGGTCTCCTGCTTGCGCAACAGCGCCATGGCCAGGCCCAGGATGACCGGCACGGCCAGCGCCAGCGGCCACAGGCTGCTCCACAGGTCCGGCAGCGCCAGCGCCTTGTTGAAGACGCCGCGGCTCATCGTCAGGAAGTGTGCCGCTGGGTAGACCTTGCCGACGAAGGCGCCCACACCTTCCAGCGACGACACGGGGTCGATGAGGCCGGCGAACTGCACGCAGGGGATGATGGTGCCGATCATCGTGATGAAGAGCGCGGCGATCTGGCTGCGCGTGAACGTCGACGCCAGCAGCCCGAGCCCGGTGGCTGCGGTGACGTACAGCAGCGCGGCCAGGCTCAGCGCCGCCAGGCTGCCCTTCAGCGGCACGTCGAACAGCGTCACCGCCAGGCCGACCAGCACGAAGAAGTTCAGCATCGCCAGCAGCACATAGGGCAGCTGCTTGCCGAGCAGGAACTCGCTGCGGCGCACCGGCGTCACGTAGAGGTTGAGGATGGAGCCGAGCTCCTTTTCGCGCACCACCGACAGCGCCGTCAGCATGGCCGGGATCATCATCAGCAGCATGGGGATGACCGCCGGCACCATGGCTTGCAGGCTCTTCACGTCGGGGTTGTAGCGGTAGCGCAGCTCCACGCTGCTGAGGCTGGCCGGCGTGGCGCCCAGGCGCTCGCGCGCCATTTCGGCCAGCCATAGCTGATGCATCGCCATGGCGTAGCCGCGCGCCGTCTCGCCGCGTGACGGCATGGCGCCGTCCACCCACACGCCGATCTGGGCGGCATGGCCGCGCGCCACGTCGCGCGCAAAGCCGTGCGGGATCTCCACGGCCATGGCCAGCTCGCCGGCACGCATGCGGCGGTCCAGCTCGGCGTGGTCGTGCAGCGGCGGCTGCTCGAGAAAGTAGCGCGAGCCGGCCAGCCGCTGCGTGTAGCTCTGGCTCAGGCCGGTCTGGTCCTGGTCCAGCACGGCGTAGCGCAGGTTCTCGACGTCCAGGCTGATGCCGTAGCCCATGATGAACATCAGGATGGCCGTGCCCAGCAGCGCCAGCGTGGCGCGCACCGGGTCGCGGCGCAGCTCCAGCGCCTCGCGCAGGCTGTAGCTCCAGGCGCGCGTGAGGCTGAAGCGGCGGGGCGGCGCCACCGGCGTGGCGGCCGGCGGCTCGGCCACCGGCGCGGTAGGGGTCGGGTCGCCCGCTGCGTCCTGCAGGTAGGCGATGAAGGCCTGCTCCAGGCTGGCTGCACCGCGCGAGGCCTGGATGGCGGCCGGCGTGTCGCTGACGAGCACGCGGCCGGCGTGCATCAGCGACACGCGGTCGCAGCGCAAGGCCTCGTTCATGAAGTGCGTGGAGATGAAGATGGTCACGCCATCGCGGCGGGCCAGCTCCACCATCAGCTGCCAGAACATGTCGCGGGCCACCGGGTCGACACCCGAGGTGGGCTCATCCAGGATGAGCAGCTCCGGCCGGTGCACCATGGCCACCGCCAGCGACAGCCGTTGGCGCAGGCCCAGTGGCAGCGTCTCGGGCAGGTTGTGCTGCACCTCGACGAGGTCGAAGCGCGCCAGCATCTCGTCCACGCGCGGCTCGATGTCGCTCACCTCGAACAGCCGGGCATGCAGCACCAGGTTCTGCCGCACGGTCAGCTCGCCGTAGAGCGAGAAGGCCTGCGTCATGTAGCCCACGCGGCCGCGCGTCTGCAGGTCGCGCGGGTCCACCTCGCGGCCGAACAGCCAGGCCTGCCCCTCGCTCGCGCTGAGCAGGCCGGTCAGCATCTTCATCGTCGTCGACTTGCCGCAGCCATTGGAGCCGAGGAAGCCGAAGATCTCGCCGCGGCGGATGCGGAAGTCGACATGGTCCACGGCCGTGAAGTCGCCGAAGCGCATCGTCAGCCCGCGGGCCTCGATGGCGATCTGCGCGTCGGCGCCGGCCGCCAGCGGCGGCACCACGACCTCGCGGTGCCCGCGCCGCCGCTCTTCGGGCAGCAGCGCGATGAAGGCCTGCTCCAGGGCGGCATGGCTGCCGCGCAGCTCGGCGGGTGTGCCGGTGGCCAGCACGCGGCCGGCGTCCATGGCGACCAGCCAGTCGAAGCCCTCGGCCTCGTCCATGTAGGCCGTTGCGACGATGACGCTCATGCCGGGCCGTTGCGCACGGATGCGCGCGATCAACTGCCAGAACTGCGCGCGCGACAGCGGGTCCACGCCGGTGGTGGGCTCGTCGAGGATGAGCAGGTCGGGGTCGTGGATGAGCGCGCAGCACAGCCCGAGCTTTTGCTTCATGCCGCCCGACAGCTTGCCCGCAGGCCGGGCGAGGAAGGGCAGCAGCCCGGTGCTGCCGCACAGCTCGTCGATGCGCCGCCGCCGCTCCGCTGCGCCGTGGCCGAACAGGCGGCCGAAGAACTGCAGGTTCTCCTCGACCGACAGCGTCGGGTAGAGGTTGCGGCCCAGGCCCTGGGGCATGTAGGCGATGCGGGGGCAGACGGCTTCGCGGTGCTCGCGCGAGGCCATGTCGCCGCCCAGCACCTCCAGCTGCCCGTCTTGCAGCGCGCGTGCGCCGGCCATCAGCGACAGCAGGCTGGACTTGCCGACGCCGTCGGGCCCGATGAGGCCCAGCATGCGCCCGGCCGGCAGCGTCAGCGAGACGTCGTCCAGCGCCCGGGTCTTGCCGTAATGCAGGCGCAGGCCCTGCAGGCGCGCCAGGGGTGTCGGGTCGGTCATCGCCGTTGTCTGCTATGGGCGCGGGGGAGAGCTGGCCTCATTGGTCGACCAGCTTGGCCAGCGGGGCGGGCCAGGGCTGTTGTGCGTCCAGCCGTACCCAGGCGACGCCGGGCAGGCCGGTCTTGACCTGCTCGGCGTGCCGCTGCAGCAGCGCGGGGTCGATCTGGGCCCGCACGCGGAACATCAGCTTCTGGCGTTCGCTGGCCGTCTCCACGGTCTTGGGCGTGAACTGGGCGGTGCTGGAGACGAACGACACCTTCGCCGGGATGACCAGGCCGGGGGCGGCGTCCAGCACCAGGCGCACCTCGCTGCCCAGCGCCAGGCGGCCGGCGACGGCCTCGGGCACGAAGAAGCTCATGTAGACATCGCTGAGGTCCACGAGGTTGAGCACCTTGCCGCCGGCGCCCAGCACCTCGCCGGCCTCGGCGATGCGGTATTGCACGCGGCCTGCGCGTGGTGCCGTCAGCAGGGCGTCGTCGAGGTCGGCCTTGACGCGGTCCACCGTGGCGCTGCCGGCCTTGACGGTGGCCTTGGTACCGACGGCCTGCGTGCGTGCGGCCTCGATGGCGGCGGTGGCGGCAGCGACCTGGGCTTGCGCCGCGCTCAGTGCGGCCTCCACGCTGCGCACGCGGGCGCGGTCGTCGTCCAGCTCCTGCTCGGACGACGCGCCCTCCTGGGCCAGCGCTTGCGAGCGCGACAGGCGGCGGCGGGCGGCGTCCAGCTCGGCCTCGCGCTGCGCGACGACGGCCTGCGCGGCGCGGCGGTCGCTCTCGCGCACGGCGATCTGGGCCTGCGCGCTGTCGACGGTGGACTCGGCCTGCCGCAGCCGTGCCTGGGCCTCGGCGTACTGCGCCTCCAGGCTCTGCACCTGCAGCCGGGCGAGCGGCTGGCCGGCGCGCACGAAGTCGCCCTCGCGCACCATGACGTCCTGCAAGCGGCCGGGCAGCTTGGTGGCGATGTCGATTTCGGTGGCCTCGATGCGGCCGTTGCCCTGCACAAAGGCTTCACCTGGCGTGGGGGCGCGCCAGCGGGCCCAGGCCCAGGCGGCCAGGGCGAGCACGGCCACGGCGGCCGCAACGGGAATCAGCAGGGCTCGGTGCGAGGACTTGGCGACGGGGGCGGTCATGGCTGGCTTGCCGCGAAAGCGGGTTGGGCAGGGGTTGTGGAGGAGGGCAGCGGGCCGCCACCGAGGGCGGTATAGAGGCTGGCCTGGCTGGCCAGCAGCGCGCGGCGCACCTGGACCTGCTGCTGCTCGGCCGCGAGCAGGTCGCGCTGGGCGTCCAGCACCTGCAGGAAGTCGGCGGCGCCGGTGTCGTAGCGGCGCTGGGCCAGGTGGGCGCGCTCGGCCTGGGTGGCCAGCGTCTGCTCGGCAATGACGAGCTGTTCGGCCAGGCGCTGGCGGGCCGACAACGCGTCGTTGACGTCGCGCAGCGCCTGCTGAACCGCGCGCTCATAACCCAGCAGTGCCTGGCGGCGGCGGGCCTGCTGCACCGCGAGGTTCTGCTCGCGGCGGCCGCCGTCGAGCAGCGGCAGCGCGACGTCCGGGGCCAGGCTCCAGGCGGTGCTGCCCGTCTTCAGCAGCCCCGCGAGCTCGGCGCTGGCGCTGCCGAAAGCGGCGGTCAGGCTGATGCGCGGCAGGTAGGCGGCGCGTGCGGCCTCGATGTTGGCGTCGGCGGCGCGCAGCTGGTGTTCGGCCGCGATCAGGTCGGGCCGCTGGCGCAGCAGGTCTGCCGGCAGCCCGGCCTGCAATGGCGGCAGCTCGGCCAGCCGGGGTTCGGATGCAGCTGGTGCGCCGCCGACCAGCAGAGTCAAGGCCTGCCACTGCGCCTCGCGCTGCTGCTGCAGCTGCGACACCAGCGCGGCGGCCTGCGTCTGCAGCAGCTGCACCTGCGTCAGCGCCAGGCGCGACGTGGCGCCCAGTTCGACGCGGCGCTTGAAGATGCGCAGCGATGCCTCCCGGCTGTCCAGCGTGCGCCGGGCGAGCCGCAGGCGCTCGTCCAGCTCGGCCAGCTGCAGCCACGTCTGGGCCACTTGCTGCACCACGGACAAGGTCACCGCCTGCGCGGCCGAGTCGCTGGCGAGCCAGGCCTCGCGCGCGGCGTCGTCGAGTCGGGCCACGCGGCCCCACAGGTCCAGCTCCCAGCTGGCCAGGCCCAGGCCCAGCTGGAATTGGTCGCCGAGCAGCGGCCGCCGCGTGACGTTCAGGTCGGCGGGCACGCGGCTGCGTTGGCCCTGGGCGTCCAGGCCGATCTGCGGCCAGCGCTGCGCCGCCTGCAGGCCGGCCAGCGCCTGGGCTTCGTCGACCCGTGCGAGTGCCAGCGCACGATCGCGGTTGTTGGCCAGCGCCTGCCGGATCACGGCCTGCAGCGCCGGGTCCGTGAAGTAGTCGCCCCAGGCCGGCGGCGTGGCGCTGGGCTGGCCGGGCTCGCCGGCGTAGTGCGGGGGCAGGTCGTGCGCGGGTGTCGGATGGGGTGTCAGGGGCGCGCAGGCTGCGAGCGCGGCGGCGAGCAGGGCCGCCGGGAAAGTCCGGTTCATCAGGTCATCCCAGGATGTGCAGGCCGGCATCGACGTAGAGGACGTTGCCGGTGAGGGCGCGGCCGGGCCCGCTGGCGAGATAGCGGCACAGCGCGCCCACCTCGTCGATGTCCACCAGCCGGCGCAGCGGTGCGCGTTCGCGTGAGCGCTCGAGCAGCTCGTCGAAATGGGGCAGCCCGGAGGCCGCGCGCGTGGCCATGGGCCCGGGCGACACCGCGTTCACGCTGATGCCCTTGGGGCCCAGCTCGGCGGCCAGGTAGCGCACGCTGGATTCCAGCGCCGCCTTGACCGGCCCCATGAGGCCGTAGTTGGTCACCACCTCCTCGGCGCCGAGGTAGCTCATCGTGACGAGGCTGCCGCCCTGGGTCATCAACGGCTCGGCCAGGCGGGCCATGCGCAGGAAGGAGTGGCAGGAGATGTCCATGGCCCGCGCGAAGCCGGCGGCGCTGCTGTCGACGACGCGGCCCAGCAGGTCGGCCTTGGGCGCGAACGCGATGGAGTGCACGAGGAAGTCCAGCCCACCCCAGGTGTTGGCGACGGCGTCGAACACGGCCTCCAGCTCGCCGGGCTTCTCGACGTCCAGCGGCAGGCGCAGCGCTGCACCGAGCTGGTCGGCCAGCGGCTCGACGTGCGGCCGCGCCTTGTCGTTGAGCCAGGTCAGCGCGAGCTCGGCGCCTGCGGCCCGGCAGGCGCGGGCACAACCCCAGGCGATGCTCTGGTCGTTGGCGATGCCGACGATGAGGCCGCGGCGGCCTTGCAGTTCCCCGGCCATGTCAGCGCTCCATCACGTACAGGCCCGGGGCGTCGCCCAGCGGCGGCGCCGTCTTGGCGCCCAGCCGGGGCGGTTTCACCAGCGGGCCGCTGCGGGCCTGCAGCCAGGCGGCCCAGTCGGGCCACCACGAGCCGTCTTGCGCGGGCGTGGCGGCCAGCCAGTCGTCGGGTGCGACATAGGGCTGGCCGGGCACGGCGGTGGCGGCGCGGTAATGGCGGTGGCCGTCGCCCGGCGGGTTGACGACGCCGGCGTTGTGGCCGCCGCTGGTCAGCGCAAAGCGGATCTCGGCCGGGCACAGGTGATGCAGCTTGTAGACCGAGCGCCACGGTGCGACGTGGTCGGTCTCGGTGCCGACGAGATAGAGCGGCAGGTGCAGGCTGCTGAGCGCGACGGCGCGGCCGCCGACCTCGTAGCGGCCTTCGGCGAGGTCGTTGCGCAGGAACAGCTGGCGCAGGTAGTCGCTATGCATGCGGGCGGGCATGCGCGTGGAGTCGGCGTTCCAGGCCATCAGCGCATTCAGCCGTGTGCGGTCGCCCAGCAGGTAGTCCTGCACCAGGCGCGACCACAGCAGGTCGTAGGAGCGCAGCATCTGGAAGGCGCCGGCCATCTGCTCGGCGCGCAGGTAGCCGGTCTCCTTCATCTGCGCCTCCAGCATGCCCAGCTGGCTCTCGTCGATGAACAGGCTCAGCTCGCCGGGTTCGCTGAAATCCGTCTGCGCGGCGAACAGCGTCAGCGAGGCCAGCCGCGCATCGCCGTCGCGGGCCATCGCGGCAGCGGCGAGCGCCAGCAGCGTGCCGCCCAGGCAATAACCCACCGCGTGCACGGGCTGGCGAGGCACGACGGCGTTGATGACGCGCAGCGCCTCGGCGATGCCCAGCTGCAGGTAGTCCTCCATGCCCAGCTCGCGCTGCTCGGCGCCCGGGTTCTTCCAGGAGATGGCGAACACGGTGTGACCCTGGCGCACGAGGTACTCGATCAGCGAGCTGCCGGGCGCCAGGTCGAGGATGTAGTACTTCATGATCCAGGCCGGCACGATCAGCAGCGGCTCGGCGTGCACCTGCGCCGTCTGCGGCGCGTACTGGATCAGCTCCATCAACTCGTTGCGCCAGACGACCTGGCCGGGCGTCGTGGCGAGATTGCGGCCGGCCGCGTAGGCCTCGGTGCCGGCGGGCGGCGCGCCGCTCTGCAGGCGCTGCGCGTCGTCCAGCCAGCCCTGCAGGCCGCGCAGGAAGTTCTGGCCGCCCTGTTCGGCCGCGCGGCGCAGCACCAGCGGGTTGGTCCAGGGCAGGTTGGCGGGCGAGCCCACGTCCAGCCACTGGCGGGTCCAGAAGCGCATCAGGTCGGTGTGATGCTTCTCGACACCCCAGACCGGCCCCGTCGCCTGTGCCCACCAGGCCTCCTGCAGCACGAAGGCCTGCTGCATCACGTTGAACGGCCAGCGCTGCCATTCTGGTGCCGCAAAGCGCCGGTCGGTCAGCGGCGCCTCGGGCGGGCTGGCCGCCTCCGAGCCGGGCAGATGCAGCGTGGCCGCCGCGCTCTGCAGCGCATAGTCGGCCCAGGCGCGGGCCTGCTGCTGGGCCAGCGTGCCGAGCTCGGCACAGCGGCCCGGCGACAGCGCCAGGTGCGTGGCCCAGTCGGCCAGCGCCAGGCCCGGCGCGATGAGCGACAGTGAGCGCGTGCCACGGGCCAGCGTCGCGTGGAACAGATCGTCCAGGCGTTCGGTGGGCGAGCGGGCTGGCGTGTCGGTCATGCGGACTCCCTGTGTCGCCTGGCTCGTCGCGAGCCAGGCGTTGCCAATGTAGGCGGCCCGACGCGCACACCGTTTGACGCAGGTTAAGTCACCGACCGATCAGTTGGTTTTCATTCGTGGTCATCACGCAGACACGAACATGCCGGCGGGCATCACTGCCGGCCGGCATCTGGCATCAGCACGTCGCGAGGCTCAGGGTGTGCAAATGCCGGTGTTGGTGGTGGAACCGTCCCACAGGCGCTTGAGGTTGTTGTATTTGCCGGTGTTCACCGTGAGCCAGTCGTCCTGCAGGATGCCGCCGGTGTCGCCGCTGTTGGGGTTCCACGACCAGTAGAAGAAGTTGCGCACGCCCTTGCACTTGAGCCAGTCGACGAAGCGGGTCTGCCAGACCTGGTCGGCGCCGCCGAACCTGCCGCCGAACTCGCCCAGCACGACCGCGTAGCTGCCCATGAAGCGGCCAAAGTGCTGCTGCCAGATGCCCGGCATGTTGTCCGGGAACCCGGCCGACGCCTGGAAGTAGGCCTGCGCGGCGACGTCCGGCCCGTAGATGTGTGGCGACAGCACGAGCTTGCTGCGGGGCACTTTGGCTGCGTCGATGGGGTAGCACTCCACCGGCTCGATGTTGCCGCCCCACCAGTGGCCGTAGGTCGATTCGCAGATGCCGCCGTTGTCCGAAATGCCCTCCACGAAGATGAGGGCCTTCGGGTTGGCGGCCAGCACGGCGGCCCCGGCGCGCTCGGCGGCGAGCTTCCAGTCGGTGGCGATGTCGCCGTTGCCCCAGTGCGCCCCTTGCCCGTAGTCGGCATGGGGCTCGTTCTTCAGGTCGATGCCGATGACGTTGGCGACATTCTTGTAGCGCGTGGCGACGAAGACGAGATCGTTGACCCAGTCGTCCAGCGAGTAGCCGGGGATCTGCGGCGTGGTGGAGATGGCATTGCAGTCGGGGCGGTGGTGGTCGAGCAGCACGTACATGCCGCGGCTGGCCATCTCGCCGATCAGCCGATCCATGGCCTGCAGCGGCGTCTTGCCCTTCAGGTCGGGGTTCAGCGAGGACTCCACGCTGCCGGTGTAGGAGGTGGCATGCAGCGCCTTCGGGCAGAACGGCAGCCGCACGGCGTTGAAGCCCAGGGTCTGCATCTGCTGGATCATGTCCTTGTAGCCGCGCGACCACAGCCCGTGGGCGATGTTGTCGGGCGTCTCGAAGCCGAACCAGTTCACGCCGCGCATCGACACGGTGGCGCCGTTGGCGTCGACGATCTTGTTGCCGCTGACGCTGAAGGGCGGCTTGAAGTCGCCCTTGGGGCCGATGTTGAGGTCGTCGGTCGGTGTGGTGCCGCCGCCCCCACCTCCGCCGCCGGAGCTGGCGCCCTCTTCGGTCAGATTGAACGCCGTCGTCAGCGGTGCGGTGCCGTTGCCGCAGAAGCCCACCTCGAACTGCTGGTTGGCCTGCGGCGGCGAGTTCCAGCTCAGCCCCTTGGCGGTGTAGGTGCTGCCGCTGTTGGTGAAGACGGCATTCCAGCTGCTGGTGACCTGCCCGCCGGGCAGGTCGAAGGTCAGCGTCCAGGCCCCGCCGGGGGCGTTGCTGGTGTTGGCGATCATGGCCGAGACGCAGAAGCCGCCGCTCCAGGCGTTGATCTTGGGCGTGAGCGTGAGGGCCGCATGGGCCGTCGGCATGAGCAGGGCACAGCCGAAGCCAGCGGCAGCCAGCGTGCGCAGGCGGGCGATGAATCGCTTCATTGAGGGTCTCCTTGCGTGCAGGAAGAGGGGCGTCAGCGGCCAGCGTCGGCGTAGCGGACGAAATCCGGCCGCTCCTCGTACCCCAGCAGCCTGGCGGCCAGACCGCGCGGCAGGTGCTGGATGCCTTCGTTGTAGGTCGCCAGTGCCTGGCGGTAGCGTTCGCGGGCGCTGTCTACCGTGGCCTGGCCCTGCGTCAGCGACCGGCCCAGCGCCTGCACGTGGCTGTCTGCGGCCAACGGCGGGGCGTCGCGCAGCGCGGCCAGCAGCCGGAACAGCCCGCCGGTGCACTCGGCGCGCACCTGTTTGTAGAGATCGAAGCGGCGTGCGTCGTCGATGACGGCACCGCCGCTGTCGAACTGGGCCAGCAGGCTGCAGCGCGAGCGGGCGTTGGTGCGCACCGCCGCGTCGAGTGCGGGCTGTGTGTCGGCCAGCGCGAGGACGGCGGGCATCTCGGCGAACTGTGCTTGCTCGGCGCGGTGCAGCTCGGTCCAGCGGCTGAGGACATCTTGTTCGCGCCGATCCAGGTCGCGTACGGTCAGCACGGCGAAGCCGCCGGCAGCCGCGGCGGCGAGCAGTGCCAGCGTGAGGAGGGTCTTGTTCATGGATGTGGCCTTTGCGCGAAGGCCGGGGCGGCGGTGGGCCGCCCCGGGGAGGCTTACTTCACGGTGATGTCGCAGCTCAGGCCGGCCCAGCTCAGGCCGGTCGGCACGGGCTTGGCGCCCGAGTAGGTCAGCTGCATGCCCAGGTCCACCGAGCTGTTGGGCCCGATGGTGCCGTTCCACGGCGCCGGCGTGATCGTGATGGTGCGCCCGTTCACGGCGAAGGTGCCGCTCCAGGAGTTCGCCAGCGTGAACGCGTTGCTCTCGGTGAAGCTGACCGACCAGCCGGACAGCGGCGTCGTGCCCAGGTTGCTCAGCTTGATCGTGGGCACCTGGCCGCTACCCCAGTCGTTGGTGGTGTCGAACAGCACGGCGCAGGTCTTCACGTCGTTGTCCACCTCCGTGGCCGTGACCGTGCGCGTGGCCGCGTTGGCCGCGCTGACGCTGACGGTGGCGACACCGTTGGCCGAGTCGGCATCCTTGGCGGCCGCCAGCGTCACGGTCTGGGCCGTGGACCAGTTGGCCGGCGTGAAGGTCAGGCTGCTGCCGCCGGACACCGAGATGTCGGTGTCACCCGCCGTGCGTGCCACCGTGACCGCGACGTTGGCGGTGGGTGCTGCGCCCAGTTTCACGGTGAAGGTCTGCGTGCCGGTCTCGGGGACGGACACGGCCGTGGCCGAGACGATCAGGTCCACCGGCACGACGATGTCCGCATCCTTCTCGGTGGCAACCACGCTGGCGCCGGTCTGCCCCGTGGCGCTCAGCGTGAACGTGGCGCTGCCGTTGAGCGCATCGGCGTCGGTGGCGGCGGACACGCTGACGAGCTGCGGTGTGGCGTAGTTGGCCGGCGTGAACACCAGCGTGCTGGTCGCGGTGGTCAGGTCCGCGTCACCGCCGGCGGCCTTGGCCACGGCGACGGTCACGTTGCCCGTCGGCGCTTCGGACAGCGACACGCCGAAGCTGGCGGAGCCGCCTTCGGGCACCGTCAGCGCGCTGGACGACACGACGATGGCCGGGCCCGTTGCCGGGAAGAGCCGGCCGTAGTCGGCTTGGGCCAGCGCGATGTCGGCTTGCGCCCAGAAGCGGTGGTAGGTCCACGTGGGCTCCGCACCGCCGGCGAGGTAGGTGTTGAGCTTGGCGAAGTCGGGGTCTTGCTGATACTTGGGCCGGATGCTGAGGAACGTGGCATTGCTGTCCAGCGTCGCGCCCTGAGCGTTGGTGCCGGTCCAGCCCGGCGGGATGTAGACGCCGTCGCCGGTGGTGGCGTTGTAGGCGTCGTCGAAGCGCAGGTAGTCCTTGCGCTTTTCGCCCACGGCCACGCCCTTGGTGTCCTGGTACTTGGCCCACATGCGGTCCAGCAGTTCGCGGGCCGTCGTCTTGGCCGCGGCGTTGCCGGACTTGGCGGCGTAGTAGCTCAGCGTGCGCGCATAGGCGGCAGCGGTGCCGACGTCGTTGGTGAACTCGGTCACCGTCACGCGCAGGTTGGCGTTGGCGCCGGGGCTGGCGGGGTTCCAGGTGTCGGGCTTGCCCGACCATTGCAGCGAGGAGGGGATCTCGTAGCTGCCGTCCGCGAGCAGGCGCGTGTTGGCGATGGCCCAGGGCACCCACTTGTCGAGCAGCGCCTTGGCCTGCGCGTCGTTGCTCACGTGGTAGAGCTCGGCGACGCGCTCCATCGACCAGACCTGGAAGCCGAACCACGTGTTGGAAGCCGGGTCGTGGTAGACCGGTGCCTCGTCGTAGAACATGCCGTAGAAGGTGGGCGTGCCGGCCGGCGGCTGCTCATGGTTGCCGTTCCAGCTGTTGGTGGCGCCGCCGGCGATGGCGCCGTCGGCCGACTGCAGCCAGCGATAGAACTCCATCTGCCGCGTGAAGCTCTTGCCCCAGTCGCCCGCAGCCGACGGTGACAGCGGCTTGAACGCGGTCTGTGTGGAAAGCGTCCAGGCGACGAACGGGTTCTGGTAACCAAAGTGGTTGTGCGACGAGCTGATGCGCCAGGCCCAGCCGGCCGAGGAGTCCGTGGCGCCGCCCCAGGCGTAGTACCAGGACATCAGGTAGTGCTGGTTGTCGCGCAGGCCGTTGCTGTCGGCAGCACCCGTTCCGCCCGGGCAGGTGGTGGGGCCCACGCAGTTGCCGATGCGTTTGAAGTATTTGTCGAACATCGCGTAGCGCAGGAAGTCGCCCATCTTGGCGGCCTTCTTGACCAGGTCGGCCACCGCGGCGCCCTTGCCTTGTTCGGTGGCCCAGATGTTGGCCCAGTAGATGGCCTGGATGGCGCGGCCGTCAGCGTCGGGCGCGTTGGTGTAACGCCATTGTTTGGCGTAGTTGGAGTCACCCGTGAACAGGCTCAGGAAGCCCTGGGTGCCGCCGGTTCGGCCCCATTTGAAGGTCTCGCAGGACGGATGCGGCACGGTCTCCCACACCGACTCCTGTGCGCCGCGCTGGAAGGTGTTGATGTAGGCGGGTTTGGTGACGCCGTCGCCGCAAAAGCCGTAGCCGTACCAGTTGTCGACGTCGATCAGCCAGTGCATGCCGTAGATGTCGCGGCTGCCGTAGGTGGAAGCCAGTTCATTGCCGATCGGGTCTTGCCCGACGGGCGTGCTGAACTCCAGCGGCGAGGGGTAGTTCTTGGGCAGTGCGTACTCGCCGGCGTAGGAGGCGGGCTTGGTGGCGTTGTAGAAGCTGTTGGTGGGCTGGTCCTTGGTGCCGGGGATGATGTACTTCTCCATGTTGGCCCAGGCGGCATTCAGCGGGCCCCAGTCGCCGGTGACGCGGCCGTACTGGGCTTCGAGCCAGAGCCAGAAGCTGTAGGCCTCGGAGGTGGTCTCGTGGCCGTGGTCGGGGGCCTCGACGATCAGTGTCTCCACGGAGTGGTAGGGCACGCCTTCGGCGCTGAAGTAGCCGTTGGCGGGGTTCTTGATCTTGTTGTATTGCGTCAGAAAGCGCTGGTTGTAGTCGGTCTGAGCCTGGGCGCCGAAGGCGCAGGCCAGGGCAGCGGCCAGGGCGGCCTTGCGAAGGAATCTGGACATGGTGGTCTCCTGTTGCCCGTCAAAACGCGGGCGTGAGTTGCCCCGCCCGCGCGAGCGGCGGGCTTTGGGGGGGATGGGAAGGCTTACTTGATGACGACGCTGCAGCTGGCGCCCGTCATCGTGACGGCGCCGGGCACGGGCTTGGCGCCGCTGTAGGTGAGCTGCATGCCGGCATCGATGTTGCCGCCGGCCGGGACGCTCGCGTTCCAGCTGGCGGGCGCGTAGCTCACCTGGGTGCCAGTGACGGTGAAGGTGCCGCTCCAGCTGTTCGTTGACGTGAAGGGGTTGCTCTCCGTGAAGCTGAAGCCCCAGCCGGTGATGGCCGTCGTCCCGGTGTTGCTGAGCAACACACGCAACACCTGGCCGCTGCCCCAGTCGTTGGTCGAATCCAGCGTCAGCGTGCAGTTGCTGCTGCCGCCACCGCCGCCACCCCCACCACCGCCGCTGGGCGTGGCGGAGACCGGGTCGGACAGCGTGACGCCGGCCGTGTTCCGTGCGCCCACCTTGTAGAAGTAGGTGCTGCCGTTGGTGAGGCCGCTGTCCACGTAGGTCAGCGCGGTGAGGCCGCTGGCGAGCGAGGCGTAGCTGCCGGTGGCGCTGGTGGCGCGTGAGACTTCATAGCTGGCGGCGCCGGCGATGGCGGCCCAGTTGAGCGTCACCGTGGCGTTGCCGGCTGTCGCCGTTGGCGCTGGCGCGGCCGGTGGGCCGACCGGCGTGGTGGCCCAGACCGGGTCGCTGGCGGCGCTCTCGCCCGAGTCGTTGCGGGCGCTGACCGTGTAGTAGTAGCGCGTGTTGCCGGCCAGACCGCTGTCCACGTAGCTCGTGCCCGTGGGCGAGGCGAGCAGTGCGAAGCTGCCGGCCGTGCCCGTGGTGGAGCGCTTGAGCGTGTAGCCCGTGGCGTTGGTGGCGGCCGACCAGCTCAGGCTGATGCTGCCCACACCGGCCGTGGCCGCGAGGCCGGTCGGCGTTGCAGGCACCGGCAGCACCACGCCGCCGCAAGCCGCAGGTTCGTTGCCCCAGATCTTGCGGCCATCGTCGTAGAGCGTGATGTTCGCCACCTTGACGGCCGTGCTGCCCGGCGCGCCCAGCCCCGTGTAGGACGGGTCGTTGACCGGGTTCCAGAAGGTGGTGCTGTCGGGCGCGGCGATGCGGATCTGGATCTCCTTTTTGTAGGCAGACTGGCCGCCCGGGTAGATCTTGGTGCCGCTGAAGTCGCCGCTGGCGTAGTAGAGGTTGCTGGTGCCGCAGCGCACCAGGCCGCGCGCCACGCCGCCATCGGCGTAGTTGGACGACACCTTGATGTCGGCCGCACTGCGGCCGGCGGCGATGACCTCGCTGAGGTCCACGTAGTAGCGCAGGCTGAGCTTGTCGGTCACGCGGGCGGGCCAGCCGCTGCGGTTGTTGGCCAGCGCCTTCACTTCGGTGTAGGTCGTGCCGGTGCTGTTCAGCGATGCCTCGACGAAGTACTCGTCCTCGGACGCCACCTCGGCCTGCGGGAAGTTCGCCAGCGGCACGCTGCCCGGGAAGAGCTGCTGCGCGGCGGCGAGCACGCCGACGATGGAGGCGTTGTAGTCGATGGCGACCTCGTTGGAGACGTAGTCGGAGATCGAGTCGGTGTAGGCGTCGCTGGCATTGGGGCCGCCCACCAGCGCGCCGTACAGCACGTGGCGGTGGTTGGTCGGTACGCTTTGGCTGTCGGCCCAGGAGCCATGCGCCGTGCGGTGGTGCGGGTGCTGCGGCGAGTTGGCGCCGAAGCCGATCAGGTAGCTGCTGTTGCGAGGGTTGCTGCCCAGCGCATAGTTCAGCTGCTGCATCGCGAAGTCGCGGTAACGCTGCTGCTTGGTGGCGTCGGCCACGTCCTTGGCGTAGACCAGCGCGATAAAGGACTCATTGAGCGCATAGCGCAGCGATCCCCACGATGACAGCCAGGCCAGGCCGCCGGGCGTGTAGGTCACGCGCTCGCCCTCGGGCGTGCCGGTCGTCCAGTACGCCAGGTTGCGCTCCATCGCGTCCTTGTACTTCTGCTTGCCGGTCAGGCGCGCCAGCAGCAGGTAGCTGCCGTAGTGCTTGCTGTCCCAGTCCTGCGTCCACTTGTAGGGCAGGAAGGAGGTCTGTCCCTCGGTGCCGAAGCTGCCGACGAAGCCTTCGGCCTTGTCCAGGTAGGCTGTCTCGCCGGTGGCGCGGTAGAGCCAGATGGCGCCCCAGGCCAGTTCGTCGTTGTAGCCCGACCAGGAGTTGTAGAAGCCTTGCGCGTCGGTGATGCACTCCACGTACTTCTGGCGTTTGGTATCGGCCAGCGTGAAGAGCTGGCGAGCGTGCGTCAGCAGGGTGGCGGAGTAGGTCGGATCGCTGGTCTTGAACACCATGGAGGCGGCTGCCAGTGACGCGGCGGTTTCGCCGGCGAGGTCGGAGCCGCCACAGGTGGCGTCGATCTTGTAGGCCGGCGCGGCCTTGGGATAGACCTCCACCGGGCCCCACCAGCTGTGGTCGGTGCTGCCGTTGCCCACCTGGCCGTAGAACACATTGGCGCTGGGGTGGGCCTTGATGAAGTAGTCGTTGATCCAGCGCAGGTTGCGCAGCAGCGCATCGTGCTGGCCGGCGTCCTTGTGGCCGGCCTCGAACTCCAGCGCGCCCCAGGCCAGCTGCGTGGCAGTCCAGGCGGCGGGGAAGCCGAACTTCACGTGGTCGCCGGCGTCGTACCAGCCGCCCGTGAGGTCGAGGCCCACGTCGCTGCCGTCGGTCAGCCGGGAGTCGCCGCGCCAGCTGACGCGGCTCCAGTCGGGTTTCTTGCCCGACTGCTGCGCCTCATAGAAGAGGATGGCCTTCTGCAAGGCTTCCGCATAGTTGTAGGCAGGCGCTGCGGCAGCCGGCGTCACGGCCATCGCCTTGGCCATGCTGCCTGCGCTCGCGTCCATTGCGGAAGCGGCCGGCCGGGAGGTGTCTCCGCCTCCGCAGGCGGCCAGGGCCAATGCCAGCATGGGTGCGGCCCAGCGCGCCTGCGGGCGGCGGCCTTGGTTCATCGTGCTCATACGGTTTGTCTCCGGGTTTTGTTACTGGACTTCCGGCTGCCAGACATCCATGCAGCCGCTCGCCCGGGCTGCTTTTCCAGCCGCTCCAGGCTTTACTGCCGCCCCCCGATAACTACTGCCAGATTCGCTCGTTATGGACAACGCTGTCACCAAGGTTTCAAAAAAAGCCCAACAGTCTTGGACTTTCAACCTCGCGTTGCTGCAATCACCCGCTGATGCCTGCGTTGCAGACGCGGCCACCAGCGCTAAGAGAACCGGCTCGGGAATCTCGACCCAGGCGGGTTCCCGAGATTGATTCCGCCTGTGCGGGCCATGAATCAATGGGCTGCATGCTCGTCCGATTACAAGCCAGCGTCAACCACCGACCCCTATAAAACAAAGGCGTTCAGGCCGGGATTTTCGCGTCCCCTGGAACAGGTTCTTCACAACCCGGGAGGGCTTGCGAAACCGCGCTGGCGCGAGTATTTGGTGCCGCCCGGAAAACAATTTCGGCGGCGGCGCAGCGCAGATACCCCGCCGTGGCGGGCGGGGTATCGAGCTAGGCCCGCGCATGCGTTGCGGCCCGGCCGCGAGGGCGCTGCCGATATGGCGCGTCAAAGTTGCGTTAGTTATCGACGGCTGGTGCTCGCTGAGGTGCCGTTAGTGGTTTTCCGGCGCCACACCGACCGAGAGGCGCAGGCTGCGAGCTGCCTCCACCATGCGTGCAAGCGCCGCCTCGGTCTCGGGCCAGGCGCGTGTCTTGAGACCGCAGTCGGGGTTGACCCACAGCCGCTCTGCCGGAATGACCTCGGCGGCCTTGGTCAGCAGCCGCAGCATCTCGGCCGTGTCGGGCACGCGAGGCGAGTGGATGTCGTACACGCCCGGGCCGATCTCGTTGGGGTACTTGAACTGTCCGAAGCCGCGCAGCAGTTCCATGTCGGAGCGGCTCGTCTCGATGGTGATGACGTCGGCATCCATGGCGGCGATCTCCGGCAGGATGTCGTTGAACTCTGAGTAGCACATGTGGGTGTGGATCTGCGTGTCGTCGCGCACCGCGCTGGCGGACACGCGGAAGGCGCGGGTCGCCCAGTCGAGGTACGGCCCCCAGCCGGCGCGGCGCAGCGGCAGGCCCTCGCGGATGGCGGGCTCGTCGATCTGGATGACGGCGATGCCGGCGGCTTCCAGGTCTGCCACCTCGTCGCGGATGGCCAGCGCGATCTGCAGCGCCGTGTCGGCGCGCGGCTGGTCGTCGCGCACGAAAGACCATTGCAGGAGGGTGATGGGGCCGGTCAGCATGCCCTTCATCCGCTGGCGCGTGAGGCTCTGTGCGAACACGGTCCAGTCCACCGTCATGGCCTTGGGGCGCGACACGTCGCCGAACAGCACGGGCGGCTTCACGCAGCGCGAGCCGTAGCTCTGCACCCAGCCGTTGGCGGTGAAGGCGAAGCCCGAGAGCTGTTCGCCGAAGTACTCCACCATGTCGTTGCGCTCGGCCTCGCCGTGTACCAGCACGTCGAGGCCTAACGCCTCCTGCTTGCTGACGGCGAGCCGGATCTCGCGCTGCATGGCGTCGCGGTAGGCCGCCTCGGCGAGTGTGCCGCGCTTGAAGGCGGCGCGTGCGGCACGGATCTCGGGCGTTTGCGGGAAGGAGCCGATCGTGGTGGTGGGGAACGCGGGCAGCGTCAGGCGCTCGCGTTGCGCCGCCTGGCGGGCAGGGAAGGGCGAGCGGCGCTGGTCGGCACCGGCCGGCAGCGCGGCGAGGCGGGCGGCAACGCTGGCATTGCGCACGCGCCGGCTGCTGACGCGGCGAGCGCGCGCGATTCGCGACTCGGCCAGCTCCCTCGCCACGCCCGCCTCGTCGCCCCACAGCGCCCGCTTGAGCACGCGGAGTTCGTCGAGTTTTTCCACCGCACCGGCCAGCCAGCTCTGCAGCTCCGCGTCCAGCGCCTGGTCGTGGCGCAGGGTGAACGGCACGTGCAGCAGCGAGCACGATGGCGCCACCCACAGCCGGCCGCCGCGCAGTGCCTGCACCTGGCGCAACTGCACCAGCGCCGCGTCGAGATCGCTGCGCCAGATGTTGCGCCCGTCGATGATGCCCACCGACAGCTCGCGGTCCAGCGGCAGGCGCCGGGCCACGGTCAGCAATTCCTGCGGCGCGCGCACGGCGTCCACGTGCAGGCCGGCCACCGGCAACTCGCAGGCCAGGTCGAGGTTGTCGGCCAGTGGCGAGAAGTAGGTCGCCAGCAGCAGCGGCTGGCCGACGACGCCCAGGCGCGCATAAGCCTGGCGCAGCGCGTCCTGCCAGGCCGGGGGCAGGTCCAGCCCGAGGATGGGTTCGTCCAGTTGCACCCAGGTCACGCCGCGCGCGGCCAGGCGGGTCAGCAGCTGTTCATAGACCGGCAGCAGGCGCGTGAGCAGCGCCAGCCGGTCGAAGCCGTCCTCCTTGCTCTTGCCCAGGTAGAGAAAGCTCACCGGGCCCAGCAGTGCCACCTTGGGGCTGGCGGGCAGGGCGATGGCTTCGTCCACCTCGGCCAGGAGGCGGTCGGCGTTCAGCTGGAAGGCCGTCGCGCTGTCGAACTCGGGCACGAGGTAGTGGTAGTTCGTGTCGAACCATTTCGTCATCTCCAGCGCCGGTGTGCCGTCGCCGCTGCGGTTCTCGCAGCCACAGCTCGGCGTGTGGGCGTGGGCGGAGGTGCCGCGTGCCATGGCGAAATGGCGCTGCAGCGGGGGTTCCTGGCCGGTGAAGCCGAACCGCCGCGGCTCGCAGCCCAGCAGCTGAATCAGCTGGGCCACGTGGTCATAGAGCGCGAAGTCGCCCACGGTGACGTGATCCAGCCCGCTTTGCAGCTGCAACGCCCAGTGCCTGGCGCGCAAGGCGGCCGCTTGCGCTTCCAGCTCGTCGGCCGAGATGTCGCCACGCCAGTGGCGCTCGAGTGCCGTCTTGAGCTCGCGCTGTTCGCCCATGCGCGGGAAGCCGAGAATATGAGTCTTGATCATGATGAGTCCGGTCATGCTGAATCTGATTTGTGATGATCGGCAGTTCTTGTCTATGATTCAAACGAAACGTTTTCTGGATCTTCATAAGTTCCGCTCATGCAAACACCGCTGGAGCTGCGTCATCTGCGAACCCTGCTGGCGCTGCGCGAGGCCGGCAATCTGTCGCGTGCAGCGCAGTTGCTGAACCTGACGCAGTCCGCGCTGTCCCACCAGCTCAAGGGGCTGGAGGAGCACTACGGCGCCGAGCTGTTCGCCCGCAAAAGCAACCCGTTGGTCTTCGGCGCGGTGGGGCAGCGGCTGCTGAAACTGGCCGACGCCGTGCTGCCCCAGGTGGACGAGGCCGACCGCGATGCGCGCCGGCTGGTGGATGGCTCCGCAGGCCAGCTGCGCATCGCCGTGGAATGCCACACCTGCTTCGACTGGCTGATGCCGGCGATGGACGCGTTTCGTGGGCGCTGGCCGGAGGTGGAGCTGGACATCGTGTCCGGCTTTCAGGCCGACCCTGTGGGCCTGCTGCATCAGGACCGTGCCGAACTGGCCATCGTGTCCGACGTGGATGCCGACGAGGCCGGCGTTGCCGTGCACCCGCTGTTCAGCTTCGAGATCGTCGCGCTGCTGCCCAAGGGTCATGCCTTGCTCGCCAAGCCCTGGTTGGCGGCGGCGGACTTCGCCGACCAGACGCTCATCACCTACCCCGTCCCCGACGAGATGCTCGACCTCGTGCGCCGCGTGTTGCAGCCGGCCGGCATCGCGCCGCCGCGCCGCACCAGCGAGCTGACGGTGGCCATGCTGCAACTCGTCGCCAGTGGGCGCGGCGTGGCGGCGTTGCCGTTGTGGGCCGTGGAGGGCTACCTGGCGCGCGGCTATGTGGCGCGCCAGCGCATCGGGGAGGGCGGGCTCACGGGGCGGCTGTACGCCGTCAGCACTGCCGGGCTGGCGGCCAAGCCGTTTCTGGCGGATTTCGTTCGCTTGATGCGCGAGACCTCGCTGCTGAACCTCGCCGGCGTCAGCCTGCTGTGAGCCCGAGTGCCGAGTGCCGCGTGTCGTCCTACAGCGGCACGCGACGCGGGCGGCCCGTGGCGGGCCCGACCGCCTACAGCCCGGCCCGCAGCGCAGCGGCACATTGGGTTCGTGTTGTCGTCACGCTCGATGGAGGTCACGATGTTCGCCAAGCCTGATACCGCCGCGGCAGAGCCCACCCACCTGCTGCATTTCGAGCCGCTGAGCGCCGGCGATGCCGGCCTGGACATCCCCTGCGATCCGACCGGCCGCGTCGGGCTGGATGCGCTGGGCGAGAAGCTGCGCAACGACTACTTCTTTGCGCGCACCCTCATCGGGCGGCTGTTTGCGCGACCCACGGTACGGCTCGTTCGGCCGCTGGGCGCGGGTTGAGTCGGCCTCGTCCTACAGGCGTCTGGCAGCGCGCCCGATGGCAACTGTCACATGCCGTTTGCATGATGCTCGCCATGTTGAAGAATTTCTCTCCCGAAGCGCCGGTGCTGCACCCGCTGCCGGTGGCCGACGACGACATCGTCGCGGCGGATCTCGATCTGTGCCTGAGCACGCCCTCGACGGTGGTCGTGAACGCGCGGCTGGAAGTTGAAGCGCCGGACGCTGGTGGCGCCAGCAGCCTGGACCTCGCGCTCGTCATCCCGCGCTCGCAATGCCGTGGCGAGCGGCCCACGCTGCCGGCGCTGCTGCAGGCCGCGCAGGCCGCCGTGGCCCGCGCTACCCGTGCCGGCACCACGCCGCTGCTGCATCTGCCTCGCCGTGTGGTCACGCTGGTGGCCGGCCGGCCGCACCTGATCCCCGTCTTCTGAGGAGATGCGCGCCCGAGGGCGCCGCGCCCCTCACGTCAGCAGCGCCGGCTGATCCGGCTTCTTCGCCGGCACGACCAGCCCGAAGGTTCGGCCGTCCTCGACCACCACGCTCAGGTTGACCACTTCGGGGATCTTGACCCCGAGGAAGGTTTCCAGCGTCTGGCGCGGGCGCATGGCGAGGTTGCGGGCGAACACCGAGTCGGCGTGAGCCTTCTCGACGATGCGCTGCTGGACCGACTCGCGTCCCTCCCGCTCGATGAGCTTGCCCAGCGTGCGCCCTTCCTTCATGGCTCGCAGGTAGCCCACCGAGAGCTGCGTCGCCGCCACCGGGATGCCGCCCGACGGCACGATTTGTGTCTTGTGCGTGATGCCCAGGTTGTTGAAGACGTCGTTGCGATAGAACAGCCCGTGGGCGTTGATGACCTGGCCGCCGCAGCTGTCGATGAAGAGATAGGCGCAGGCGGCATTGCTCATCGAGCCGTCGCTGAAAAATCCGGCCCCCGTGCCGATGTTGTATTCCTGGATTTCCCAGCCGTTGGTGTCACCGCAGCCGGAGCTGTTGTGCCAGTTCCAGCCGACGCTGTAGGCCGGGTTGACGGCAATGAAGCCCTGCGCCCATGAGACCGGCGGGTTGTTCTGTTCGCCCGGAAAGATCACCGGCTGCCCGTCCCAGAAGGTCACGACGTAGTTCTTCTGCATGACCGTCTTCCAGATCTGCTGGTCGAGGGCGAAGATGCCGGCCGCCGCCAGCGGCTGGAAGGCCGTGTCGTGCTCGGTCGGCACCGTCATCGTCGCGAGATCGGAGAGCGTGCCCGTTTTGCCGTTGAAGCTGAACGACGTGTTCCAGTTGCCCGCGACGTTGTTGTAGTAGACGGCCATCTGGGCGTCGAAGGCCTGGAAGGTCGCACTGATGCGGTTGATCATGTCCGAGAACGTCGTGTTCAGGCTTGGCGGCGTGTTGGCGCTGGACGCCCAGTACGACACCATGCCCGAGCCGAACGAGGCCAGGAAGTTGCCGACGGGCCCGAACTCCGAGCCGACGGCCCAGAAAACGCCTTCCAGGATGTTCAGGCCGATGTTGAGCCCGAGGTCGCTGTTGTCCTGCTCGGAGAGCAGCAGATAGGCATTGAGGATCTTGTTCTGACCGTAGGTGTAGACGTAATCGTTGAGTGCCTGCAGGTTCTTGATGTTCTCCTGAACCTGGGCGATCTGGGCCGGTGTGGGGGAGCCTGGCATGGTTGCTTTCCTTCGCGCTGGACATGGGGGGAACGTCGACGAATCAGGAATGCTGGCGGCCGCATGGCGCGGCAACAGCGGGGCAGTGCAACACGCGGCCTAATGGGCTGTCAATGCGAATCTAGGTGTCTTGCCCGGCGGTGCGCTTGCTCGCGCGACGTCGGGCGCAGGGCTTGCGCTGCCATCACGTGCCTCGTTGACGAGGGCGCGAAGCGGCGAAAAAAAAGGCCTGCATCGCAGGCCTTCGGGTGTCCAGCGCGGAGCGCTTGGCTGATCACCAGATGATGACGCGCTTGTCGTCGGGGCGAACCATGGCGTCACCCGCCTTGCAGCTGTAGGCCTTGGCGAAGGCCGGCATGTTGGACGGCGCGGCGTTGGTGCGGAAGGCGGCAGGCGCGTGGGGGTCGGTGTTCAGGCGCACCAGTTGGGCCTCGGGACGGATGGCGCCGGCCCAGACCTTGGCCCAGTTCATGAAGAAGCGCTGGTCGCGGCTCAGGCCATCGAGCATGGGGTCGGGCTGGCCGGCCGTGGCCGCCAGCATCGCGTCGTAGGCCATGTTCAGGCCGCCGAGGTCGCCGATGTTCTCGCCCAGCGTCAGCCGGCCATTGGCGTGCTTGTCGGGGTACTGGGGCAGGGGCGCGAACTCGTCGGCCTGGGCCACGAGCTTGTTGGCGCGCTCCTCAAAGCGCTGGCGGTCCTCGGCCGTCCACCAGTTGGCGTTGTTGCCTTCGCCGTCGAACTGACTGCCCTGGTCGTCGAAACCGTGGCCGGCTTCGTGGCCGATCACGGCACCGATGCCGCCATAGTTGATGGCGTCGTCACCCTTGGCGTAGAAGAACGGCGGCTGCAGGATGGCGGCGGGGAAGTTGATCGTGTTGGTGGACGGGCTGTAGTAGGCATTGACGGTCTGCGGCGTCATGCCCCACTCGTAGCGGTCGGTGGCCTTGCCGATCTTGGCCAACTGGTAGCGCTGGTTGAACGCGCGGGCGGCGCGCAGGTTGGCGTAGTGGCTGTCAGCCGAGACGGTGAGGCCGCCCCAGTCGCGCCAGGTGTCGGGGTAGCCGATCTTGGGCAGGAAGGTCTGCCACTTGGCGATGGCCTTGGCCTTGGTCTCGGCGCTCATCCAGTCGAGCTTCTCGATGCGGGCTTTCAGCGCGTTGCGCACGTTGTCCACCAGCACCTGCATGCGCGCCTTGGATTCGGGCGGGAAATAGGCCTTCACGTACAGCTGGCCCAGCGCCTGCCCCATGCTGCCGTTGACGGCGGCGAGCGCGCGCTTCCAGCGCAGCTCCTGCTCGGGCGTGCCGTTGATCGTCTTGCCGTAGAACGCGAAGTTCTCGTCCTGGAAGGCCTTGGAGAGCGCCGGGGAGGCGCTGTCGATGGCATGGAACGCGAAGTAGGCCTGCCACTGCGTCACCGGCGCCTCGGCCAGCAGCGCGTCGAGCGCGGCGAAGAACTTGGGCTGCGACAGCGAGAAGCCGCCGGCGCTCTTCACGCCGGCGTCCACCTTCATGACCTTGAAGTACTGCGCCCAATTCCAGTGCGGGGTGATCTTGTTGGCCTCGTCGACGGTGACGAAGTGGTACTGGTTCTCGGGCTTGCGCAACTCGACGCGCAGGAACGAAGCTGCGGCCAGCTGCGTTTCCAGTGCCATCACGGCGCTGGCGCGCGACGCGGCCTCGTCGGCCGGCGTGCCGGTCAGCTCGAACAGCCTGGCAATGTGGGCCAGGTAGGCGGCGCGCAGCTTGGCGTATTCGTCCTTGCTGTAGTACTCGGGGCCGGGCAGGCCCAGGCCACCCTGGCTGGCGAACGCGATCTGGCGCTTGGCGTTCTTGTAGTCGGCGCTGACGCCGAAGCTGAAGGCACGCGTCTCGGCGCGGGCGTGGGCGTTCTGCAGCCAGGTGACGATGTCGGCGCGCGTCTTCAGCGCGGCAATGGCGGCGAGGTCTTGCTTGATCGGTGTGAAGCCGGCGCGCTCGATGGCGTCCTCATCCATGGCGGCGCGGTAGATCCAGCCGATCTTTTGCTCGATGGAGCCGCGCTTGGCGGCGTCGGCATTCTTGGCCGCGTCTTCCACCAGCCCGCGCTGCGCGTTCAGGCTCTTCTCGGCCAATGCGTCGAAGCTGCCCCAGCGGCTCTTGTCGCCGGGGATGGGGTTGGCCTTGATCCAGCGGTTGTTGGCCCACGCGTTGAAGTCGGTGCAGGCCGACTGGTCGGTGTCCACGTCGGGAACGAAGTCGGGGACGGCGGCGGCGTGGGCGATGCCGGCGCAGCACAGGGCGGCGGCCAGGCCAATGGCGCGAAGGTTCAAGCGAGAGCTCCGTACGGGAAAAAACGAAGCGCGCACCATAGCCGCGCGGCTGCGGGGGTCACCATGCCGGAAGTCACCGTGCGCGGAAATCGCACGTAAATCTGTGCCCCCGTCGCGACGGAGGCGGTCGGCCCCCGGCCGCGCCAGCCGTTGCCATCACGGCGCGGCAGCGCGGGCCGAGGCCGGTGATCGGTGAGGCGTCGGCGACGCCTCGCCGAACGCTCAGCGTCGATGCGGGTCGTTGGGGCGGTGGTCGGCGCCGTTGGGCACGCCGTCGTGGTCGGCGTCGCCGCGCGCCCAGTTGCCGCGGTGCAGTTCCCAGTGGCCGTCACGTTCCACCCAGTTCGGCTGCACGTACGAATAGCCGCGGCGCTCCTTGACCCAGACGCCGGATTGCCACACGTGGCGATGGCCGTTCCAGTTCCAGTAGCCCGGCACCCAGACGTAGCCGCGGCGCGGAGCCGGCACCGCCTCGTACTTGGGCGCCGGCGGCGCCGTGCGGATGGACACGGACACCTGGGCCGCAGCGGTCGTGTGCACGGCGGCCGCGCCGATGGCGACGCTGGCGGCCAGGCAGGTGGCGAGGAAGGTCTTGTTGAGCATGCAGATCTCCAAAGTGGGGGTGTTCATTGCACGCCCGGGGCCGGCGCGGCCCGGTCGGAAACCAGCCCGTCGTCCTGTCGGCTGTGGCCGCCCTCGGGCCGGGTCTTGCGCGCGGTGCCGCCAACTGGGGCTCTCCGTGTTGGGGAGGCCCTGGATCCAGGGACAGGCCCACCCCCGTTGCTGGCGGCGCGGGGTCGCCCGAGCATCGGCGCGCTCGCTGTTCACGCTGTCGGCGGGCTCGCGTTCGGGACCCTTGCTGGTGCCCGGCGGCCATGAACCGGCCGGGCCGGGGTCCCGAGTTCATCCACCCTGATCGGGAATCCACCATGCGTTTCCATCCCAAGCCCCTGGCCGTCGCCGGCCTGCTGGCGCTGTGTTCCTTGGCCCATGCGGGCGACAAAGTCTGGATCAGCCTGGGCGACGCCGCCCTGGCGCAACTGCAAAAGCACACCACCGTGGCGCCCAGCGCCAGCGCGGTGCCCACGGCGCAACTGGCGGGCGTTGCAACCTCGGCGGCCGCGGCCGGCCGCACCGAGAGCATCCATCTCGTGCAGGTGGACGAAGACGACCTGCTGCAGCTGTCGGCCGCCGTGCACCGTGAGCTGCGCCGTTGTGGCGGTTTCATGTTCCACACCAGCGAGGCCGAGGGCCTGGCCACGCTGCAGCGCCACGCCGGCAACGCCAAGCTGGCGGCGGCGGCCCTGGCCGTGACGCGGCCCAGCTACGTCATCGACCAGCAGAGCGTCGTCACGCCGATGCTCTCGCAGATGCAGGCGAGCAACATCGGCCAGACCATCGTCGACCTGTCGGCCAACGTGAACCGCTACTACCAGACGGCAGCCGGCGTGACCGCGTCGGACTGGCTCAAGCAGCGCTGGACCACGCTGGCCGCCGGCCGCAGCGACATCACGGTGGAGCAGTTCACGCACGCGAGCTGGAAGCAGAAGTCCGTCATCGCCACCATCAAGGGCACCGACAACGCCAGTGAGGTGGTGGTGCTGGGCGGCCACCTGGACTCCATCAACCAGGCCGGCACGAGCGAAACCACGCGCGCGCCGGGCGCCGACGACGACGCCTCGGGCATCGCCAGCCTTACCGAGGTGTTCCGCACGCTGGTGGCCAACGGCTACAAGCCGCGCCGCACGCTGAAGTTCATGGCCTATGCCGCCGAGGAGGTGGGCCTGCGCGGGTCGCAGGAGATCGCCACCAGCTTCGCCAACGCCGGCACCAATGTCGTGGGCGTCATGCAGCTGGACATGACCAACTACAAGGGCTCGGCCAACGACATCTACATCTACACCGACTACACCGACAGCGCGCAGAACACCTTCGTCACCAACCTCATCAAGACCTATCTGCCGACGCTGAAGGTGGGCACGGACAAGTGCGGCTACGCCTGCTCGGACCACGCCTCCTGGACGGCCAAGGGCTACTACGCCACCATGCCCTTCGAGGCAGCGATGGGCGAGGACGACCCCTACATCCACACCGCCAACGACACCTATGCCAACACCGGCAGCCAGGCCGACCATGCGCTGAAGTTCGCGCGCATGGCGCTGGCCTACATGGTGGAGCTGGGCAGCGACGGCAGCGGTGGTGGCGGTGGCACCACGCCGGACAAGACCGAGACCTTCACCGGCAGCCTGACGCTCAATCAGACGCGCAGCTTCGGCCCGTTCAAGGCGGGCGTGGGCACGTTCAAGGCCAGCACCACCGGCACGGGCGACATCGACCTCTACGCCCGGCGCACGGCGGTGCCCACCACCAGCACCTACGACTGCAAGTCCACGGGCAGCACGGCGACCGAGAGCTGCAGCATCAGCGTCACGGCCAACGGCAATGCTTACGTGCTGCTGAAGGGCTACAGCGCCGGCAGCTACACGCTGACGGTGACGTACAAGCCGCAATGAGCGCAATGAAGCGCTGACGGCAGGGCCGCCCGCCCCCTGCGTGGGGTGGGCGGCTGGCCGGCAGCACCGTCACTTCGGTCAGCCGCCCAAGAGTTGGCGACACTGCGGGGTTTTGGACCACCGCTACGCCTTCTCCATGAAGACACTGCCTCTTTCCCGCGCTGTCGCGCTGAGCCTGGCCACCGCACTGGCCCTGGCGGCTCCGGCCGCCGTGCGCGCCGAGCCGCTGCCCACCACCTGGAACCTGAGCCCCTTGTTCGCCACGCCGGCCGATTGGGAATCGGCCCGCAAGGCGCTGCTGGCCGACCTGCCCAAGCTCACGGCGCTCAAGGGCAGCCTGGGCAAGAGCGCCAAGAGCCTGCGCACGGGCCTGGACGCCATCAGCGCAGCCAACCTGCGCTTTGAGCGCCTGCGCGTGTATGCCAGCATGACGCAGAGCACCGACAACCGCGACGCGGCCAACCAGGAACGCAGCAACCTCGCCGGGCAGCTCGACGGCGAGTACCACAGCGCCATCGCCTGGCTGGAGCCCGAGATCCAGTCGCTGGGCGAAGCCAAGGTGGCCGCCTTCCTGAAGGCCGAGCCGGGCCTGAAGAAGCATGCCGAGCACCTGCGCAACAGCCTGCGCCAGGCCCGCCACACGCTGAGCGCCGAGACCGAAGGCGCGCTGGCCGCGCTGGGCCCGGTGCGCAGCGCCACCGGCGATGTGCGCACGCTGCTGTTCAATGCCGACACCAAGTGGCCCGAGCTGACCGTGGACGGCAAGGCCGAGCGCCTGGACAGCACCAAGTACGGCCTGCTGCGCCAGCACCCCGACCGCGCGGTGCGCAAGCAGGTCTTCGACGCCTTCTTCGGCGCCATCGGGCAGTACGAGAACACCTACGGCGTGACGCTGGGCAACGTGGTGCAGGACGACACCACGATGGCCAAGCTGCGCCACTACCCTAGCGCCGTGGCCATGAGCCTGGGCGCGGAGGAGATCCCCGAGGCCGTCTACCGCACGCTGGTGGCCGAGGCGCACAAGGGCCTGCCCACGCTGCACCGCTACTTCAAGCTGCGCCAGAAGATGCTGGGCCTGCCGGACCTGCACTACTACGACATCTACCCCGCGCTGGTCACGCAGAACAAGGCCTACAGCCTGGACGATGCCGCCGCGCTGACGCTGGCGGCCACGAAGCCGCTGGGCGAGGACTACCAGGCGCTGCTGAAGACCACGCTGAAGGCGGGCACCATGCACGCCATGCCCGCGCCGGGCAAGAGCGGCGGGGCCTATCAAGATGGCGTCTATGGCGCGCCGCCCTTCGTGTTCCTGAACCACCAGGGCGAGTTCGAGTCGGTCAGCACCTTCGCGCATGAGTGGGGCCATGCGATGCACACGGCCATCGCCAATCGCGCGCAGCCGTACGAGACGGCCGGCTACTCGCTGTTCATCGCCGAGATCGCGTCCACGGCCAACGAGGTGCTGCTGAGCCAGTACATGCAAGGCCAGGCCGCGACGAAGGAGGAAAAGCTCTTTCAGCTGGGCTACGCGCTGGAGCGCCTGCGCGGCACCTTCTTCCGCCAGGCCATGTTCGGCGAGTTCGAGCTGAACACGCATGACGCCGCCGCCAAGGGCGAGGCGCTGAACGGCAAGCGCATGACCGAGCTGTATTGCCAGCTGCTGAAGGACTATCACGGCGACGCGGCGGGCGTCATGAAGATCGACCCGGCCTACTGCCAGGAGTGGGCCTTCATCCCGCACTTCTACCGGCCGTTCTACGTGTACCAGTACGCCACGTCCATCACCGCGGCGCTGCACTTCGCCGAGGACATCCTGGCCGCCAAGCCCGGCGCACGCGACAACTACCTCAAGCTGCTGGCCAGCGGCGGCTCGGTGGCGCCGTACCAGGCGCTGAAGAACGCGGGGTTGGACATGGCGACGCCGGCACCCTACCAGGCGGTCATCCACCGCATGGACGCCATCATGGACGAGATGGAGAAGCTGCTGGCTGCCCGGTGAGGCCAAGGCCAGGCCAGGCCGCGCTGGCGGCCCTGGCGACCCCTGGTGGCGCCGGGGCGTACGGGCGCTGTTGTCGTCCCTCGCCTACAAGCGCAGTGCGCCGCCGCCGGGGTGTGCCGGCGCTTCCCGCCCCCTAGACTGCGCCGCGTCGCCGCTGCCCGTGAGCAACCGGCGATGACGTGCGAGCGCAAAGGGAGGCGTGATGAGCAGACAGAGGGCAAAGGGCCGGTGGCGGCCGGCGGCGCTGGTGATGGTGTCGGCGCAGGTGACCATGGTGGCTGTGGCGCAGGGCACGCCGCCAGACCCGGCGGCCCTGGACAAGTGCGCGGACATCGGCCCGCCCGCCGACCGCCTGGCCTGCTACGACAAGGCCATGGGCCGCGCCGTGGCGCCGGCAGCGCCACCGGCGTATGCCGAGAACCCGGCGGGCGGTGCGCCCGCCGCAGCGCCGGTGCCGGCATCGACCTCGTTGCTGGCGCCCAAGGGCGAGGTCGTGGCGGTCGCCGCAGAGCGGCAGGAGCCGCCCAGCCTGATGTCCAAGTTCTGGGAGCTGGACCCGCAGGACAAGCGCGGCGTCTTCAACTTCGTCGGCTACCGCGCCAACTACGTGCTGCCGCTGCACCGCACCAGCCGCATCAATCGCTCACCTCAGTCGCCCAGCCAGGCCATCGTGGAGCAGCCCAACTACAAGCGCGAGGAGGCCAAGTTCCAGCTGTCGCTGCGCACCAAGCTCGCGCAGGACGTGGGCTTGCCGGGCGCCGACCTGTGGGCAGGCTTCACGCAGCAGGCCATGTGGCAGATCTGGAACGGCAAGGATTCCAAGCCCTTTCGCAACAGCGACTACGAGCCGGAGCTGATGTATGTGGTGCCCACGCCGGAGTCGTGGCGGCAACTGCCGCTGGGCTGGCAGTGGCGCTATGCGCAGTTGGGGCTGACGCACCAGTCCAACGGTCAATCGGACCCGCTGTCGCGCAGCTGGAACCGCGTCAACGTCGTGGCGGGCTTCGAGCGCGGCGACTGGTCAGTCGTGGCGCGGCTGCTCAAGCGGCTCAACGAAGACGCGGCCACCGACAACAACCCCGACCTCGTCGGCTTCCGCGGCCGGGGTGAGTTCCAGGTCAACTGGGCGCACCAGAAGCACACGGCGCAGCTGACCTACCGCACGACGCTGAAGGACGCCAAGTACGGCGCGCTGCAGTTCGAGTGGACCTACCCGGTCTTCAG
>JACCDX010452478.1_pt1 | contig 34048 bp, 31 predicted proteins | sample 7449681 | NCBI WGS metagenome assembly JACCDX01 (sample SAMN15323450, study PRJNA562643) | freshwater metagenome | isolation source: river surface water | place: USA:Blue River Watershed | collected 2017-08-18
GATGCCCGCCACCACCCCCAGGGGCTGGCGCATCGTCCAGTTGTCGATGCCGGTGCCCACCTGGTCGGTGTAGTCGCCCTTGAGCAGTTGCGGGATGCCGCAGGCGAACTCCACGATCTCGATGCCGCGCGTCACCTCGCCCTGGGCGTCGGTGAACACCTTGCCGTGTTCAGCGGTGATCATGTGCGCCAGGGTGTCGCGGTGCTGGTTCAGCAGTTCCAGGAACTTGAACATCACCCGCGCGCGGCGCAACGGCGGCGTGTTAGACCATTTATCGAAAGCGGTCTGGGCCGCATCTACCGCCTTGTCCACTTCAGTTCGGTTGGCCAAATCAACCTCACCGGTCACAACGCCAGTGGCCGGGTTGGTCACGGACTGTCTACGGCCCGATACGCCGGCGACGCATTGCCCGCCGATGAAATGCGCAATGTTGGTAATACTCATGGTGGTGTACCTGCAGAAAAATATGGATCGCAGTCTAGGCACCGCCACTCACGCCCACAAGACTCAAGGCTTGAATTAGTTGTTCAAAATAATGAACAATTAGGCGATGGATATTCAGAAAATGACGGCTCTGTGGGGACACCTGCACTGGCTTAGCGTGTTAGATCAGCAAGGAAGCTACACGGCTGCCGCCGCCCGTCTGGGCGTGAGCAAGGCAGCCGTGAGCCAGCGCATATCGGAGCTGGAACGCGCCGCCCGCATCCCGCTGGTCCAGCGCACCACCCGCAGCGTGCGCCTGACCGAGGCCGGCCAGCGATTGGTCGACGAGACACGCCCTTCGTTCGAGCAGATCGCGCAGAGCTTCGATCAGGTGCGAGACCTGGCAGAGCAGCCCAGTGGACTGGTGCGGGTGACAACACCAGTGGCGCTGACTCGCCAGCAGCTCATGCCCCATCTCACGGAATTTTTGCGTCAATACCCTCAGGTTCGACTGGAATTGGACATGTCGGATCGCATGCGCTCGCTGGCCACCGAAGGCTTCGATCTGGCGATCCGCCACGCCGAGCGGGCACCCGACACGCATGTGGCATGGTCGCTGTGCTCGACACGATCTGTTCTGGTGGCCACGCGCCAGTACCTTCGCCGGGCGGGCGTTCCAGGCAGCCCGCAGGACTTGCCGCAACACAACTGCCTGCACTATCCGCGATCGCAAGACATGCCGGTCTGGACCTTTTCGCCCGTCTCACGGGCTTCCAAAAGAGCGGCGGCCAGTGTGCCCGTTCGAGGCTCGCTGGCCGCCAACAACAGCGAAGCCTTGCGCGAGGCCGCGCTGGCAGGCGCAGGCATCGCCCTGCTACCGGACTTCAGCGCTCAAGCGGCCCTACGAAAGGGGCAACTGGTGCTAGTTCTGCCAGAGTGGCATGTCGATGGCGGCTTTGGCCGTCACATCTTTGCGGTGCGGCCGTACACGCCGCATGTTCCCCGGGCGGTGTCGGCACTGGTGGGCCACCTGCGCAAGGCGCTCGCCGCTGGTTTCGGTACTGGCGAACCCGTCCAGACAGGCAAGTCGACGCTGTGATGGCTTATTAACCACCTTCGCAGATCACATCAGCAGTGACTAAAGGTGGCCCGCCTGAGGACAGCGTCATCTGAGCTTCTCGAGCAGCTGCACCAATCCCTTGCCTGGATCGTCATCGTCTGAGGAGATCATCTTGATGTTCCATTGCGCAAGCGCAGCCTCCTGGACCGGATTAGGTCGGGGCGAGAAGATAAAGGAGGTTGGTTGTGGAGCACCGCGCGATGATTTTTTCCAGAGACTCGCCAGACGGAAAAAAAGGTAGCGGATATTGATGTCGTTCAGACTGTAACCAATGAACAAAACGGAACGACCGAGCACATCGGACCGGAGCTTGATGTCCAATGGCGACTCCAGTTCAAGCCGCTCGAAATAGCTCGTCTCATCGAGCACTATCGACGTATCGTCGTCGAAGTCACCATGGAACTTGACAATCTGCGCTCTGTCATGCGTCGCAGCGGCCAAATCACCCACGCTGGTAATTTTGGTGTACGGCCGCTTGTAGTGATCGAAGGCGCGCTCGATCCAGCGATCGTAATTGGTGGTGTAAATCAGATCGAAATTCGATGTCGCGATCAATTCGTGGACACGGGACTTCGAGATATCAGTAGTCGGCGAATGCCACTTACGGTCCATCCAACTCCGAAGTGGTCCGATCTGGCCCTTCGTGATCCGATAAAACTCAGCAAGCGTCAAATCACTGCCAAATGTCCGGTAGATGTCGGGGTCATATCCGAGCTCTCTGGCCATATGGTCCACAAGCTCCCGCCAGTTGGGGAGCCCCAATGCCATCGAAACGCCTGCCCCCACGAACAGGACGAGCCGCCGGGATCGATACGCCTGCAGAAGTTGATCCATCAACTCACCCGCTTCATGTAAGTCGCAAACTGGTCCAGCGCAAGTCGCCGCATCGAGATGGCATTCTTGATGTCCCCCAACTCGGCAAACGTCTGGCTGTATCCGTCGGGGACAAAAACGCAGTCCCACTGGAAATCTCTGGATCCGGCAGGCGCATCAGGGACAGTGCCAGACACTTCCCCTTCAAAGTAATGGATGGTGTGCGAGTCGCAGTAACCTATGACAGTCTTCGCAGTGACGAGCCTGCTTCCCGTACTTTTCACCAGCGCGACGAATGCATCCGCCTGCAGTCGGTCCCAAAAAATTTGCGTCAGCCCCCCAGGCAATCCGTTCAACCCCGGAAGATGTAGACCGGTGTGTTCGACGAACACAGGTCGGCCAATCTGCCCGAACGCTTGAAGTACCTTATCTCGTACCAGGCGGTATACGTCTTCGGTCTGGATCTCCTCGATCTTGATAGGGGCAGGCACAACCCGCACGCCAATCGGTTCAAGAATCGTTTCGACCTCCCGAATCTTGTGGACGTTGCTGGATAGAAAGCGAATCTCCATTGGTTTCGTGGAATGAGTTGACGGCTCGCGAAGAGGTTAGGTGGCGGGCCTTTTGAGGCCGATGGCACCACGTGATCAGCTGCCATCATAGGCGGCCGCATGCCGAGCGGCGCGCTCGGAAACGACCATTCGACCACTGATTTTTCATTGACGCGAAGGGGACAAGTACGTGTCGCAAATCGGATAGGTTTGCGACGCAAAGCGGATATCGCAGGTATCTCCGCGAGTTGAGCATCGCCACCGGCAAAGCTTGGTCGTAAAGACAGACCGAAGTCCGAGTCTCCATCCGCGGCAATTCATGCCATGCCGGATAGAACCTGGAATACCCCCGACATGCACATCACTGACACGAGCGTCCGCACGATGGATGCGGTCTGGTACGACCGCTACGGCCCTCCGGCGATCCTTCAACACGGCAGACGTCCACTGCCTGAGCCCGGCGCGGGGCAGGTACGCCTGCGCCTGCAGGCCAGTGCACTTGCTCAGATCGACGTGAAGATGCGTTCGGGCTTGCTTCAAAGGGATTTCACGCTCCAATTTCCGAAGATCCCGGGCCGCGACGGCGCCGGCGTGGTCGAGGCACTGGGCCCAGGAGTCACCGACTGGAGGCCCGGTGACGAAGCGTGCCTGCTGATTGCACCACTGGCAGCGGGCACATGCGCCACCCATGTGGTGTGCGACACCGCCCGGCTGGTGTCTCGACCTGAAGGCCTGTCTCTTGCTCAGGCTGCCGCCCTGCTTCAACCCGGCATAAGTGCCTGGGCTGCGGTCCAGGCTGCAGCCCTGCAACTTGGCATGCGGGTGCTGGTTCACGGCGGATCGGGCGCGGTGGGCGCCATGGTCGTGCAGCATGCACGTGCCCTGGGGGCACATGTCACGGCCACCTGCCACCACGACCATCGTGAGCACACGCTCGCCCAAGGCGCGCACAGTGTCCTCGCCTACGACTTGGGGGGCTTCGACCACCTGCGCGGATTGGACGTGGTGTTCGACTTCGTGGGCGGCAGCACCCATGACCGTTCGTATCCACTGCTGCGACGCGACGGCACCATCGTCTATTTGATGGCTGCGGCCTTCAAGGACCGAGGGACGGAACACGGCGTGCGCGTGCTGCGCGCCCAGGTCGCTGATGCGCCCGACGCCATGCAGGCGGTAGCGCGACTGGCGTCACAGGGTATTTACCGCCCGCTGGTGTCCCGGGAAATGCCACTGGCAGACGCCGCAGCTGCCCACGCCGCCATGGAGGCGGGGGAAATTCGATGCGGGCGGGTGGTCTTCAGGTGCTGACAGCCAGCGCGTCGCAAATGGGACAAATGGGAGTCGCAAAGGGGATAAATCCGAGTCGTATACCGGATATCGCATCTGCCATTGCGCGACCACGATGCCGCTTGGCTCAATTTGACCGGAAATAACGGGCCGAGCACGAGACCTCACCGTCTTCTTCCATCCCCGAACGAGGAGTTACCACCTTGAAAAAACGAAGCTTTCACCGCACCCTGCTGGGCACCCTTCTCGTGACGCTGGCCGCGGCGCCCGCGATGGCGCAGGAAATCACCCTGAAGGCAGTCAACGCCTTCCAGGAAGGAACCTACTTCGCCAGGAACTTCGAGCGCTTCATCAAGAAGGTGAACGACGAGGGCAAGGGCCTGGTGCAGATCAACTACGTGGGCGGCCCCAAGGCCATCCCCACCTTCGACCAGGGCGCGGCGCTGCGCAATGGCGTGGTGGACCTGGCCAATACAGCCGCGTCCTTCACCGCCAGCCTGGTACCCGAAGGCCTGGCGCTCAACTACACCCGAATGACCATGGCCGAACTGCGCAAGAACGGCGGCCTTGAGCTCCTGAACAAGGCCTACCTGGACAAGGGCCTGTACTACTACGCGCGCACGGGCGAGAACATCCCGTACCACATCTACACCAACAAGAAGATCGACAAGGCCGACCTGAACGGCCTGAAGCTGCGCATCGCGCCGATCTACCGCGACTTCTTCCAGAAGCTGGGAGCCAACGTGATCACCCTGCCCCCAGGTGACGTGTATACCGCGCTGGAACGTGGCGTGGTGGACGGCTACGGCTGGCCCCTGCTGGGCATCTTCGACATGGCCTGGCACGAAAAGACCAAGTACCGTATCGACCCCGGCTTCTACACCATCGAACAGGGCGTGGTATTCAGCGCCAACACCTGGAAGAAGCTCACCCCTGCCCAGCGCGCCTTCATGGAAAAGCAGGCCGCCTGGCTGGAAAGCCTGAACGCCGAGGATGCCACGCGTGACGTGCCCGCCGAGCTGAAGAAGCAGGCCGATGCCGGTATCCAGACCATCAAGCTGGACGCTGCTCAGTCGGCCATCCTGCTCAAGACAGCCTCCGACGCCGGCTGGGAAGGCATCGTTCGAACCAGCCCGACCTATGGTCAGGCGCTGCGCAACTTCATGGCTCCCAAATAAGGAACATTCACCGGGAAGGCCATACCGGCCTCCCGGTTCCCATGCGGTATCAGGTCCCTCGAAGCGTCAAGGTAGGCGAGACGCCGAAGCGCTGCTTGTAATAGCAGGCAAAGCGCCCCATGTGCGTAAATCCATTGGCCATGGCTATATCGGTCACTTGCACAGGGCGCTGGGCGAGGCGTGCGGCCTGCAAGGCCTGGTGGACTCGGTCGAGCTGTACGCCACGTAAAAAGCCCAATGGAGATTGACCATAACGACGTCGAAAGGCCACTTCCAGCGTCCGTGGGCTGACGCAGGCAGCGGACGCAATGTCCACCACGGTCAATCGATCGCTGGCATGCGCATGGATGTAATCAATGGCTTTTCGCAGGGCACGCTGCCTCGTCTCCGACAGGACGGCACAGTGGACGGGCATGGCGTGATGGTTGGCGAACAAGGTATGCAAACCTGCCACCAGGTACTCCTCCATGGCCAGTTGCATGCGTGGCTGAGCCAACCATTGGTCTCCGTATTGACTCAAGCTGTGGGTCATGTCTAGGACGGACTGCCACCAGGCGGCCACTGCCTGGGATGCACGTGGCAGTGACTGGCCCGGTCTTTTGCCCTTGCCAAGGATCGCACTGGCCACGTCATCGAACAGGAGGCGCGGTACTTCCAGCAGGATCATCTCGCAGTCACCACTCCATTCCATGCGCGTGGCCTCGCGCGGGGAAAGAATCCCCATGGTGTTGGCATCCAGCGTGACCGACTGTCCCCCACATTCGGTGGTGGCCTGGCCCCGCAACGGGTGCATCAACATGTAGAAATCACCTCGCTCGCGCTGGTCGATCTCCACCGGTACGCCGTAAGTCAGCACATTGATGCCCAGTTGGCTCAGACGGACACGGTTATGGCGGACATCAAGCGCCCTCTCCTTACCGCGCATGGCCAGGCGATGGGGGGAGAAGATGCGCCCGATCAATTCTCTGGCCTCATCTGGCGAGCGTGACCGCAGGAGAGGGAACCGGTCCAGGAGATGGAGCGATGGACTGCTCGCCTGCATGGCCGTCAAGTCAAGGGGCAACCATCACAGGTCAAGGACCAGGAGCTTGCTGACGGCACGAGAGCAACAAGGGGTGAATTGGTCATGCTTCGCCTTCTCCGCATCCGTGAAGAAAAGATCGCGATGGTCGCACTGCCCCTCGAGGACACGCGTGATGCAGGTCCCGCAAACACCTTGCTCGCACGAGGTGGCGATTTCTATGCCCTGGTCGGCAAGGGCCTGCACGACGGTCTGCCCGGTCTTCACCAGGACATCCTGGCCCGTGCTGGCAACGCGAACCGTGAAATCGCCATCACCCGAGGTGTCCTGCGCAACGGCGCCAAAGTGTTCCACGTGCAGCTGTTCGGCCGTAAATCCCAGCTCGCTCGCGCCCTTGAGAACCCAGTCGATGAAGCCGGCGGGGCCGCACACATAGACATTCTTGCCCTCGATGGGTGTACCCAGGCCAGAAGACAGGTCGAGCTTCTGCTCGTGCGGGCCGTCGTCAAAGTGGTAATGCACACGATCCCTCAACGCCGAGCCTGCGATCTCGTCACGAAAGGCCGTCCGCGACGGCGAACGCGTGCAGTAGTGGAGGTCGAAGTCCGCATCCAGCGCGACGAGCCGGTGCGCCATGCAAAGCAGCGGCGTGATGCCGATCCCGCCAGCAACCAGGACGGTCCGCTTCGCGTGTGTCAAGGGGAAGTGGTTTCGTGGCTCGCTGATCGAGAGGATGTCACCTTCATGCGCCCTGTCATGCATGCTGGTGGAGCCTCCCCTGGAGTTCGGGTCGCGCAGTACCGCAATGCGGTAACGTTGGGGAGCCTGGGAATCGTCCACCAACGAGTACTGCCGCACCGGCCCGCCGGGTGTATGGACATCGATGTGCGAGCCCGCGGAGAAACCTGGCAGTGGCTGACCGTCCACTCGCTCCAGCTCGAAACTGAAGATGTCTTGCGCCTCGCGCACCTTTCGGCGGACTTGTACTTGGATGGCTGTCATGGTTTCCTGGTTAGAGAAAGCGCTCGGCCCCGCTGCGCAGGTCTGCCGGGATCTCGATCGGCCGCTTGTCGGTCATGTTGACGAAGACGATCGTCAGGTGGGCCATCAGCTTCAGGGGGCCTGATTGATTTGCGTCTTTGCCTCGCAGGCTGACACCCATCCGCATGGAGGAAGTGCCGACATGCTCCACGCGCAGGTCGGCCTGCAGTGTTTCGCCGAGGCAAGCCGGGCTCTTGAATTCGATCTCCAGTTTCACCGCCGGGATTGCGATGCCCCGGGGACCGTGAAGCGTGGAGAAGTCGCACCCCAGCCCGTGCTTGAACCAGTGCTCGACGACATCGTTGATCAACTCCGCGTACCGCGGATAAAAGACGATGCCGGCGGGATCGCAGTGCTTGAAGCTGATGTCGAACTCGATCTGATGAGTGATGGCCATACCCGACTCCTTCAACGCCCTGGTTCCAGCAGCTTTTTTAACTTCGCTCCTGTCTCGTCCGCGAGAGCGGCTTCGCGCAGTTGATGCACTCGTGCCGCATGGGTCCCCGGAGCACTATCCAATGCGCCAAGGATTGCCTGGTAGCTGGCGTACCCGCGTGCATGCGTATCACCGTAGCCCTTGATCAGCCGCTGGCACTCCACAATTTCGCAGGCCAGCGAATAATCCCTTGGAGCGGTGGCCTTGATTCGCTCCAACCACTCCATCATCGCGGTGAATTCACGCTGATAGCGCAGCGAACGCCGACGGAAATGGCGGCAGGAAGCGACAGCGTAAAGGGTGAGGAACCCGGCCAGTGAGCTGGTCCGGATGACGCGCCCCTCCTGGGTCATGCGCTCGAGTAAAGCCAATCGCCGCCTGCCTGCCAGAATCCAGCGTCCCAGGCTTGCAGGTGCCGTATCGGCAATCTCCTGCGGTCTCGGATGGAAATACTCGTTGATGTGGACCAATTGGCTCGAGGCAGCCCGAACTTCACGGTGTACCCGCTGAAAGCGGGAATTCCTCAGCTTCAGTTCAGCCACTCGGGCGGTATCTTCAAAGGTCATCCACAGTGCCAGGTAGCGGGCTGTCTCCCGCGTGAGGTGCCATGTTCCATCACCACAGACGCGGTCTACTTCAACGATCGGCTTTAGGCGATCCAGGTACTCCGATGCGTACGCCATATCCTGGTAGTCGGCCGTACGAGCGACGCCATGCTCGATCAGGTCCACGCCCGCTTCGGGAAATTCAGTCCTTGCTCGACGCAGCAGGTTCTCCAGGCGTGCGTCCGAAGGCTTCACATGCCTCGAGCCACCCGTCGATTTCGCGTCCGGATCAGCCAGGAATGCACCAAACCCTGCAGCGAATGCCTTCACGCTGGACGCCACCCCGATTCCACCGCGCTCGATCGCTGCCTCGAAGGCCGACCGCGGCCAGGGCATGACCGCGGAGGCTGCGAGCGCCCCGAACAAGGTGGCACTGATGACGCTTCCCGATTTTTCAGCCAGTTGCGCGAAGTCCCTGGCCACATATTTCTTCGATGCCTTGCGGCCCGTCTCCATGAACTGTTCGGTGGAGGCCCTGCCGTCGCCCATCGCCATCTTTTCCGGCATGGCGTAGACGCGGTTTGACGAGGTGATCAGCAGCGTCTTGTCGGGCGTGACGATGCCACGCTGCACTGCCCGCGCAGATTCCATGAGCTCCGATGCGATGACCACGTCGACGTCGCCGGGTGTCGGCATGAGGCTGAACACGGGGTGGCGGTCGACAGAGCGCTGGACGGGCAGCACCTCGACGTAATAGATCGTCGCTCCCGTTCTCTGGGCCACGCCCGGAACCGAGGTGGACTGGGCATAGAAACCGGCATGCTCGGCAGCATTGACGATCCAGTCTGCAAGGACACCCCCGCCCTCGCCCCCCATCGCGAGGATGGCGACCTTGATGGGCCGGGTCTTTCCGGACGAACTGCTGAACGTTTCAGGCAACATGGACGAACTCCCTAGCCGCCAGTCTGCGCTGCAGCATTTCGATGATTGCTTGGCTCATTCGCTGGTAGGCACGCTCCAGCCGACCCGGGTTGCTCACAAGTTCGGTACGGTAAAACGATGGGCACAACACGGCGGCGTGGGCGACCTCGCCGCAGAGTCCGCAGCCCACGCAGCTGGACTGGACACTGGCCACGGGGTCTTTCCTCAAGGGGTCGGGATTCTCACGAATGCTCAGGGAGGGACAGCCGGAGAGCCGGATGCACGAGTGGTCGCCAGTGCAGGTATCAGGATCCACCCCGAACCGCTCGACGACGACGCGTTCGCCCCGCGCAGCGCGCTCCCGCATCTGGGGCTTGACCCGCCTCTGCTTGTTCAGCATGCACTCGGACTGCGCCAGGACCACCTTGGGGCCTTCCTCACTGCTCGTGAGTGCGTCTCGCACGGCAGCCATCATCTTCTTCAGGCTGTAGGTGTTCGACACCTTGCGTACCCACTTCACCCCCACACCGCGGACCGCAGCCTCGATGGGCAAGGCTGTGATGCGGGCAGCATTCTTTGCCCTGGAGGAGAGGATGTCCTGGCCCCCTGTAGCAGCCGAGTAGCCGTTGTCGACGATCACGGTGACGTTGTCGCTCTTGTTGAAGACAGCGTTTCCCAGGCCGGATGTGAGCCCGTTGTGCCAGAAGCCGCCATCGCCCATCACGCTGATGGTCTTTCGGCTCGCGTCCTTGACGTTCAGCGCGGCTGCGCCAGCAGCGCCCAGGCCGTAGCCCATGGAGGTGGCCCCAAAGTCGAAGGGAGCCAGTGCGGCGAACTGGTGGCAGCCGATATCCGCGCTCACATAATGCTTCCCAAGTTCCCGCTCGACCAGCTTGATCGCGGTGAAGAGGGGGCGCTCGGGACAGCCTGTGCAGAAGGATGGCGGCCGTGGCAGGACACCCGGCGCCTCTTGCAACGCCACGCCAGGCATCGACGGCACGAGGGGAATGACAGCCGGCGCGAGCATGGCGGCAACACCGCTGTCCAGGCTCTTTCGTTCCAGTAGCTGGGGTGCATGTTTCGCAAAGAACTTGCGCAGCCCCTTGAGCATGACGAGCGTCGTGTACTCGCCCGCGCGAGGGAGCATGTCCTTGCCATGCAGCCGTGCGCCGGATCCGCTGCGGCTGACGATGGACTGCAGGCTTTGCTCGATGAATTCCGGCTGACCCTCCTCGAGGACCAGCACGCCGTCCTTGCCTTCGCAGAAGCCAAGCACCTCTTCTTCGACCACGGGGTAGACCACGTTCATGACGTAGATCGGGACATTCGCCTCGCCCCAGACGTCTGCCAGCCCCATGAGTTCAAGCGCACGCATCAGGGTGTTGTAGAGGCCGCCCTGCACGATGAGCCCGACTCGGCCTGCCCCCTCGGCTTCGGATCCCTTGAATTCGTTGAGCCTGTTTTCCCGCACGAAGCGGGTCGCGGCCGGCCAGCGCTCATGGACCTTCTCGTGCTCGTGCAGGAAGGTTGCGGGCGCCAGTGCCATCCTCTGGACGTCTCGACGCGGGTTTTCGATGGCGTCCTTCAAGGTGAAAGCGGGTCGCCGGTTGTCCTGCGCCACGAACCTGCCGTGCGCGTGACAGGTGCGTACCCGCATGGTCAGCATGACGGGGGTGCGACTGGCCTCGGACAGTTCAAAACCCTTCTCCACCGCACTCACCAGGCTTTCCTGCGACGGCCGGGGATCGAGCAGCCACATCTGCGACTTCATCGCAAACGCATGGGAACGCTCCTGGATGATGGAGGAGCCCTCGCCGTAGTCCTCGCCGAGGATGACCAGGCATCCGCCGGTCACCCCCCCCGAGGCCAGGTTGGACAATGCGTCAGAGGCGACGTTGGTCCCAACCGTCGATTTGAACGTGATGGCGCCACGCAGCGGGTAGTGGACTGATGCGCCGAACATGGCCGCGGCCGTGGCCTCGCTGGCAGAACTCTCGAAATGCACGCCGAGCTCCTCCAGGATCTCGCGCGCATCTGCGAGGACGTCCATGAGGTGCGAAACGGGCGACCCCTGGTAGCCCCCCACATAGGCAACGCCTGACTGCAGGAGCGCCTTGGTCACGGCGAGGATGCCCTCGCCTTCGAATTCCTCACCCGCCCCCGCACGCAGCTTGAGGACTTCCTGCTTGAATGATCTTTCTGCCATGGGCGGCACTTTAGGAACGCCGCTACCATGCAACAACACAGTTTCCCGCGCCTTTTCATGAATTAAATTCATCGACGGGCACCTTCCAATCCGCGTTCATGGAAATTCGTCAACTGCGAGCACTGCAGGCCATCGCCGACACGGGCAGCTTCTGGGAGGCTGCGGACATGCTCGGCCTCACCCAGTCGGCATTGAGCCACCAGATTCGCCAGCTCGAAGAAGAACTAGGTGAGACGCTCCTGGTACGAGCCCGGCCCCGGACCTACCCGACACCGGCGGGACGGGTGGTCCTGGAAGCGGCTGGCCGTATCGCCCTGGAGATCCAATCACTCGAGCAGCGATTCGCCACCTCGCGGCACGGGGCCGTGGTTGGCACGCTGAGGATCGCGGCGACGCCCATGTCGTTCACCTACCTCCTCGGCGATCTATGCGAGGCTTTCAGGCATCGGTTTCCCCAGGTCGAACTTGTCTTCACCTCGACTGAGAGTGCAGAACAGGCCGTCCGCAGGGTCCTCTCCGGCGCCTCCGACCTGGCGTTCGGCCCGCTGACCGGTCAGCACGAGTCCTTGAACGAGGTGAAGCTGGCGAGCGTCGAACACGCGTTCGTCGTCCGGACAGGCCATCCGCTGGCGAATGCGGGCCGGGTGACGCCTGACCAGCTACGGCAATTTCCGATTGCCCTTTTTCAGCCCAAGAGCGGGACGCGCCCCATGACAGACGCGATTTTTGAAGGCAAGGGCCCGCCGCCGATCCTGACCGAGTCGAACGACGCCCAGTTCATCAAGAGGATGGTCTCCATCAGCGATGCCAGCGCGTTGATGGTGGCATTTGCAGCTGATGACTCCGAGCCAGCACTCAGCTGGGTGCGCCTCGACGGCCCCCCACTGATGGTCGATGTCGGGCTCATCCACAAAAAGAGCGTTCACATGAACGCACTGGAGCTGTTCAAGGGCATGTGCTTGGATTTACGCGGTCCCAAGCCGGCGCAATTCCTTGTGGAAGGCAAGTCCGGGAATCCCTTGCTGAAACGCCGCACCTGAGGCGTACGTCGGCTCGGCCCGGGACTATCCCGGGCAAGAAACGGTATACCTAAACCGACTTCGAACCTGAGCGCCACGACGCACTCGGCCCGTCAAATCTGGAGAACCACCTGCCTGGCAGCGGCTACGTGTCTCTTTTTCACCTTTTTCGGTATACTGTTTATTCCGAAATATGAAACACAGGTGCGATGCCGTGCCTGGCATACCCATGAACACCGTTTACGAAAGATTTCGCCTGACTGCCCAGCGTCGGGGCCAAGCCGACTTCATGCACGTCGAAGACGTGACAGCGGCCTCTTATGGCATCGCGGCCGGAACCATCAGTTGGGCCAGTGCCGCGGCACAGGTCCGAACGCTCCAAGAGGCCTACGCAGCGGCCGGGTACGGCCACGGCCACAGGGTTGGTTTGCTGATGGAGAACCGTCCCGCGTACCTGATGCACTGGCTGGCACTCAATGGCCTGGGCGTGAGCGTGGTCCCCATCAACGTGGAAATGCGCTCCGCCGAGCTGGAATACCTGATCGACCACAGCGAGATTGCACTCGCAGTCGTGTTGTCGAGCCGGGTCGACGCCATGCGGGCCGCAGTCGCTGCCGCCGGCGCGCGCACCCAGGTGGTCGACATGGGCGTGACCAGTTTCCCGGCGCCTGCATGGCCCGCGCCGGCCTCGTCGCAGCCTGGTCTGGTGACCGAATGCGCACTTCTCTACACGTCCGGCACCACCGGACGGCCGAAGGGATGCCAGCTTTCGAATGATTACTTCCTGCGCACGGGCGACTGGTATACGAGCCTGGGGGGCGACTGCCCGGTCAGGCCAGACGAGGAACGCATCCTCACCCCCCTGCCCCAGAACCATGTCAACGCGATGTGTTTCTCGGCCATGGCCATCATCACCTCCGGGGGCTGCCTGATCCAGCTCGACCGGTTCCACCCGCGCACGTGGTGGAAGTCCGTGCGCGAGAGCCGCGCCACCATCGTCCACTATCTCGGCGTCATGCCTGCGATGCTGCTCGGCGCTGCGCCGACCCCCGAGGACCGCGCCCATGACGTCCGCTGGGGTTTCGGCGCCGGCGTCGGGGCCAAGGACCACGCACGATTCGAGGAGCGCTTCGGCTTCCCGCTGGTCGAAGGCTGGGCCATGACCGAGACCGGCGCCGGGGGCGCCATCCATTCAAACCTGGGACCGCGCCGTGTCGGCATGCACGCGATTGGCCGCCCCAGCCCGCAGGTTCAGGTCCGCCTGGTCGATGACGAAGGCCGCGATGTGGCGCCCGGCCAACCCGGGGAGCTTCTGGTGCGTGCCAGCGGCGCCGACCCGCGCAAGCACTTTTTCTCCGGCTATCTGAAGGACGAAGCCGCCACCGCGGAAGCCTGGGCCGGCGGCTGGTTCCACACCGGCGATGTCGTGCGGTCGGACGCGGAAGGGATGCTGTACTTCGTCGATCGCAAGAAGAACGTCATCCGCCGCAGCGGGGAAAACATCTCTGCGGTCGAAGTCGAGGCTGTCCTGGCCCAGCACCCGGCAGTACGGACCGTCGCCGTGTCGGCCACACCGGACGAGATCCGGGGCGACGAAGTCCTCGCCTGCATCATTGCGCGCGAGGAGGTCCCAGCCGCCGAGAGGGCGCAGGTTGCCCAGGAGATCGTGCGCCATGCGCTCAGCCAGCTGGCCTACTACAAGGCGCCGGGCTATGTCGCGTTCGTCAATTCGCTGCCCGTCACCAGTTCCCAGAAGATCCAGCGGGGCGAGCTGCGCCAGCTCGCGAACCAGCTGCCCGGCCAGGCCTGCTGCATCGATACCCGGGCGATGAAGACAAGGCAGGTGTGAGCGTGCGACGGCTTGGCTACGAAGGCGTCGCAGTTGCGGTGCCCGTCACGGTTCCCTACATCCGCTACAGCACCCGCAGCTCCCACCACTTCGCCGCCCAGGCGCTGCGCCTGCTCCTGGCCGGATCCGGCCTGGACAAGGCGCAGGTCGACGGGATCATCGTGAGCAGCTTCGGACTCGCGCCCGACACAGTCGTCGGTCTCACCCAGCAGGTGGGGCTCGTGCCCCGCTGGATGGACCATATTCCCACCGGCGGCGCGTCCGGCGTGATGGCCCTGCGCCGCGCAGCGCGGGCCGTGCAGAGCGGCGACGCCAACGTCGTGGCCTGCATCGGGGCAGACACCAACCAGGTCGCCTCCTTCAGGCAGAGCCTGCCGAACTTCAGTCAATTCGCCCGGGACGCCACCTACCCCTATGGCGCGGGGGGACCGAATTCGATGTTCGCCATGATCACCGACCACTACATGCGGCGGTCGGGCGCGACGCGCGAGGACTTCGGGCGCATCGCGGTCAGCCAGCGCGCCAACGCGTCGCGCAATCCGAACGCCCTGCTGCGACGGCCGATCACTCTGGAGGAATACATCAGGTCGAGGCCGATCGCCGAGCCGATCCACCTGCTCGATTGCGTGATGCCCTGCGCGGGCGCGGAGGCCTTCCTGGTCATGCGCGAAGAACTCGCTGCGTCGCTGGGACTGCCCCACGCGCGGCTGCGCGGCGCCATCGAGCGGCACAACGCCTACACGGAAGACCCGGTGATGGTCCGTGGGGGCTGGCTGATGGACCAGGACGACCTCTACGACCAGGCGGGCATTTCTCCCGAACAGATCGACGTGCTCCAGACCTACGATGACTACCCTGTCATCGTCATGATGCAGTTCGAGGGCCTGGGCTTCTGCGCTGTGGGTGAAGGGCCGGCCTATGTACGAGCGAATACCTTCACCCATGACGGCAGCGTCCCCCACAACACCAGCGGCGGCCAGCTGTCCGCTGGCCAGCCCGGCGCCGCGGGAGGCTACCTCGGGTTGACCGAAACACTGCGCCAGCTCACGGGTACCGCCACGGGTCGGCAGGTCGAGGGAGCCCGCTGGGGCCTGGCCAGCGGGTTCGGCATCGTCAACTACGACCGCTGTGTCTGTACCGGCGCCGTCATCCTGGAGTCCGCTGCATGACGTCCACCACGCAAGACCAGATCCGTCGGACGCAGCGCAAGAATCCCGTGCTGCGCACGCCGCGGATGAACCTGCCCCCTACGGGCAGGAGCCGGGTGGCGATGGGACTGACGGCCGCAGCCGCCCTGGGCAGCCGCCTTCACCTGCAGGTCTGCAAGGACTGCGGCGCCGCCCAGTACCCGCCGCGCGAGGCCTGCGGCAGCTGCCTGTCGGAACGCCTGCAGTGGCGCGAGCAGCCTGGGGGCGGCGTTCTGCTGGCCCAGGCTACCCTGAACCACAGCAACCACCTGTACTTCAAGGAGCGCCTGCCCTTGCGCATAGGGACCATCCGACTGGACGCGGGCCCGACGGTGGTCGCGTTCCTCACCATAAGCGTCACCGGGGCACAAAGCCGCGTGCGCGTGTCCCTGCGGATGGACCGGGCTGGCGAGGCCGTCCTCGTTGCACAACCCGAAGATGAGACAAACATGAGCCACGAAGAGAAGATTCAGAAGGAAACCGGATGCGATCCCCGGGGCCGCAACGTGCTGGTCAGCGATGGCAAGACCGCTGTCGGCCAGGCACTGGTACGCACCCTTGTGAAGGCCGGCGCCGCCACGGTGTGGGTCGGCCACGCGCAGCCGTGGATCCAGCAGCCGGGCCTGGCGGAAATCGCCACGCTACCTGGCGTGCACCTCGTCCCGCTGGACCTGACCGATTCGAGGTCCGTCGCCGACCTCGGGGGCCAGCTGGGCGGAAAGGTGGACATCGTGGTCAGCAACGCGGATGTGAACCGGACCCAGTCCATCGCCTCGCGCAGGGGCCTGGATGTGGCCAAGGCCGAGATGGACATCAACTACTTCGGACTGCTGAGGCTGGCGCAGGCGTTCGGGCCGGCCCTGCAGGCCAGGGCGGCCGACGGGGCACAGCACGCCGTCGCATGGGTCAACCTGCTATCCATATTCGCCCTGAACACCTACCCGGCACAGGGCACCTACTCCGCCTCGAAGGCAGCCGCACTGTCCGTGGCGCAGGGCCTGCGCGCGCAACTCCTGCAGGACGGCATCCGCGTGATGAACGTCTTCCCGGGGCCGATCGACGACGACTGGAACCAGGGTGTGCCACCGCCCAAGCTCAGTCCGTCCGTACTGGCCGGCAGCATTGTCAGCGGACTCGTCAACGGAATCGAGGACCTGTACCCGGGCGATTTCGCCCAGGAGTGGCTGGCCCGCTGGCGGGAGAATCCGAAAGCGCTGGAACGTGAAATCGCCTGGGGAGGCCTGTGACATGAACGCATCGATCCTGACCACCCTGGCCCAGGCCCTGGCGACGCGCCAGGTGCGCATCATCGACCTCACGCAGACGCTGGCCCCCTCGTTCCCCACCATCGCCCTGCCGCCCGAGATGGGGCAGTGCTGGCCCTTCCGGATCGAGGAAATATCCCGGTACGACGAGCGTGGACCGGGCTGGTATTGGAACAACTTCTCGTGCGGCGAACACACGGGCACGCACTTAGACGCGCCGATCCACTGGATCTCGGGCCGCCACCTCCCGAACAATTCCGTGGACACCGTCGACGTGCAGCATCTCATCGCACCGGCCCATGTCATCGACTGCTCGCAAGCCGCGCAAGCCAACCCCGACTACCTCCTGACCGTCGAGGACATCACACGCTTCGAGGAACGGCATGGCCGGATCACGGCGGGCTCGTGGGTCCTCATGCGCACGGACTGGAGCAAGCGCACAGATCCCGAGCTTTACCAGAACTATGACGAAACCGGACAGCACACCCCCGGACCCTCCGCTGAGGCGGTGCGCTTTCTCGTCGAGGAGCGCGACGTGCTCGGGTTCGGGTCGGAGGCGATAGGCACCGACGCCGGCCAGGGCTACCACCTGAAACCGCCCTACCCCTGCCACTCGCTGATGCATGGCGCTGGCAAGCTGGGACTGCAGTGCCTGACGCAGCTCGATCTCCTGCCACCGACGGGTTCCGTATTGATCACGCCGCCCTTGAAGATCCTGAATGGCTCGGGCAGCCCGCTTCGCGTGCTGGCCCTGGTCGAATCCCCAAACTGAGGAAAGCCCCATGAGCCTTCTTACCCAGCTCGCCAACGCGGTACGTTCACGCTCTCTTCGGACGATTGACCTCACTCAGACATTAAGCGAGGACTTTCCAGCGCTACAGCTGCCTGAGCAGTTCGGCCAGGTCAAGGGCTTCAGCGTCGAGCGCATCTCGAAATACGATGCGGCTGGCCCCGACTGGTACTGGAACAACTTCACGTGCGGCGAACACACGGGCACGCACTTCGACGCACCCGCCCACTGGGTCACCGGCAAGGACCTGGCGGGCAACACGGTGGACACGATCGAGCCGGCGCATTTCATGGCGCCGGCCGTCGTGGTGGACGCGAGCCGGGAAGTGGCGCAAAACCCTGACTGGCTCCTCACGGTGCCCTTCCTGGAGCAGTGGGAAGATCGCCATGGTCGCATCCCAGAGGGCTGTTGGCTCCTGTTCCGCACCGACTGGTCGAAACGGGTCAACGATGCAGCGCGGTTCCTGAACCTGCAGTCCGATGGAGCCCACACCCCGGGCCCGACACAGGAGGCCGTGGAGTGGCTCATTCGAGAGCGCGACGTCCACGGTTTCGGCGTCGAAACCATCAATACGGACGCTGGGCAGTCGTACAAGTGGCCGCTGGCCTACCCCTGCCATACCCTGATGCATGGCGCGGGAAAGTACGGCCTGCAATGCCTGACCAACCTGGACCTGCTTCCCGCCACTGGAGCGCTCATTCTGTCCGCACCGCTCAAGATCCAGCAGGGATCAGGCAGCCCGCTCCGAGTGCTGGCCCTGGTAGCCGGCGAGGACGGCGAGGCCAGCCGCTAAGCTTCGGTCTTTTACCCCAGCCTTCCGCCATGCAAGCCAGAGAAGACGTCACCCCCAGCAGCCCGACCAGCCTGAGCGCATCCGCCTACGAGTACCTGCTCGCGCGCCTGCGCGGGGGGAACCTGGGCCTGGGCGAGCGGCTCGTAGAGGCCGACATTGCCACACAACTCGGGGTCTCTCGCGTCCCTGTGCGACAGGCGCTGCTGCAATTGGTCGCCGAAGGCTACCTGGTCAGTACACCCCGCGGCTACAAGGTCCCCTCGTTCAGTACCGAGGACGTGGAGGAGGTCTTTGAATTGCGGCTCCTGCTTGAACCGAGAGCAGCCGCACTGGCGGCCCGGGACATCACACCGGAGCAGATCGAGCGGGTCGACCTGGCCATCGCCGAAGCCAGGGGCGCTGACGAGGCGAATGACGCGCCGGGTGTTTTCAACGCAGGGCGCCATTTCCGGGATGCCTGGCTGGCTGCAGTCAGGAATTCACGGTTGTCCGCCACCATCACCCGATACGCGGACCAGGTCGCCTTTGTGCGACGCATGACGCTCAGCGATCCCCTGCGTCGACGGATCGTCATTGCAGGCTACGAGGAACTGCGGAAGGCCTTTGCCCACCGCGACAGCGTCGCGGCTCACGATTGCATGCTGCAACTCGTGCTCGCTGCCCGGCGCGATTTCGCCGAAGTGGCACGTCAATCCTGAGGGGCGACGACAACCGGCAAGCACCCCAGTGCGCCGAAGAGGCGATTCAGAAAGCAGCTTTCTGAATGGTTCGAAATTATCCGTTTGTCGAGCTCATCCATTCACCGTGTAATCCAACACATGGATGCTTCATCGACTTGCAGGCCCCATACCGCGGTTCGCACTGGCGCGCCACGGTCAGGTGTCGTGGGTTTGCAAGGCGAACTGCACCAGGTGGTCGTGCATCGCCTGGGTAGCGGCCGATACAGTGCGCTGTTTCAGCGTGGAAAGACTGACGTGGCGCTCCACGACGGGCGGTCCCAGGCGAACGGCGCGGACACGAGTTCCTTCGCTGAAGCGTACGGAATAGGCCGGCAAGGCGGCCACCCCCATTCCAGCCGCAACCATGGCAATGGCGGTGGAAACGTGGTTGACCTCTTGGGCAGGCTTGACATCTACGCCCATCGATTCAAACACCTGGTCCGTGATGGCACGAAGCCCGCTTCCCTTACGCAGGGCCACGATGGGCTCGAATTGCATGTCGGACCAGTTGGCCTGCGGTTGCTGCGCGAGCCGGTGATCGCCGCGGCACACCAGCACCATCGCATCACTCAGGAGCACCGTCGAGTTCAGCGCCGCATCGGCGCCCTCGAGGGTGGCCACAAGCAGGTCGATATCGCCCGCATGCAACGCCTGCAGCAGTTGCGTGGCCGTATCGTCAACGACCCTGACCGTGATGCCGGGGTGCTGGCTGGTGAACCCCTGGACCGCCGCTGCGATGAAGGTGGAAGCCAGGAGCGGCGTAGCGCCGATGCGCACGCGCCCGCGACGCATCGCGTTGACGTCGCGCAACTCCAGTTTGATGCGGTCCAGATCCCCCAGCAGGCGCACCAAGGACCGCAGAAGCTCCTCGCCCTCGCCGGTCAATTCAAGCCGGCGGGTCGTTCGATCCAGCAACCGCAGTCCAAGTTCGGCCTCCAAATTCCTGATCAACGACGAGAGCGCGGATTGGGTGATGAACAACTGTTCTGCCGCGCGGGTGAAGCTGCCCGCGTGGGCCACCGCGACGAAGGCACGCATCTGCTTCAACGAGATGTTGCAGTTTTCGGTAGTCATGGGGTGTTGTGCCCTTTCATTTTTTCGAGCTCGTCCCGGCACTCGCACGTAGTGCCCACGTGTTTTCCCTGAATCCTCATCCGATAACTCCGGGTAACGGAAATTTCCTTCAACTCCATCAACCAAAGAGAACCATGAAGACTGTTCATTCGAAACGTTTTTTCCTGGGCGCCGTGGCATCGGGCGTCCTGGCCTTCCTTGCCGCCAGCCCAGCCACGGTGCATGCGCAGGCGGGTTTCCCGAACAAGCCCGTGCGGGTGCTGGTTCCCTTCCCGGCCGGAGGCGCGATCGACTCCTTCGTGCGCACCATCGCGCCTGAACTGAGCGCTCAGCTGGGTGGTCAACCTGTCCTCGTGATCAACAAGCCCGGCGGTGGATCGCAGATCGCCGCGGGTGACCTCCTGGCTTCTCCAGCCGACGGTCACACCGTGTTCGTGGCGCAGACGGGCGACTTCAGCGTCAACCCGCACTTGTACAAGAACATCAACTATGTGCCACCCCGCGATTTCGACGGGATCGGGATGTTCGTTCGCGCCCCTCAGGTCATGCTGGCCAACCCGACCGGGAAGGTGAATAGCGTGGCCACGCTCAAGAGCGAGATGAGCAAGCAAGGCGGGAGCGTGCTCTATGGTTCGTTTGCGCCGGGAACGGCCCCTCACCTGCTGGGCCACATCCTGTCCAAGAGCGCCTCTGGCGGGAAATTCACGCATGTCCCCTACAAAGGTTTTCCCCCGACCATGCAGGCCATCATGACGAACGAAATCGACTTGCTGTTCGACGCCGTACCCGGCACGCTGAACATGCAGCGCACTGGCAAGGTCATCCCCCTGGCTATCGCCGACACGGCCCGCAACAGCCACCTGCCCAACGTGCCCACCACCGCGGAAATCGGCTTTCCGCAACTCGTGATGGACTTCTGGATCGGCGCGGCCGTGAAGAAGGGAACGCCCCGTGCGATCGTCAACCGCCTTAATGAGGCATTTGCGAAGGCCGTGGCCGCTCCGGAGGTCTGGAAAAAGTTCGACGACCTGGGCTACAGCCGGGTCTCGATGTCGGCCGAGCAGTTCGACGCCTTCGTGAATGCCGAATTCCAGCGCATGAAGCCGGTCATTGCCGAGACGGGCGTGACGGTGGATTGAGGGCCAGGGTCTGGGGAAAGGCGGGGAGCCGCCCTTCCCCGTGCCGGATCCGGCAAGACCCTGGTGAGTCAGCGTGGGAACGCCCGGAAGCGGCACACCTGTCCCTCGTGCCCGACGGAGTGCGGCACCGCTGCCGCGCAACAATCGACTTCCTCGGCAACGCACTCCACCTTCCAGGCATGCTCGCAGACGGCACGGAGCATGCCGAGGATCGGGGAGCACGCCGGCCGCGGCGTCTTGCTCGCCGCCGCGAACGGGCTGTTCACCACGGTCAGCTGGCAGCTGCGGTCGCTGAGCTCGAAGGTCCAGACTCCCCACCCCAGTGACGCTGCCCCTTGTGCAACGGCGGCAAAGAGCTTGTGCGAGCCGGGATCAGCGGGATCCGCATAGGCCCGCACGCTGCCACTTCCGAACCTGAATACCGATTCGGCGAAGGCGGCCAGGGCCTGGTCGCGCGCGTCAACGGGCAACAGGTCGAACAGGCCCATGAGAACGTCTGCACGCAAGAGGACATAGCGCCGGTCCGCGTCCAGGACCTGCCCCCGGCTCGTGTCGAAGGCCAGGCGCTCGTGCAAGGGTGATGCGGTCATGTCAGGGGAACAGCTGGATCATCGGAAGGCGGCTGGAGGCGTTCACCAGGTTGACGCGCTTGAGCGCAATACGGATCTCGCCTTCTTGGCGGACCAGCTTATGGATGTAATGACCGTGCAGCGTCACCACCTCGTCCCCACGGCTCTCGGCATAAACGAAGGGGGTACGGAGCACGGATACCGATGCATCCGCGGGATCCGCCGGCAGCAGCATGGGGCGCTGCAGCAGGTGCTGCATGGTGCTCCTGGGTTGCTGCGAGTGCGCCAGTCCTGCCCGCAGGCGCTCGATCCGCAGGGCCAGCAGCATCCTGTCTTCGTCCGCTATGGAATTGCATTTGACCGCCTCGGACTGGCTGGCGCCCTGCAACGGCACCCAGTACCTGCCATCGTCAACGAACAGGGCCAGCCACTCGTCGTAACGGCCGTCATCCAGGAGCGCAGCCTCGGCGTACAGGAACTGCTCCAGTTCATTCATGTCCATGGTCATTTCTTGCCTCCGGCATCGCGCGTATAGCGAACCCATGCACGGTATTGGTTTCTCAGGAGAAGCTCGTTCGTTCCACTGGTTTCGCGGGTCGTCTCTTCCAGTTCACGGGGATCGAACTCCCGGTGGAGGCTGACCCAATCCGTCGCCTGGGATCGAAGGCCGCCTTGCTGCGCCTCGAACAGGTGGACGTCGTCGTGGGCCACTACCGACATGGGCGAAAACACGAGCCGGCTGTAGGTCAGCGCGCGGTCATAAAGCAGTTCGGGCGCATCCAGCGTCCGGAAGTTCCACGCCTCGATCACTGTCTTGTCCACGGCAACGGGCCGGATGACACGGATCGTCTGCGGCGAGCCTTTGAGCGCTAGGCTCGGGTAAAGGACGCAGTTCTGGGGAGACCGCTCCAGGATCTGTTTCGCACGTTCCTCGCCATGCGCTGCCTTCAGCGCATCCACGTACTCCGGCATGCTCCCGTACCCCGAGTGGACGCTGAAGCGGGTTCCCGTGATGCTGTGGCCGTTCGGGAAGACCTTCCCGCCGGTTTCCTCGAAGAAGGCGTACTTCTGGCCAAAGGGCAGAATCTGCTCAAAGGCCAGCGGCTTGGGTGCATCGGCAGGCTGCCCCTTCAACACCGCCTGCGCCGCACGAACCGCCGACTCGTGCGTCGAGACGGGATGAACCGAGTCGTTGATGTTCTCGAGATAGAACTTCCAATTGCAGTTGATCACGTTGCGCAGGACACCGCCTTCGATCTGGAGCCGGCCAGTGGGTGAGCGGTCCACCATCAGGTCGATGGTCTGGAGGATGTCGCCGAAGTACTCCTCGAAGCCAACGCCATCGGGGCTGAGCCTGCCGAAGATGAAGTCGCGGTAAATGTGGAACCCTGCGACAGGACGCAAGCCCAGGCCCGCCTCGGACTGCCGGATCTGCGTGCATTCATAGCCGTCCTTCAGCGGGTAGGACACCAGTTCGCCGTCGAAACGGTAGGCCCACGCGTGGTACGGGCACCGCAGGAACCGCCCCTCCAGCCGGCCGGATTCAGCCGTCACGATCTTGGCGCCCTTGTGCGCGCATCGGTTGTGAAGGGCCCGCACCCCACCCTCCAGATCGCGCACGACCAATACGGGCTGTCCTGCCACATCCAGGGTGAAGAAGTCGCCCGGTGATGGGATCTGGCTGGTGTGCCCCAGGTAGATCCAGGTGTTGGTAAACAGCGTGCGCTGTTCCAGGTCGAATACGTCCTTGCTCAGGTACAGGTCCTTGTGGACCTGGTCTTGCTGGACAAGGCTTGATGTTTCGTTCTGAAGATCGGAGTCGCTCATGGCTATCGCTCTGAAAGTTCGCTATATTGATTTTTCAGTATACTAAACATGGCGGTTTAGGCCTGACTTTAAGCGCCACAAAGGAGGGATTTCCGGCGATCCGCCTCCTTCATGGTGCAGATAAATGAGGTTTTTGGTATACAGCAAGAGGCCGTCACCTCAGAAGCAGACCGGCTCCACCGCATTGCCGATGGCGCGCGCCAAGCTGTAGACGGTCAGCGCCGACGTCTTGGGGTTGGCCTCCAGCGGCAGGTTTTCCAGCTGAAGCTCCAGCCTGCCGAAGGCCCCCTTGGCCACCACCTTGTGCACGTTGCGCTGCACCTGCGTATCCGCCACGAGCTCGACCCGGGTGTCGTCCAGGCCCAGGCCGGCCAGCGACACCGTGGCTGCGACATTGGCATTCCTGGGATAGTCCTGGGCGGCCTGTCGCGCGCTGCCGCGGAAGATCACCCGGGGCTCCTTGAGGCTGGCGAGGTCGCAGACCTGCTCCGCAGGCGTTCCCGCCCAGCTCATCGGGGGCTTGCGCCCGATGTAGGTCACCTCGTCCAGTCCGCCCAGCCTGGCGGCCGCCAGCGCATCGATGGCACCGATGGCACCGGAGATGAGTTTGACCTGCACATTGCCCGCCAGGGCCGCATTCTCCAGTTGCGAGAGCAAGGCAGGGTCATGCAACGCACCGATCGATCCCACCACGCAAGGCAAGCCGGCCCTCAACGCAGGCAGCACATGCTGCTCGACAGCGGCATGCCCCGCACATTCGGCGACCAGGCCCGGGGGATCGCCGAGGTCGATTTCAGTGAGGACCCGGGCGCCTGGGGCCAACTGTGCGCACAGGGCCTGGGTTGTTGCCAAGGCGGGTTCCGGCACGATGACCTGGCTCAGGGTCACGCGCTCCATGGCGCGCAACTGCAGTGCAAGGGCCTGTCCGATGGCACCGAAACCCACCAGGGCGAGCTGTAGCTTGCCGTCGGTCGTGCTCATGCGCTAGCCGTCTGGGGGAACCGCTGGGCACACATGGCGTGCCAGCTGCGCCAGTCCCGACCGGGGTGCACCTGGCCACAGTGCGGACAGGTGCGGGCGGCGTCCGCGGAGTCATAGAACTGGGCGTAAGCCTTGGGCAGGTCTTCCACAATACTCTGCAGCTGCATCTCCTTGCGAGAGACCAAGCCACCACACGAGGCGCAGTACCACTCGAATGCATCGATCATGCCCACCGGGCGGCTGCGCTCGATCACGGTGCACAGGCTGCCAGGCTCGGGCCGCTGGGGCGAGTGGCGTACATGGGCCGGCAGCAGGAAGACATCCCCCTCGCGCAGGTGCACGCGCTCGAACTTGCCGCGGTCGGCGATCAGCAGCGACGCGTTGCCCTTGAACTGATGGAAGTATTCCTCGTAGGGGTCGTCATGGAAGTCAGTGCGCTCATTGGGGCCGCCGACCACGGTGCAGATCAGGTCGGAGTTCTTCCAGATCTGCTGATTGCCGACGGGCGGCTTCAGGCGCGCGCTATTCGCATCCAGCCAATGCTGAAAGCTCATGGGGCGGCTGTAATGGTCGAAGCTGACGGGGTTCTCGGAGGTAGACATGAACACACTCACTTTCTGGGAGAGGAGAAGAAAATCTGAAGGAAACGGCGCCACCACGACAGGGCCTGCGCCGGATGGGGCGCGTGCAGGCCGCCAGACTGCAGGGCCTCGCTAAAGCGATCGAAAAACTCACCGGACAATTTGCGGGCGGTGGCCTCCACCAGGCGGTTGCCGAACTGCGCCAGCCGGCCACTGAGTTGCACCTGCACCCACCAGTGCAAGCGGGTCTGGCCAGCGCCCACGGGCTCCAGGCGCACCTGGGCCGTGCCCTGCCCTGCGCCCAGTGCGCCCGCGCTGCCCTCGAAGACGAGGGTCAGCGACTGAGGCGGCTGCTGGTCCCGCAGGAGCACGTCGGACTTGAAGCGCACCGACAGCGGGCCGAGGCCCACCTTGACCGTGGCCTCGAAGGCATCGGGGCGTACCTGCGCCAGGGCGTCGCAGCCCGGGATGCAGGACTGCAGTTGCTGCGGGTCCAGCAGGGCCTGCCAGACCTTGGCCGGGGGGGCATCCAGGAGCTGGGCGCTGCCAAAGCCGTCCTTTGGCCGGTTCGGCACGGTCCCGGACGCCACCTTCGTCGCGGGGGCCAGAGGCGCGGGCGGGGCCAGGGGCGCGCCCCCCAGGGCTACCACGCAACGGCGTGCCAGGACCTGCGCCAAGTGGCAGCGGTAATCCGCCGAGGCATGCAGGTCGGCCAGGGCTTCGAGCCCCTCCCCGGCCACGCCTGCCAGTGCACCGGCAGAAAAGTCATTCGCAAGCGCCTGCTCGGCCTGCGGCCAGCGCTGCACCCCCAGACCCAGGCCGGTGAGAGCCACGCGAACCTGTCCGTCCGCGGTGCGGGCCACCGAACATCCCACGAGGGCGAAGCGAGAGGCCGGCTGCTCGAACTTGAGGTAGTGCAGGCCTTGCAGGCGGGGAAACCGGACGCCCAGGATCAACTCACCCGGCTGCAGGGCCGTGCTGTACAAGCCCCGGAAGTAGTCATCCGCAGCCACCTCGCGACGGCTCGTGATCACGGTCGCGCCGCTCGCCAGCACGCCGGCGGGCCAACAGGCGGCGGGGTCGTTGTGTGCAAGGGAGCCGCCGATCGTGCCCATTTGCCTGACTTGCTCGTCGGCGATCCCGCCAGCCAGCGCCGCCAGGCCGGGCGCCACCCTCCGGACCAGCTCACTGTTCGCCACGCTGGCGTGCGTTGCCATGGCACCGATGTACAGCGCTTCGTCGTCCAGCCTGATCTCGCGAAGGCCCGGCACGTCCTGCAGGTCGACCAGCATCGCGGGCGAGACCATGCCCAGCTTCATCGCGGCCAGCAGGGACTGGCCGCCAGCCAGCCAGAGGCAGCCATCGCTGGCGTCACCCGCAGGGGCAGCCTGCTCCCGCAGGGCCAGCGCCTTTGCCAGCGAATCCGGGCGTGCGAACGCAAGGGTGCTCATGGGATGGCTCGCCTCATGGCCGGCAGTGCCTTGCAGATGGCCTGCACGATGCCTTCGTAGCCGGTGCAACGGCACAGGTTGCCGCCCAGGGCATGGCGGACCCACTGGGGGTCGATGGGGTCGTGGGCCGCATCCGGCTCACTGGCCAGCGCCACTGCACGCATCAGCAAGCCCGGTGTACAGAAGCCGCATTGCAGCGCGTGGTGCCGGCTGAAGGCCTGCTGCATGGGATGCAGTTCATCCCCCGCGGCCAAGCCTTCGACCGTGCGCAACTCGCGCCCCTGCATCTGGAACGCGAGCACGTTGCAGGACTTGATCGGCTTACCGTCCATCAGCACCGTGCACGCGCCGCACTGCGCCGTATCGCAGCCCTGGTGGGTACCCGTCAGGCCCAGCGTGCCGCGCAGGGCGTCGACCAGCAAGGTGTCGGCCTCGACTCGGGCGCAGCAGGCGGATCCGTTGACCTGCAGGTTCACATCTGGCATAGGCGCGCTCCGGTGTGGCCCGGCATCAGGCCAGGCGCAGGCCGCAGCCTTCGAACGCCTGGCGCGTGGCCTCGAGCTCGGCCTCTGTCAGGTTGATCAGGGGTCGGCGCACCTTGCCGCCATGCTGCCCCAGCAGGTCCTGCCAGGCCTTGCCGTGGGCCTGGGGCTTGCCCTTGGGCTTGCTGGCGCGCATGGCCTGGCGCACGGGCTCCAGGCTGTCACGCACCTCGCGCGCCTGCTGGTACTTGCCCTCGAAGGCCAGGCGGGTGTATTCGTTCATGCGCTGGTCCACCTTCGTCTGCAACAGGAAAGGGGGCGTGGAGCACAGGTACAGCTTCCAGCCCAGCTCGATGATGTTCTCCAGCCAGTCGTGCTCGTCGGGGTTGCTGACGTGGATCTTGTCGCCCACCAGTTCGGTCAGCCGCTTGTAGCGGGCACGGTCGGTGCTGTACTTGATGGCCACGATATTGGGCAGGTCGGCGATACGTGCGCACAGTTCAGGGCTCATGGTGTAACCACAGTCAGGGTGGTTCCACATGGCAATGCCGATGTCCAGCTGCTCGGACAGGTAGCGGTAGTACTCGTAGATGGTCTCGTCCGTGTCGGCACCGAAGTGAAGGACCGGGCTGTGCACGATCACGTAATCCGCGCCCACATCCCGGGAGTAGCGCGCCAGGTCCAGCACGACGTCGAGGTTGGTGTCCGAGCACGAAGTTATGATGCCGCAGCGGCCGATGCCGCCCCGGTCGCCGGCGTCATGCGCGGCTTCCACCGACATCTCGATCAGCCGCTTGCGCTCGGCGATCGACATGGAGAAGAACTCGGCCTGCTTGCCCGCGATGAACAGGCCGCCCAGGTTCAGGTCGCGGATCCAGTGGTCCAGGTTGGACCGCAGGGCCTTCTCGTCGATCTTCAGGTTGTCATCGAAGGGCGTGAGGTTGGCGGCCCACACCCCCACGAGGTGCTGGCGCGCGTATTCCTTGGCTTCGGATTTCTTGTAGTCCATGGGATTCCTTTTTGATGTGAATGGGTTTCAGGGCTGGAGGGCCCGCCAGAACTGTTCGCTGGTCAACGGAAACTGCAGCTCGCATTCGCCCAGGGGCGCCAGGGCATCACGCGCGGCGTTCATCAGGGCAGCGGGCACGCCGATGCAGCCAGCCTCGCCCACCCCCTTGGCGCCCAGGAGGTTGTGCGGGCTGGGCGTGGCCAGGCTTTCGATGTCGATGGGCGGCACGTCGTCGGCGCGTGCGGCGGCATAGTCCATCAGGGAGCCGGTCAGCAACTGCCCCCCGTTGTCGTAGACCAGGCGCTCCAGCATCGCCTGCCCCAGTCCCTGGACCAGCCCCCCGACCAACTGGCCGTGGGCCAGCGTGGGCTCCACGATTCGGCCGGCATCGTCCACCCAGGTGATCTGTTCCACGGTGGGGCGGCCGGTGTCCCGGTCCACCGACAGGCGAGCCATCACGCAGCCATAACTCCAGGCTTCCGCTGCGGTGAACCGCTCCTCGACCCTCAAGGGCAGCCTCTCGCCGGCAGCTCGCCTGGCCAGCAGGTTGCGACATGCTTGAACGATGGCGCTGCCACCAATGGCCGTGCTTCGGCTGGCCAGCGCACCCGTGCCGGGCGGGCACAGGCGGGTGTCGCCGTAGACCACGGCCACCTGGTCGGCATCCAGGCCTAGTGCCTCAGCCGCGATGCGGGCATAAGTGGTTGCATGGCCCTGGCCTTGCGCCGGTGAGCCGGTGGCCACGGTTATCGAGCCGTCGGCATGCCAGTCCACACGGGCCGACTCCCAGCCCTGACCGCAGGGCTCCACGTACAGCGAGGCGCCGATGCCGACGACCTCGCCCCGGGCACGGCGCGCGGCCTGGGACTGGCGCTGCGCCTCGTATCCGAAGCGTTCGCAAGCCCGCTCCAGGGCGCGCAGGTAGTCGCCACTGTCGTACACCTCGCCCGTCGGCGTGGCATAGGGCATGACAGAAGCCGGGATCACGTTGCGGCGGCGCAGCTCCACCGGGTCCATCTTCAGGGCCCGGGCCGCCTTCTCGACCAGCGCCTCCATGAGGAGGGCCGCCTCGGGGCGGCCTGCGCCCCGGTAGATGGTGACGGGCGCCGTATGGGCCAGGGTGGCATGGCCACACACGTCCAGGTGGTTGACCCGGTAGGGGCCTGGCAGGATGCGGGCGGCATTGCGCAAGGGCACCACGGCGGAAAACGGCAGCCATGCCCCCACCGTATAGCGAAGGTCGGCACTCAGCGACTGCAATTCGCCTTCTGGCGTGACGCGCAGACGCCCGCCCAGCCGCGCGCCACGGCCGTGCATGCCGGCCGTGAATTCATCCGAACGGCTCGAGATCCAGCGCACGCTGGCTCCGAGGCGGCAGGCTGCCAGGGCGATGGCCAGATCTTCGGGACTGACCGAGGATTTGGCACCGAAGGCGCCGCCGACATGGCCAGTCATGACCCGCACGCGTTCGGGCTCCCAACCGAGGGCTGCCGCGATATCGGCCTGGGCACGTGAGGGCGATTGGGAGCCCAGGTGCACCGTCAGACGGGGCAAGGCGGATCCTTCGGCAACGTCCCAGCGCGCCACCATGCCCCGCGGCTCCATGGACAGCGCCAGCACACGCGGCACCTCCAGGGAGAGCTCGACCTCGGTGGGCGCGCCGGCATCGGCGGCTACGGGGGACGCCGGGTCGGTGCGATAGATCACTTCCGTGATTGCACGGCCTTCGAAATCCGGAACGACATCCAGGGGCGCCAGGTCCAGCCGGATCCGTTGCGCGGCGTGGCGCGCTTCGCCCAGGCTGCGCGCCAACACCAGGGCCACGGGCTGGCCCACGTAGACCACTTCCTCACGGGCCAACGGCTCCATGACGGGCACATGGGTGATGGGCAGCAGCGGATTGGGGGCAGGCATGAGGACCGGTGCGCCGTCAGCCGTGAGGGTGCTGGCAGTCAGTATCGACACCACGCCCGGGGCGGTCTGTGCTTCGGCAACGTCCAGGGATTTGATGCGACCATGCGACAACGGCGATCTCACGAAGACCGCATGCAGGGCCTCGGGCGCCTCGACATCCGCGGTGTAGCAGCCCTGCCCCTTGAGCAGGACGGGATCCTCCCGTCGCGTCGGCTTGAAATCGGTGATCAGCATTGACCCGTATTGGATCGCTGCAGGGGAAAACAGGCCATCGCTTAAATTTGAAGCATTCTTCAATTTACCGACACAATCAGGCGATGGCGTTGCTTCACAGTCCTTCCAATCTCAGTCTCCGGCAGTTGCGGGCTTTCTGGCTTGTGGCGCAGGAAGGCAGCATGACGCGCGCGGCCAAGCAGATGCACCTGACCATCTCGGCCCTGTCCATGCTCGTACGAACGCTGGAGGAGGAATTGGGAGTTCGGCTTTTCGAACGCACGACCCGGCGGGTAGAACTCACGGAGGCTGGGCGCCAGTTCCTGCCGTCCGTGCGTGAGGTGTTCCTGACCCTGGACGCGGGCATCGACACGCTGCAGGAAGGCAAACGCCGCAAGAGTGAGCGGCTGGTCTTGGTCACATCCCCCTTGCTGGCGGCCAGCGTCGCGCCCCGCGTGATTGCGAAATTCAGGGAGCAGTTCCCCCATGTGAGCGTGTCGCTGATCGACGCGCCAGTCGACCAGGTGGTCAGCCACGTGCGTGACGCGAAGGCAGACTTCGGCATCTGCACCGGCGATGCAGTCTTCACCGACCTGGTCACTCAGGTGCTTTACAAGGACACGCTGGTGCTGGCCTGCAGCGTCGACCATCCGTTGGCCAGACAGCGCGAGGCTCGGTGGTCGGACCTGATGGACCAGAACCTTGTGCTGCTGACACCGGGCACAGGGCTGCGGCGGCTGACCGACCAGAGCCTAGGGCAGCTCACACTACGGCTCAAGCCCGCATTTGAAGTGGCCAACGTGCAGACCGCGCTCGGGCTGGTGGCTGAGGGCCTGGGGGTTGCCGTGCTGCCGGCCTACAGTGTCGAGCGCTCTTCGGCGCGGCGGGTGGCGTCAGTGCCCCTGGTGGATCCGGTGGTGAGCCGAGAGATCATTGCCTTGTGCACTCGGGCCCGGCCATTTTCGATGGCGGCTGAAGCCTTCATGACACTTTTCAAGGAAAACGCCGGGCAGGTGAGGAGCTAGCCCCGGCAGCATAAAGGGGGCATGGCAGCCCCAGCTGGCAGATTGTCGCAACCCGCGATTTTCGAGAGTACGTATTCGGCAACCCACGGCAAAAATGCGAGCGTATCTATGCAGGGCAACTGTTCCAATGGGCAGCCCTCGCGATCGCCACGCGGCGTGCTGTGCACGTGCACCTGATGAGCAATAACTTCGAGGCGAGGCTGAGCTTCTATGCCGCGTGGGGAGGACAATCGTGCGCAGTCGCGTGGAAATCCATCGTCGGCGATGCGCTCGTCGCGCCACCTGCTCCATGGATAGTCATCAAGCAACACCCGGAAATGCGCACCACGTTCGATCAGGCCCCCACCGCCGCAGCCATCACCCGGTTTGGGCCACCGGCTAGCCAGGCGGCCTCGAAGGCATCGATTGGCACGTTCACGCCAGGCCCGCGTGTCGGCACAGCCCTTTCCCGGGTGAGGAGGACGATGCCAACCACACCGGCAATGAAGGCGAGCAGGCTGTGCCAGGCCGACACCTGCCGCAGGTCTTCGAATGAGGACCGAATCCACCAGGCCACACAGGCGACCGACACCAGGAGCAGCAACGTCCGGCTCCATCCGCCACGCAAGGCCGAAGGCAGGCTGACGAATCGGGGCACGTCCTCTACGCGCCCCCGGGAGAAGCGCACCTCCACCGGAGGCCAGTGCAGGGAGGGCGCTGGCGCCTTGAAGGCCTCGCGGTATGCGTGCAGCGTGTCGACGTACATCTGCCGGTGGCGCGCGCGTTCGACACGCCCCTCGGGTGGGGGCTCATGGTGGGGGAACCGGCCAAGGACTTCCTGACAGAACTCGCGATAGCCACGTGTCTGCATCAGGTGCTGGTGCCACGCTGCATCGACATCGGGCGAAGGGCACACCGGATGGCCCGCCACCTGCGTCAGCACCAGGAAGCGCCGGTACTCGTGCGTGGCGAGATGGGCTCGCCCCAGGGTCCAACCCTATTCATGCGCGAGTATGGACTTCCACACTCCGCCGGGTCACTCCTCCAGCGCGATCCCCATCCCCCGCATCGCCGCCAGCGTGGTCGCCAGCTCCGCCGCCGAATCGACCCCCAGCTTCTCGAAGACCCGGGCCCGGTGCACCTCCACCATCCGCTCGGACACCTCCAGCTTCGCGGCGATCACTTTGTTCAGGTCGCCCGCCGCCACCAGCAGGGCCACGCGCCGCTGCTGGGGCGTCACGTCCTCCCACAGCGACACCAGGAACTCGCGCCGGCGCGCCTCGGCCTGCCACTGCGCCTCCAGCGCGAAGGCGCGCTCCAGCCGCTCGACCAGCGAGTCGTCGGTGTAGGGCTTCTCCAGGAAGTCCACCGCCCCGCGCTGCACCGAGGCGACCGCCATGGGAATGCTGCCGTGGCCGCTGAGGAACAGCACCGGGTTGCGCGCCTGCAGGCCCCGCGCGATCAGCGCCTGGTGCACCTCCTCACCGCCCATGGGCTCCATCCGCAGGTCCAGCACGAAGACGCCACGCACCGGCGCGGGCACCGCCTCCAGGGCCTGCAACAGCTCCGGGCCGCTGGCATGCGCGGACACCGCCATGCCGTGCTGGCGCAGCAGGAAGGAGAGCGCGCCACGGACGGCGGGGTCGTCATCGCACAGGTACACGGTCTTCATGAAGCGTCCTTTTCCATGCCGGCATGCGTGCCGCCGGCCTGCGTCGCCTGCAGGGGTAGCGTGAAACGAAACAGCGCCCCGCCCTCCGGCGCCACCCCCACCGAAAGCGCGCCGCCATGGGCCTCGACGATCTCGCGGCAGATCCCCAGGCCCAGGCCCATGGACGTGCCCGGGTCCTTGGTGGTGTAGAACGGCGCGCACAGCGCATCCAGGGTCATGCCCTGCACCCCGGGGCCGTTGTCGGCCACCTCCACCCAGGCCTGCACGCCCCCGGTGTCCCCGGCGCCCTCGACACCCGCTCGCACGACCACTCGGCGCGGCCCGGCCTGCCCCGCGAGCGCGTCCGCCGCGTTGCGCAGCAGGTTGGTGAGCACCTGCTCGATGCCCACACGCTCCATGGGGATCCCAGTCCCCCCAGGAGCCGCTTCGCAAGCCACGGTCACCCCCTGGCGCAGCAGGCCGCCTGCGCGCAACTGGCACACGGACTGCACCACCGCCCCCAGGTCTTGCGGCGTGCGCTGCGGCTCCTTGCGTTGTGTCTGGCGGCGGATCCAGTGGACGATGTCCCCCGCCCGCCGCGCCTGCTCCTGCACCTGCACCGCCGCCTCGACCACCGCCGTCTCGCCACCCCCATGGGTGCGCACCCACTTGAGCAACCCCGCGCTGTAGCCCATGACCGCCGTGAGCGGCTGGTTCAGCTCGTGCGCCAGCTCGGACGCGAGCAGCCCCAGGTCGTTCAGGCGCGCGTGCTGGGCGATCTGCTCCACATGCCGGCGCTCGCGCTCCTCGAGCTGCTTGCGCACGCTGATGTCGACGATGGACCCCATCCACCCCACATGCCGGCCCTCGGTGTTGAACAGGCGCGACTCGAAGATCATCACGTCCAGCGGGCGGCCGTCGCGGTGGATCCACCGGGTCTCGTAGCCGCTGGCGGGCGCGCCGCCGGCCAGGGTGTCGAGGTTGCGCGC
>JACCDX011701722.1_pt1 | contig 34024 bp, 66 predicted proteins | sample 7449681 | NCBI WGS metagenome assembly JACCDX01 (sample SAMN15323450, study PRJNA562643) | freshwater metagenome | isolation source: river surface water | place: USA:Blue River Watershed | collected 2017-08-18
ACTTCACAAACAAATTGAAACCACAAATGCAAGAAATGTATGCTCGTAAAATGTATCCTAAGGATGCGTTATATGAACTAAGAAAACTAGGAGTATACTAATGAGTGAAAAGCAATATAAGTATGTATATGGGCGGGGAAGGTCCTCATTCGATCTTCCTGAGTCAGATATTCGATATGCAATTGCTAACACTAAATCAAATGCAGAAGCTGCCCGTTTCATGAAAGTGTCTTTTGATACTTGGAAGAAATATGCAAAAATGTATGTTGACCGAGAAACGGGTAAGACTCTGTATGATATGCATACCAACCAGGCAGGTGTCGGTATTGCAAAAGATGTAGCAAAAGCCACATCAGGCCCATATGCCATAGATAAAATACTTTCTGGAGAATATCCTAATTATCCAACCTGGAAGCTTCGCAATCGACTATTAGCATTAAACATAATGGCGGAACAATGCAATTGTTGCGGATATGCAGAACGCAGAATAACAGACGACACAGTTCCTTTGCTTCTGGATCATATTGATGGAGATGAAACCAATCATCGCATAGAGAATCTGCAAATGCTATGTCTTAATTGTTTCTATCAGCAAACTGGTGCACCGTTCAATCGAGACAAAGAAACATTTTGGAACTATAATTTGATGGACTGATATTTATTAAAAATGATATCACTAAAGAAAATTATAATAGAAGGTCATTACGATAGCATCGTAACCGGATTATCACGCAAGTTGTTAGAAGTAACTAAACAAAGCTACGCAGCTGTGAAAAATCCTAACGGTGAGTTTGCTGGCGAAAAGATTTATTATGAATCAGATGCGCCAGACATCCGATCCGGGGATTGTCCTCATATATTCTTTGAAGAAATAGAAAACATGGATATACCATTAGAATTCTATTTGCAACTCAAAGTTTTGTGGATAAAGGGACTAGGAGCAATGGATGTGGATGGTAATGCTTATAATGAAACTACCAGATATGCAGCAGATCCGCCATTAATAGAAGTACTTATAAAACTAGATCCTGAGTATTATCCTAGCATAATGAGTGAAGTATCAATGGGTATACGAGATATACTACGTCATGAAATAGAACATTTAACTCAGAGTGGATGGAATACGATTGATGGTAAATACATTGCATCGGATCAACCAATGCGACGTAAAATTGAAACTGGTAAATTACCAGCAGCACGTTATTTTACTTTGCCAAAAGAAACACCGGCAATGTTGCAAGGAATGTACATGAAAGCTAAAAAAAGCAAAATGTCATTCAAACAAGTAGTTAATGATTACTTGGATCGGTTTGTTGCTGACAATACGATATCCGAAACAGATAAACAACAAATAATAGATACATGGAGAACATATCTCCCTAAATTAGCAATACGTCAGGAGTTGTAATGATTCATTTAAAGTCGTTATTGGAAATACAATTGATTAAGGAAGCGTTGCCGTTACGTATGGCAAGACAATATACTGACATTGATCGTAATCCAGAAATGGTAGCTCGGCAGGATAAAATTTTAGATTTCTTAAAGCAACAACCGGGAGCAAAAACATCTCGTCGTGGTGATCGAGTAGCAATACCATTCGAAGTAGAAGCGTTTAGTATGGGTGGTAAAGTTCCTTCTAATGAATTGCAAAAGTTTTATACAAATATAAATCAACATCGCCAAACTGCTAACGGAATGGTGAATACATATTTATCTGGTGATGACAAGGCAAAATTATTTAATGGATATCCTAGTATATTTTATTTAGCTAATCCGACTATCAAAGATCCTTACGGCCGAGAGGTTAAAATGTCTAAGTATTTAAATTCAATGCTGACTGCGATAACTAAAGGAATGTTAGCATATATAAATACAAATGCCGAACCAAATCCAGAAACCGGAAAACCAGCATTGCGACAACGTGATGGTAGTTTCATTTCAACTGAAAAATCATTAGAGAATACTCGTAGTTTTTTTAAACGTGAATTCGAACGTCTATTACAACAATACAATGAAATACCAGAAGTAGAACAAGTACGAACAAGTAAACCAAAATCATACTACATAATATTTTCAAAACATCCTATTGATGTAGCTGCACAAAGCACTAACCGAGGATGGACTAGTTGCATGAATTTATATAGTGGTAGCAACATGCGATACGTATCACGTGATGTTATAGAAGGCACCATGGTTGCATATTTGGTATCCGAAGACGATTTAAATATTAATAATCCGATAGCACGAAAATCAATAAAGCCGTATGTAAATTATCAAGATGAAACAGATGTATTGTATGAACCAGAGAGTAAAACATATGGAACCGCACCACAAGGTTTCAGTGACCGAATAGAAGAATTAATGAATCAAGCTCAGCCAGATAAGCGCGGTACATTTCAATTGGTAGATACTCTGTATTGTGATAGCAGATCGCAGATAACAAAGACGGATGCGAAAATGGCGGAACGAGCTGAAGAATTGATTGCTGCTAGCAAACAAGCTACAACTGTCGATGAAGCATTATACATGATACAAAACTATTGTGTACGACCGGGAGATGATCAAAATCCGGATTTGTTTAAATTTTATGATGCGGATGGATTGTATGTGAATTCACAACAGCAAATCACAATCAATAACAACTTAGCATATAGTCCGGTTAAATTTAATTTTGCACCTGGATTTATAATCATGATGGCTGATCAAAGTTTACTCAATACATTTCCTGCGGAAGTTAATGAAATGTTTTTGCGACTACCAATTATTCGTAACTTCGAAGGAATGCCAACTAAAATAAACAATCGATTGAATCTAGATGGATTCCGCGGTGATAACTTTAAAGGATTACAGCCAGGCCCTAGACTAATATCTATAAGCACTGCTCGTATGGATGGCACAACAGAATCTGTAATCAAATCATTTGAAGGTATCCCAGCGACAGTTGATGAATTACATTTGGCACCAGAGACAATAATGGACATGACTATTCATGAATTGATTGAACAATTGAAGCCAATTCAACTAAGAGCGATTAGATATCGTATGAATGTCCCGCAACTTAATGAGATAGGAAATAGTAAGTTAACACGATCAATGCTTCAGTGGATGAAGATGATCCCACCAGCAATATCAAAAGAACATGGTGAAATACCAAATTCGCAATACAAACGCATGATGCGAGAAGTTACAAAACAGCTCCCTACTATTGAATGGCTATTCAGTACTCCGGTTGATCAAATGTTCCGATGGAATGGGATTCGAGAACCAGAATGGATAGATACAAAAGATAGAAACATAGATTAAGATATTTATATAAAAGGTAACAATGGAAAAGGTGTATATAGACGAAGCCTGTTGGAAAGGCTATGAAATGATTGGAATGAAAGACAAAGGAGGACGTAAAGTTCCTAACTGCGTACCAATCAAAGAATCGGATGGCTATTGTGCACAATGCTTAGTAGAATATATCGAACGTAGTGTAAATGAATCAGATTATATCACATTGATGGAACCTGGCCTTAATGAAGCTGAATATCAAGGACGTAAAGTTAAGTTAGGTAAACCAATGCGTGGTGATGTTAAAAAATTCAAAGTGTATGTTCGCAATGCCCAAGGCAATGTAGTTAAAGTTAACTTCGGCCATGGAGGTACCTCAGCTAAAAGAGCAGGTCAAAAAACAATGCGTATCAGAAAATCCGATCCTGCACGTCGCAGAAGCTTCAGAGCACGTCATAACTGTGATAATCCTGGACCAAGAACAAAAGCAAGATATTGGTCATGCCGTAAATGGTAACGGTTGGATATTAAATCATTATTAATTATATTTAATATAAAAATAAGGAATAATGATGGCACGTTTTGATATCGAAGAAATCTTGTATGAAGCTCATACACTAGGACTGCGAGAAGAAGTATTACGTATTGCTAAGCAACTTATAGGCAATAGCACATACTATGATATTTCAGAAGCATATGAAGATGCATATCAATACTGTTTAACCAATATCGAAACAACATGAAATCTGAAATGCAGAAAATAAGATTAGCAGCAACTCGCGAGTCGCAACGAGAACAAGGTTACTTTGACGGACGCTTTGTTGCTAGAAGCATTCCCTCTGCAAAAAACTATACCCGTAAACAAAAACACAAACACCGAGAGTTATGAGATACTTGTTAATTGTATGGTTAATGGTCTGCAGTTTTGCTGCAGCTCAAACTTGCACTACGATATCGGATGGGACATACGGCAACAGTCAGACGTCTCCATTATCACCACTTTATGGATTATATAATTATAGTTGGTCATCTACCATATATAATTCTGCTGATATTGGCGCAGCCAAAACCATAACATCGTTAGCATGGTATGTGGATTCATATCAATCAGGATATTCGCAAACAGGACCATATACATTCAACAATGTACAAATATATTTTGCATATACTACTTTATCGGGGTGGGCTAGTACAAGCAATGTGTCAGGTGTTAATAGATTAACAGGTGTCAATGCCGCACAAGGTATAACATCATGGACCAAAGTGTTTGATGGTTCTATAACATTTAATACAGTAAATGCATACACGACAGTCACATTAACTACACCATTTTCATATAATGGTACCACAAATTTAATAGTGCATGTTGACAACAATGATGGATCTTGGGCGTCTGGTTATCCGGATTTTCATTACACTACTTATAACACAGCTACATCAACCAGAACTATGAAATATGGAGCACAGGATGCGTCAATGGGACCGACGTCTGGTAGTAGATTTTATGCAAGAGCTGATATTAAATTCTGTACAGCTACTGCATTGCCTATAGAATTAGCTTCATTTGAATGCCATCCTACTAGTTTGCAAAATGAATTGATGTGGATCACTAACTCAGAACGTAACAATGCATACTTCACTTTGGAACGAGGTTCGTATGAAGACTCATTGCAATGGACAACTTTAACTACGGTAACTGGTGCAGGAAACAGTCCTACGCAAAACATATACAATTATAATGATAGAGAATTTCAGTCGGTTATTAATTATTATCGATTATCACAAACTGATTTTGATGGCGTTACCGAAACCTTTCCGGTTATTGCTGTCGACAACAGACCTGAAGCCAGATATGCTATAAAATATATCAACGAAATAGGCCAAGAAGTAGTTAACGAGTCAGATGCTATGTATGTGTTATATTCTGATGGCACCTCAGAAAAAATTTCAAAAAAAGAATAAGGTAAATGAATGTATAAGATTTTGTTGATTGCTTTAATATGTATTAATACATGTTTTACACAGAATTTAAACATCACAAATAATTCTACATACAATACCGTAGCTAGTAATACTTACACTAACATTACCTTAGGCAATAATGCGGTATATAACATACAAAATTCTGATGTTATCAATGTTACTAATCAGGTAACTACAAACAATGGATCTGATATCATAGTTGGTCCAAATGCTACTTTAAAGATTACCGGTTGTTTAGTAGCAAACAACAACATACAGTTAACTGTGTTAGGAACATTAATAGTTGGATGTATTAACATGCAAACAAATGGTACTATAACCATTAATGGTGGCGGTGATATACTAGTGCAAGGTAACTTCACAGCAGCCGGCGGTACTGATTTAATTATAAATTTTAATGGCGTATTACAAGTAAATGGCAATGTGAATATTAATCCAACCGGATCGACTACAGATATTGATGGATCCTTTGTGGTTGGAGGTACATATACCGGTCCGACATTTAATGGAGACGGCACAGTTACCCAAGGAGGTAACGTAGTATACCCATCAGCTCTGCCAGTTTCTTTGTTGTACTTCACAGCAGAATCAATAAACAATGATGTAATATTAAATTGGTCAACAGCATCTGAACATAACAATGCATATTTTGTATTGCAAAATTCAATGGATGGTGTTATATATGAGTTTGTATGCCTTACACCAGGCGCTGGTTTTAGCACTCAGCAATTGTATTATTCATATATCGATACCGAAGCTATACACGAAATACTTTACTACAAGTTATATCAAGTAGATTATAATGGAGCAATAACATTATATCCTGTAATCTCTGTTAATAATCGCATACAGATCAAATATGCAATAAAATACTTTAACGCAATAGGCCAAGAAGTATCATCAGAAGCAGATGCCATGTATATATTATACTCGGATGGAACTTTAGAAAAAGTTTCAAAAAAACATTAATTTCGGTTGGATTGTATTCAATAATTTCTTATATTTAATATATAAATAAATTAAAAATTGAGTTATGAAAAAAGAAATTTTTGGTACTATTATTAATGGCAAAGTGATTGATGTTCAAACCGGTTCAGACATCACAAATTTATTCCGCAGTTCAATGATTGCTGCAGCAATCGCATCAGGCGATGCTCTTAAGTATGACTCTGAAACGCAACGAGCAAAAAGAATCTCAGTTGATGAATTGCCAGATCATGGTACTGAAGTTTCCTCTACGGCTACTGTTGCAGAATCCACCGATCTGGTGCTAGCTCTTATTAAGAATGCTCCGAACATTAAGCCTAAGGATCTTGAGATGTCTGACATTAAATGGAAGTATCTTGTTAGATCCGCAGTTCGTGGTAAAAACATCATGATGGTTGGTCCTGCAGGTTGTGGTAAGACACAATCAGCAAAAGCTCTGCCTGAGGCAACCAATCGTCCATTCTTTTATTTTAACTTAGGAGCTACACAGGATCCTCGAGCTACCTTAATTGGTAATACACATTTCAAAGACGGCCAGACAACATTTGATGAGTCTGCATTTGTTAAAGCTATTCAAACTGAGAATGCTGTTATATTAATGGATGAATTATCACGTGCACATCCTGAAGCATGGAACATCTTAATGACCGTGTTAGATGAAGGACAAAGATATTTGCGTTTGGATGAAGATATTAATGCTCCAACTATTCGTGTAGCATCTGGAGTATCATTTATTGCAACTGCTAATATTGGTACAGAATATACCTCGACTCGAGTATTAGACCGAGCTCTTATGGATCGTTTTGAAATCATTGAGGTAGATATACTTAATCTAGAAACAGAAAAGTCTTTATTGACAAAACGATATGGCAATGTAGTTACAGCAGAATTAATTCATGCGGTAGCGGATATTGCAGACACAACCAGAAAGGAATGGAGATCTGAAGAAGGCAAACTTAGCACAATGGTATCCACTCGTATGACGGTTCGTGTATGTGAATTGTTAGCAGATGGATTCACTTTGCTTGAAGCATCCGAAGTAGCAATTCTTCCTTTCTTTGACGCATCAGGAGGTTCGGATTCTGAAAGAACCTTTGTGAAGCAAATTATTCAGAAACATATGGCGACAGCTGAGAAAGACATCTTCAATGTAGGCCAAGAAGATGATAGCTCAAATATCCCATTTTAAAAATCTTTTTTCATAGCTCGAAGAAGAGACAGTTACGGCAAAAATCACCATTCGTTAACCAGCGTGATCTGTCTCTTTTTTTCATTATTCGGTTGGATAATTGAAAACAATTCATTATATTTAATATATAAAATAAGAAGATATGAAAAAAGCATTCACAGTTTCCCGTAGCAATTCGTTGTCTATCAAGTATGGCAAATACGCATCTAGCTTTTGGTCAGATGATGATTTTGATACGTCGTTCAAAGTAGGTTCTAAATTAGACTTTACTAAATTAGCAGCAACTCAAAGAGCTATTGCTAACTTTGTTAATATTGTTACTGGTAAACAAATTCCTGTTGTGTTTCAAAGCAATGATTCTAGCTATACAGATGGCGAGCGTGTGGTTATTGGTACTAAACTAGAAGATAAAAACTTTGATCCGGCAGTTGGATTAGCTCTGCATGAAGGATCTCATATTGCATACACTGATTTTGGATTGCTTAAAGGAAGTTACTTAACCAGCACAAAGATGGCACAGATTGTTAGAATGAACGGATTGGATCCGGATTTGACAATGACTGAGTCAGACTTTGCTATTATTAAAGATTTGCTTAACTGGGTAGAAGATCGTCGCATTGACTATAAAATATATACTATAGCTCCAGGATACCGAATGTATTATGAAGCAATGTATAACAAATACTTTAATGATAAGATTATTGATAAAGCTCTTGCAACTGGGCAAAAAACCCAAGAGACGTGGGATGATTATATATTCCATATCATTAATTTCACAAATCCAAATCGCCAATTAGATAGTTTAAAGTCGCTACGAGCAATATGGAATGCTGTTGACTTAAAAAATATTAGTCGCCTTAAAGACACGCATGATGCATTGCTTGTAGCAATTGATATTTATAAACTAATTAAAAATGCTGTAAGTACTAATTCACAACAACAGCCACAACAAGGTAATAGTGATGGCCAAGGAGGTGATGGCCAAGACGGATCTGCAGAATCAGAAAATGGCCAAGGAGGTGATGATAATGAAATTAGCGTTTCTTCTGCAGGTTTTGGAAATAGTGATGTGAGTGATACTGATAACAATGGCAGCGGTGGCGCAGATGTTTCTGAGTTAACGCCTAGAGAATTAGACAAACTTCGTGATGCGATTGAGGCTCAGCGAGAATTCCTAAAAGGTACTCAGAAAAAGCAAGGACGTTTAACTAAGTCACAATCTTCTTTAGTTAATGCATTACGAGAGTCAGGCACAGAAACACGAACAGTATACACCGGATTGGATGGTGGTGCCACAGGTGCATTAACAACTGTTGTTATCAAGAAACTAACTCCGGCAGTTATTTGCACAATGAAAAGTTTATTCCAAACATATTCAGATGATGTAATCACAGGTCGCAAATCTGCAGACACGTTGTATAATAAATCGATACAACATATGAATAACGCTGTTACGCGAGGTATTATATTAGGCAAACAGTTAGGCAATAAATTGCAACTCAGAAATAGTGACCGGACTCTTAAGTCTACTAGATTGCAAACAGGTAAAATTGATCGCAGATTAGTTAATCAGTTAGGATATGAAAATGTTAATGTATTTCATCGCATCGTAACTGATAAATATAAAAACTATTTCATTCATATTTCTATAGATGCATCTGGTTCTATGTCAGGTGAAAAGTTTCATAATGCAATCACATCTGCAGTAGCAATTGCTCAAGCAGCTAGCATGACCTCCGGTATCCGTGTGCAAATATCATTACGAGGCACAGACAATGTGCAAAGCTCACAAGAAAAATGTGTAACTATTTATGCATATGATTCAGCCCATGACAAAATGAGCAAGATCCGAAACATGTTTAAATATCTAGATACATTTGGATGTACTCCAGAGGGCGTTGCATTTAAAAGTATTGAAAAAGATCTTAAGGCAGATGCTAAAGGAGATGAATTAATTTTCATTAACTACTCAGATGGTGCTCCGACAACAGTGCAAGGATCTGCATATAACTATGATGGTGTTACGTTTACACAAAGAGTAGTTAATGCAATGAAATCTAACGGCATTAATGTTATTAGTTATTTCATAACATATAATGGATATTGTTATGATTCGGATCGCAATGCATTCCGTAAGATGTATGGACCGGATGCACAGTTCATAGATCCATTAAGCATCTTGCAGGTAGCAAAGACAATGAATAATAAATTTATGGAACTTGCAGATTAATAAAAAATCTGCTAGGCACATAGTTATAATAAAGTTATAATTTAAAAGGAAAGGTTTATGGCAAAACAAATCGAATTCAATTCAGACGCTAGAGTCAAACTCAAAGCAGGCGTAGATGCATTAGCTAATGCAGTTAAAACAACCCTAGGACCAAAAGGTCGTAACGTAGTAATCGGCAAGAAATTTGGTGCACCTCATGTAACAAAAGATGGTGTATCAGTTGCAAAAGAAGTAGAGCTCAAAGATCCTATTGAGAACATGGGAGCTCAAATGGTGAAAGAAGTTGCATCTAAAACAGCAGACATTGCAGGAGACGGAACAACCACAGCAACGGTATTAGCACAAGCTCTGGTTACTGCGGGACTTAAACATGTAGCAGCTGGAGCTAATCCTATTGACCTTAAGCGAGGAATGGATAAAGCAGTTGATGCGGTAGTGTCGGAATTGAAAGAATTGTCTCAGGAAGTAGGAATTGACACAGACAAAGTAAATCAAGTAGCAACAGTATCTGCAAACAATGATGATACTATCGGATCACTAATTGCAGAGGCAATCAAAGTAGTAGGACGAGATGGCGTTATTACAGTAGAAGAAGCCAAAGGTACCGAAACCGAAGTAAGAACAGTAGAAGGTATGCAGTTTGACAGAGGATATCTGTCTCCATATTTCATTACCAATCAAGAAAAGCTAACAGTTGAAATGGATAATCCATACGTGTTGTTGGTAGATGGCAAAGTATCTTCAATGAAAGAATTACTCCCAGTGCTTGAGCCAGTAGTGCAGTCAGGTCGTGGATTATTAATTATTGCTGAGGATGTGGATGGCGATGCTTTAGGTACATTGGTTGTGAACCGTATCCGCGGAGCATTAAAAATTGCAGCCGTAAAGGCACCAGGATTCGGAGATAAACGCAAAGCAATGCTAGAAGACTTAGCAGTGTTGTTAGGTGCAACGGTAGTGTCAGAAGAAGCTGGATATAAACTTGCAGAGGTAGACACTGAAGTGTTAGGTACTTGTGAAAAGGTAGACATCTCTAAAGATAAAACAACTATCATTAATGGATTTGGTGAATCAGAAAAAGTGCAAGCTCGTATTGATTCTATCCGCACTGAGATTGAAAATACTAAATCGGATTATGACAAAGAGAAACTACAAGAGCGTTTAGCAAAATTAGCTGGCGGTGTAGCTGTATTGTACATTGGTGCACCGACTGAGGTTGAAATGAAAGAAAAGAAAGACCGCGTTGATGATGCATTAGCAGCAACAAGAGCAGCCGTAGAAGAAGGCATCGTGCCTGGTGGGGGAGTTGCTTTGATTCGTTGTAGCAGTGCGTTAGATCAAGTAAAAACGGTTAATGCAGACGAACAATTCGGAGTAGACATTGTAAGAGATTCATTGTCAGCTCCATTATATCAAATCATCAGCAATGCAGGTGGTAACGGAAATGTAGTAGTACACTTTGTAGCAGATGGTACTGAATCATACGGATACAATGCTCGTACCAATGAGTATGGTGATATGATTGAAATGGGTATTATCGATCCAACCAAAGTTACCCGTACAGCAATTGAGAATGCAGCATCTATCGCATCCATGATCCTAATGACTGAATGTGTAATTGTTGATGAGCCTAGCAAAGATGATATGCCTGGCGATCCTGGAATGATGATGTAAGGAAATCATATATGAAAGTTACATTAGCAGATATATCTGGTGAAGTACTTCGCGAAACTGATGTGTATACAGTGATTGATAATAAGTATTTAAATAACTTAACACTATCTAAAACAATATTACATCCACTGCAATGCACATCAGGTCATTCGCATGAAGGCCTAGAAGAAGTGTATATTTTTTTAAATGGTAAAGGTCGCATACAACTAGATGATGAATTTATATCAGTTCAGTCGAATGATGTGATATTAATATCAGCCGGTGCGTTCCATAAAGTATACAATGATAGTATGGATTCGGATTTAGAATTTACATGTATATTCCAAAGCTATGAAAGGTAGTCAAGTATACATACATAATGAAAGTGCGTATATTGTGTTGCGTCAAAAACCAATATACGCATTCTCTAAAACATTTGAAGCAGAACCAGATATGGATTTAGTGCAAATGTTTATGAAATGGTGTGGAGCCGATCATGTGCTTCGCAATCAAACACATTTTATGTTCTGTGAAACAATTCAAGATGCGGTCTTGGATAATGAAGAATAATTCCTTATATTATATAAAAATGTTAAACGGCGTATTAGAATTTTTTATAACGAATCGAGCTCATTATATTGGCAAACGATTTCGATATTATTCTAAGTACGGAGGTATCACTGAAGATATTACATGCAAAGACTTTGCAATTGTGCATCGGATATCGCGCGGAGATAACAGTTTAACTATAACAAGCTTCGGCACTGAAAATATTAATATTCCAGGTTTAACATTGGATATAGAAGTTATTTCAGACAAAGGCAATGTTTATAACATAATGGACATAGAATTTTATAACGATCATGACAATTAAACAACTAATAGAAAAACTATCCGATATGGATCCGGAGTTGGAAGTATACATCCGAGGATACGAAGACGGATATGATGATTTGTATGCATTAGAACCGATAACGGTTTGTAAGAATGTTAACACCGAATGGTGGTTAGGTAAACATGAAGATCAACAGAATTTGAAACATTCAGATGAGTATGAACAAGCAAAAGGCATAGTATTATCATGAAACGAATTTATTTAGATGATATGAGAACTCCTGTCGAATCTGGTTGGATCGTAGTGAGATCATGGGAAGACTTTGTGGTTGCTGTTTCAGAGATCGGATTGGATAAAATTGATACCATATCATTGGATCATGACTTAGGTGATACTGCAATGTATGAATATCGAAACAATGTGTCAAAGCATTACAGATTAGACTATGACAACATAGACGAAAAAACCGGTTATGATTGTGTTAAATGGTTGGTAAACTATTTTTATACTATGTATCCTGAAAGATTAGAAATGCCGTATACAGAACGGAAAAGAAGCGATATAATGTTTCCTAAGGTGGTAGTTCACTCCGCTAACCCAATTGGATCGGCAAACATGATGGGATACATCAATAATTTTTATAAAAACGAAGGAAAGCCACAAAGCTGTGTAAGAGTAGAAATTAAACACACAATACATCATGAAGCAGGTAATTAAATGGTTTGAAATCAATTGGGGTTGGTTTTTTGTGAGTGGAAGAAAGCAATCAGATTGGGCAGAATATTTACGAAACAAGTACGGCAATGACGGAAGAAGAAATGGATAAGTTTCTTGAATCCATTGGAGGATTAGAGAACGGATATTTTACAGACAGACCGCCAATTACAAGTAGTTGGTGCTTTGAATGTGGTAAAGGATGGTATCCTTTGATCAAAGAGTTAATAGAGGACCTGATTGCAATGGGCTGGGATAAGAAAATATGTCAGGTCAAAGAAAAGTTTGGAGGACTAAGATTCTATATCAATTCCGGATCAGATGAAATACATGATCGTATATCTAAAGCAGAGAATGATAGCTACGAGATATGTGAGAGAACAGGTAAACCAGGCAAACTTAGACAAGACATCGGTTGGTGGACAACACTATGTGATGAAGAATATCAAAAAATACTAGAAAAACAAAATGCGAACAATTAATTGGCAAGGTTACGAATGGATAACCCAAGAACGTTGGGGACAGGTTCACCCGGAGAAATCACATTGGTGGTATGATGAAAGTTGTGTCTCTATAGATGAAAAAGATAATCTACATTTAAAAACCAAAACTAACCCAAAATATTTTCCTGAGCTAGATGTAATATCTAATATAGGAGCTGGTTTAGTTTCTTGCACTGAAAAGTTTGGGTATGGAGTCTTTTCGATCGATGCCAAACTACCAAAAGGCAAACACTTATGGCCAGCATTTTGGATGTGGAGTTGGGACTCTTGGCCACCTGAGATAGATATATTTGAAGGTTATTCTAATGGATTAGGTGGATATCTTAAACCTAGGATAAAAAAGCCGTTAGGATTTTGGAATATTCAAACCAATGTTCACTACGCAGATGAGGTTGGTAACAAAATGGTTGGTGGTGAAACAGGTTATATTGGATTCAAAAATCCAACAGAACACTTTATTACCTACAGCTGTATATGGCAAAAAGATTCTATTAAATTTTATTATGATGGTAGATTAATAAGAGAAATTAAAGACCCTAAAATATTAAAACATTTAGAAAACACCAAAATGAATGTTATAATAAATAATGGAGTTACTGATAAGGTTGATTATTTAAATACACCGGAATCAGATTTTGAAATTCACTCGTTTAGATATTCACCTATATTATATGTAAAACCAAATCGAAGATGAATAGTTTAGATAAACAATATCAATCACTCCTACAAGACATCCTAGACAATGGTGTTCGCAGGGAAGATAGAACTGGTACAGGAACACTATCAACGTTCGGAAGACAGATCCGCCACAAAATGTCAGAAGGGTTTCCATTACTCACAACAAAGAAAATGTATTTCAAAGGAATTGTAACAGAATTGTTATGGTTCTTGCGTGGTGATACAAACATCAAATACCTTGTTGATAATAATTGTCATATTTGGGATGGTGATTGCTACTCTAATTATTTGAAAAAAAGAGATAAATTTTCTAACAAAGATAATGTAAAAGAAGATGTTGTCATAAATGGAATGAATGGTTCTTCAAATAGAGTATACACAAAAGAAGAGTTCATCAACAAAATAAAAACAAATGATGAGTTTGCTAAAAAGTGGGGCGAATTAGGTCCTGTGTATGGTAAGCAATGGAGAAGTTGGAATAATTACTTTTGGGAATATGGTGGAAATGCTCCGTATGGTGAAGGAGGTAACCATTTAATGAACCCACCAATAGACCAAATCCAAAACCTAATCCGTGACCTTAAAACAAACCCAGACTCAAGACGACTAATGGTTTCAGCTTGGAATGTTGGTGAACTTGAAAGTATGACTTTACCACCTTGTCATTATGGATTCCAAGTTTATACAAGAGAGTTGAGTGCTCAAGAAAGATTAGACTGGGTTAAAACAAATTTACCTAATGTTGAAGTGAATGGTTTTGTTACCGATGATGAGTATTCACATAAATGGGTTGAAACATTATATGATAACATTCCAACCAGAGCAATCTCTCTAATGTGGAATCAGCGTTCGGTGGATACTTTTCTCGGATTACCATTCAATATTGCATCTTATGGTTTACTACTTGAAATCATTGCAAAAGCTGTTAATATGGTTCCAGATGAATTGATTGGTAATTTAGGTGATACGCATTTGTATTTGAATCACGTTGAACAAGCAAAAGAACAGATTGGTAGAGAATTGAGTTTAAAGGAAAGGCGAGCAATGGTTACTCAAGAAATGTTCAATCAAATATACAATGCCGGCGGACCTGAAACGTTATCGCATTCTGAAATCGATCAATGGGATGTTCCGAGAATCAAAACAAGACAACCATATCCATTACCTAAGTTAGTTATTAACGATGAGTTCTGGAACCCCGATGCTAGTTTAATTGAACAGATAGAACATATTGAGATATCTGATTTTGAGGTTAGAGATTATCAATCGCACCCAGGCATAAAGGCCCCATTATCGAATTAAAAAATATAAATTATGGAAAAATCAAAACAAATAGAACGTATCGCGACAAAGATACAAGAAGGCTTTCGAATGTGGGAAACAATTGGAGGAACATCGGAAATAAAACATGAATATGAAATTAAACAATTTCCTAAAATGTATCATCCAACAGATGACTCAATTAGTATTCCTTTGTTTGTTGATGGTAAAAAAATAGTCGTTGAAATTAAAACCGTTTGAGTAATGAAAAAGTACGTAACAATATTAGCAATATTAGGATTAACAAGTTGTGTTAATCAAATGGATAGATTGCGGGATGCACAACGCAAGTATCCAAAATGCATTGTACAACCTGCAACAAGTTTATTAGCACGAGAAGGCTATGAAATTATGGTTGAAGATACGATCAACAATCAAATATACGTTCTCAGATACTACCCATTTAGTTCGACTAGCATTTCAGATGTAAGAAATATAAAATAAAAAAATGTAGTATGGAACAACAAGAAAATGTAATTAAAGGAGAATTTGCTGCAAAATGCACAATAAAACTCCCACCAAAAGTTAAAGGTGCTTATGTTCTCGGATCGAGAAACATGACAAATACAATTGCATTCCATTTAGTATTCAAACCAAAATGGTTACACAGACAACTGATGAGAATATTTTTTGGATGGTATTGGGTAGATGAAAAATAATTCTTATAATATAGTATGAAACAACCAAAATTCAAAGTTGGCGATAAAGCCATTAAAACAAAGGGATATGAATTTCCCTGCACAATAGTATCAGTATTTGAAACCGTACAAGGTAATGTGCGTGTAGTAGGAGAAATGGATGGATATGGATTATTGCATATCTTTAATGAAGATCAGTTAGAACTAGTAAAATAATATCATATGAAACTGTTATTGGCATTAGCAATTGTATGCAATTTAAATGCATTGTCACAAATAGGTGTTATTACTTTGAAAAATGATAATTCGCAGATCCCATTTGATATGTGGTATACTATAAATGATGAAGGTCGCGAAAATCAAATGTATTATACAAGTGACGATGCTGAATCAGCTGGCGAAGTACTTCAGAAGATATTGTATGATCTTGATATTGCAATTGAAGATACTATAGGCACAGATGAATATAATATTCCGTTTTGGGGAAAATCTTTGGGTAATGGTTATTATACTACAATATATCTAGATCATAACCGTCAATTTGATTTATATACAGTCACATTATTAACGGAAGCGGAGTAAATGGAACACTTAACGACACACCCAATTAAAAAATCTGATCTAGGTTTTCATGGTAACTTGTTCGGAGGCAAATTATTATCCTGGTTGGATGCATCGGCAGTAGCATACGCAATGCAACTATGTGATTCACCCAGAATGGTAACGGTGTCTCTGGATAAGTGTGTGTTTGAAAGACCTAGCAAAGAAGGACAGCTCATCAAGATATTTGGATATCCGGCTGCATTAGGAACCACATCGGTTACATTGTATATAGAAGCCCGAGCTCACAATGTGAGAACAGGTAAGCAGTATGTGGTACTGAAGACCAACATGAAGTTTGTGTATATAGACGAAGATGGTCAACCAATACCACTAAAAGATAAATCTAGAGCTAGAATAGAAAAATTGTTGCAAAAAGATTTGGATTTGACTAGAGCTAGAATAGAAAAATTGTTGCAAAAAGATTTGGATTTGAATAAATAATTTCTTATATTTATAGTATAAAAATAAAGAGCGATGGAGATTATCAAATTTGGATCTAATCTTTGGCAATTAATAGATCACAACGGGTGCATTTTGAAAACTGGCACATATGATGCTTGTATGGATCGGTTATGTGAAATAGAAAATGAACAGTATCGAGATTTTTTATCGATATCGGGTATATAAGAATCCAGGTCGGTTCATCTAGGGGTTAGGATACAAGATTTTCATTCTTGTCACACGGGTTCGAATCCCGTACCGACTACAAAGGAAGCACAAGAGAGTCCTTAATGCGCAAAGAAGATCCTTGTTGTACAGCCTGGAAAGACAGGCAATTTGCTTGGGTGGTGAAATTGGTAGTCACGCTGGATTTAGGATCCAGTGCCGCAAGGCGTGAGAGTTCGAGTCTCTCCCTGAGTACAATATCGCGGAGTGTGGAAGATGGTTATCCGCCTAGTCTCATAAGCTAGGATCGCAGGTTCGAGTCCTGCCTCCGCTACTAACAGTACCTATCACGCAAACGAGCGTACCAGGATAGGTCTTTTGCCCCCCTGTGGATAGAATCCATAGGTCAATGTACCAGACAGCATACCGTAAGATCTGCTCACTACACTGGTCTTTTTGGATAGTGGGAAATTGGATTTGCTGTATGTGTGTAAGACGTTACCTTCATACTCAACCATATAACCATTATCACCCCCTAGTAAGACTGTCTGATCAACAGAAACTGCTAGGGTTTATAGTCAGGTGGCGGAATAGGGACGCCAAGCGACCCTTTGGTAGACGCTAAATGTTTTTACAGTCACACTACAGATAGAGAAACTAAATCTTACAGGTTCGAATCCTGTCCTGACTACGCAAAAAACAATGAACAGAGTTTCCTTACCTCTTAAGAGATAGGTTTTAGAAGTTCGTACGCGTCTCTGATGTAATTGGTAGCATAATGGATTCCAAATCCATTCGTCAGGGTTCGAGTCCTTGGAGGCGTGCAAAAATCATTATAATTATTTTGGATCTACGACTTCAATTCATTATATTTATAAAAAAGAAGTTATGAAAATATATTGTAGATCCTGTGAACGAGTTACTAAGCATCGCCAGAAAGGGTTGCGCAATTCCGTTAACGTATGCAATAATTGTGATATAACAAATATGCCAGTAAGATTAATTAAAAGCAATGGTGAAACTCATCTTGCGAAACAAGTACAGTTTATAGAGTGGAGCGGCGAAGAATTAGGTAGCCGTGGTAAAAAGCTGCATGACGAACCTCAAATAGGTTTCAGCTGCATCATGGATCCGCAGTATGGATACAGTTATACTTGGTTAACAACTCCTATCACAGAGATCGTTTCAGACAAAACAGAAGACTTTGTGAGAATCATAGAATTTCAAACAAAGAACTCTAAATACAATTTATACATTTATTCAAACAAATTAGATTAATATGGCAAAGATAACATTAGAATATGACTTCAATGAAGAGAGAGAAGAAATGGAGTCAGCCATCAATGGATGGAAATGGAAAATGGTAATGTGGGATTTTGATCAACGTATGCGATCTATTTACAAATACGAAGATAATCATACCCAAGAAGTATATGACATGATAGAAAAACTAAGAGATGAACTTAAAGGAATGTTGTCAGAAAACGGATTAACATTGGATTAGCATGAAAATAACCCTTATATCAGATACTCATACAAAGCATATGCAGATAGTTAGTAATAACACTATACGCAGTAGCAATCAACCTCTGGATTTGCCTGGAGGTGATTTGTTGATTCATGCCGGTGACTTCATGAACTCGGGTTATAATCCATCAGAAGCCATGCAGTTTTTCAAATGGTTTGATACAATAGATAACTACGACACAAAAGTATTCATTGCTGGCAATCATGATCGTTGGATGCAAAATGAACCCGACGAGGCTCGAGGTATCTTAACAGGATATAAAACAATTGAGTATCTTGAAGATGAATTGATGTCAATGTATCTGGATGAAGAACAAGGTATTAACGTATATGGATCTCCATGGCAACCAGAATTTTATAACTGGGCATTCAATCTGCCTCGCAATGGTGAACAGATGAAAGCTAAATGGGATGCAATTCCTAGTAACACTGACATACTTGTTACACACGGGCCTGCCTTCGGTTACCTAGATGTACCAGGTGGGCAAAGTATTCGCGTAGGTTGCGAAATGCTCAGGCACCGAATAGATGAGATACGTCCTAAAATTCATGTGTGTGGACATGTACATGGCAGTTGGGGACATTATTATAATGGGCATACACACTTCTTTAATGCATCGGTATTAGATGAACAGTATCGATATACACAGAAGCCGTGGACATTTGATTGGAATCCGCATACTAATGAAATTGAATTTTTATGAAAAAGAAAGTATCGATACCAAATACAATTTTAAAAAATATGTTTGGTATATCGCAAGATGATTATGCGGCAATGCCTAGAAAGAAAAAGAAGAAAACAAAGCGTAAATTAGAACAAGATCTTAGTAATAAATTTAAATTTTGGTTGCAAGAATATGAGCGAAGAACAGAACAACGGTGATTTCCCTAACATGCACGACATCACAAAAGAAATGTATGAGGCAAAACAACAAGTAAAGTATCCAGTAATGGTGCGATTTGCTAACGAAGACACGTACTACACTACAATTGAAGTACGACCTGAAATGCTTAAAGATGTTATGAAGTTTCCAAAACATGTATTTGTTACATTGGATAATTTGCGTGTATCGATTAAACGTGAAGATTACGACAAAATGATGGACTTCTATGAAATGGATTGAAAGAATATCCCTTTGGTGGAAGTTTGATGGTCGGTACATGCACAAAGAGTTTGCTCATGGCATAAAGAATTTATGGCGATGGTTTCCGACCGTATGGAAAGACAGAGATTGGGATCATAGCTATGTGTATGAAATCATACGTGTTAAACTAGAGCACCAAGCAAAATCTATTGGTAATCGCGATAGACATACAACAGCAAAACGGGATTCGGATAGAATGAGATTGGTTGCTAAACTAATTAAACTTCAACAAGATGATTTCTATCATATGGAATATATGGATTATCACGAAACAAAATATGATTTTGTACCAACCGATGAAACCAAACAATGGTACACAATGGAGGATACTTTGATATCTGAAAGGTTTGATGAATACTTTGCTAAGTACCCTAAACAGTATCAACAGATCCTAGCTCAAGAGATGATGTCAGACACTCCTATGTTGAATCCAGATGAAAAGAAGTACATAGCTATGGCAATTGCACATACTAACATGCAACGTTGCAGAAATCTTATATTTAAAATAATGGAATCTGAAATTGAAAAATGGTGGGACTAAAATAAAATAATCAACCGGGAAGCACATTATAGGAGACAATTATGAATTTAGAATCATTTACTATAGGTGTAGTTACGGTATTGGCAGTGCTATTGGTATTTGCTAGTATTGTAGGTATAGTTAAGGTATTTTCTTTAACAAAACAATTATTTCAGCTTCAACGCAGACTCGAAGAAGATGAACAACAAATCGTGAGGATCAGTAACGAATGTCATCAACATGCTGATGACGTAAGTAGGGATCTGCATGGTCGCATTAATGATGTCGATCGACATATCGAAGATGTGAATCGTCAAATTATGTCCTATACGGATTCAAGATTTGATAAGATTTTAAACAGAATAGATAAAAAACAAGTACTTAAAGATTAAAAAACATAGCTTCCCGGTTGGTTTTTTAAAATAATTTTGCTATTATATAGAAAAATAAGAGTTATGATACGTAAAAGAGATTTCTCCACTAAATTTTTATTAGCACTCCGACACTTAGGAATGCTTTGCAAGAAGCCGGTTCAGCCGAAGCCTAAGATAAAGATTATGCGTACTGTTTATCCTGATGGTTATGTGAGTCCAATTGACTCTGAAATACATGTATGGTTAGAGAATAAAAAGTCAGGCATCAAGAATTGTGAGTTTGATATCGATGCCGGTAAATGTGATCGTTGCGGTATCACAAAAGATGGATTTGCTCGAGGAGAATGCAGTAAAAGAAAAATAAAAAAATAAAGCTATGAAAAAGTTATTTGTTAAATTAGTTACACCAATGCTTCAGTTATATGCTAACGCAATTATAGATGCATTGCAAACAGATGCCAATGATGCTGTTAAATACATGTTGTTTCAGCAAGGTGTTATACTAGATTGGTATTGTGTAGAGAAGTTAGGAATCTATTTAAACTAGTTATGAGACGCATTAAAAATTTGCTAACGCTATTTAAACTAAAGTGGAAACAATTTGTAAAACAACACATCGTGGATGAATATCCATATGATGACGAAATGTAAAATATATGAAAACAGAAAAGAATTTACCAGAATATGATCCGTATACCGGAGAACGTAATCCGTATCTGATAGATACAAAGGTGCCAAAGAAACCTAAATTTATGTCTCCGTTATATTATATATTCTTGTTAGGAACGGTCGCGTCTTGCTCAAACATGATACTGAGTATTCTAATGGAAGATCCAGTAACAGAGATAATGGCGTGGTCATGTGCGTTTGTGTATTCAATGGGGTGCTCAATTTATGAACGCGTGCGGTGTAAACGCAAGCTCTAAATGGAGAAACCGAATGAAGAAAACAACGATTACTTTTTTATTTATGATTGCTTGGTCAGCAATTTTTTCACAGACCTACTTTACTAAGTATCAACCAATTGCGGATAGCCTGGAAACAGTGTATCGAATTCCATCCTCAGTAATGCTAGCAGTAGCATATCATGAATCCGGTGCCGGCAGAAGCAAATTGGCTACAAGATCACACAACCACTTTGGAATGAAAGGTAAGAAAGGATACCAATCATTTTCGAGTGACACTGCTTCTTATGAAGCATTTTGTCGACTATTAACTAGAAAGAAATTCTATGTTAAACTGGTCGAATGCCAGGATCCGAAGAAATGGATAGCAGCTCTTGCTAACGCTAACTATGCCGGAGGATCCACAACATGGCCGAAACATGTTATCGGAATCATTAACCAATATGATTTAGATTAATTATGCAAGGCACCCTTATACGTAAATCGCACAAACTTTGGATAGCTGTTACCGATAGTGGTGATAGCTATCCAATTTATTATGCAGACCAGGAAAGGTTGTCAACAAAGAATCATAAAACTCCTTGCACATTCTCTTTGATACGGGTATGCACATGGATACCTAACACAGGTCCAGAAGTGAAAATGTATGCTAGATTATCCGCGGATAAATAATTATATGTATGAGAGCTATACTATTAACGATACTGCTATTCTTTGCAGTACCAGCATTTACCCAACAACAAAAACCTATACAAATTGTAGTAAAAAATGTAGATGATTCTACCCGGTTAGAAATCAATGACACTACATATTATACCAACCATGAAGGCACCATCTTCTTGGAAATATGTCCTGGAGTGCATGACTTGTACGTGTTTTTACCGGAAGGATTGATTGTGTATAATTTGGATATATCAGAAAAAACTGCTATTATTATTATAGAAATATAATGATATAACATGAGTGCAATACAGCCTAACAAAGACTTTGATAACCAACGACAAGAACATACGCCATACAACGAAAAGAAACCGGCGGATATGAAATCTGTGTATGAACGCATAATGAAAGAACAAGATACTGAAAGATATCGTAGTCGCAATGTTCGCGACACAAAGGCTTATAACAAATGGTTTAAATCAGAATAAAATGGAAGCAAAACAAGACATATTAAAAACATTTATTAACCGAATGAATCGATTAGGTATCGACGTTAAACTATCAGGAAATTTCCCTTGGATCTATATACAAGAAATTAACGGTAAACGTGTTACGGAAACATTCGAAGGCAATCACGGATTCACCATAGCATTCTTGCCGATTCGAAACAATCAACAAATGCGGTTTACGGATATTGCTGAGATATTCAAATTAATCAGAAAATATGTTAAGTAACATGACTCAACCACCCAATTCCATAACCGTTTCTAGAGTAAATCCGGTTACGGGTCAGCTATTGAAACCATTAGTTATGTTACAGCCATTGCCATTAGGTCCATATGGATTCATAGAAAAACTGTGGCCCGAAGGGGTGCCAATTCAAATTGATGATAGCACACCTGATATAGTGCAACGGTGTAACACAATGTTAGGTATGTATCCTGTTATATATAACAATCATACTCGTGGCGACTACGAACAATATGTTATCAATCCTACAGCCTTTAAAACAAAGCATATTAATGTACCAAACAAGCTAATCACGATACCTACGGAAGCTTTGCAATCTCGCAGAATGATATGTCTAATGTATGAAGGAGGATTATACCATAAAGCAACCACCGGAAGCTTTGATATAATTAAATGGTTCATGTTGTTACCTAGTAGCCAATCACCTCATTTATATCCGGTGGAAATAAAACTACAACCTAATAGCGTAGAAGCCACATTGCATACACATGAAGTTCATGCATCGGGAGTATGGAACATAGAATTTGAGGAACCGGATATACCAGCAAAATACATCGAAACCTATACGGATCATGTTGTTGAAGCATTGGATCAAATACGCATGTACCAATACGTTAACGCTAATGCAAATAACACTACACTATACACAGCAACACCTCGTATAACTCCGGAACAATATAATCCAGTATGGCCAGTATGGGATGGTAGTGATATAAGTGAAATACGTAAAAGATTAGGTATATAACGGTTGGATCTTTGCAAAATATATCTTATATTTAATGTATAAAAAATAAGAGTTATGAGAATCAGAATCAATAACATTGAATGTCGTTTCAGTCAAGGACGTTACGAGATTATTAAATGGCAACCTAACTGTTACTTTGAGAAAGAACAAGAGTATCTGGATAACGGATATGTGCTTTCAGGAGATTTCTATCGAAAAGACAACGTGAGTATACAAGCCACATTCTTCAGCCTACCCGAAACATGTTATACCGTAGCAACATTAACGTATGATGCGGATGAGTATTGCTGTGAAATGAAAACGGTAGGTCCCAGGTTGATAGAGTTAGACAAAACGGATCGTGCCGATTTCTTTGCAGTATATGAGTATGCAGAGGATAGGATCCGAGAAGAAGAATTGGCACGGCAAGAAGAATCAGAATATTAATACAGAATAAGATGAAACAAACAGCATTAGAATGGTTGGTTGAGCAAATGATTGAAAGAAAATATTTTGCAAAAGATGTACCATTATCATATACAACATTGGAACATTTGGTTAATCAAGCCAAAGAAATAGAAAAGGAGCAGATAAAGGATGCTCATTCAAATGGTTATACTCAAACATTAAAATATTTTTCAAGTGGAGTAAATTTTCCAGATGCAGAACAATACTATAACGAAACCTTTAAATCAGAATAAGATGAGAAGAATAGTATTATTACTTATAGGATTATTAACGGGTTTTGTTTTATCACAATTACTAATAAAATATTTAATTAACCTTTAAATCAGAAGAAGATGGAATTAGTTAAAAGAGAAGATCATTGGGCTTTATACAATGAAGATGGTCATAAAATTGCTGCTACTACACCAGGTTGTAATAGTAAACTATCCCTCAAAAACTGCCAAGAAATTGAAAGTGGTTATGATTTGGATGAGTTAACTGATGAACACTATGATATTCATATTAAAAGAGGACATACTGAAGAAGATTCATTACAAAGAAAGATTGATTTTATATTAGGTTTCCAAAAAGCACTTGAAGTGAATAACACTAAGTTATATACTCTTGAAGATATGATGAATTGCTGGAATAAAGCATTAACATTTCAGAATCATAAAGAAACATTGGGTGAATACATCCAATCACTACAACAAACTGAATGGGATGTTGAGATTGAAATGGAAGATATATTTGTTAAAAACAATGAACAGTATGTTGATGAAGTTGGTATTGGTAACTACTCTACACACAGTAAGAAACCAAAACTTGATGCAGAGGGAAATTTAATACTTCGAAGAACGTTCCCGGATAGCTCAAACTAATTTGTAAAGCTGTATTTTACGGATATATGCTTCTAATAAATAATAATGCAAATAATGATGATAGCAATAAAGATGTTAATAGGCTTAATAGTAATAGCAATAGTATTAAGCATGATATACGCAATAGGTAGAATCACAGCACGTATAACACGCATAGACATAGACCCAGTATACTATTTGATGCTAGGACTCATGGTGTTGATGTGTATAATAGCTGCCGCGGGCTTATCGTATGTGATAGGCAGTGAATTGATTCATTAACCCGAGTCTGTATCTCCTGGTGAATGGTGTCTAGGGTTTAAAGTAGTGTAGTTTTCCAGCAGCAAGATCCGTATATTATCAGTAGACGATGCGGTAGGAGGTGTGGGAGGTGCCGTGTCTAGGAGATACCAGATAAGGAGGTTATATATATCTCCCTCCCTATACGCCAAATACGGGGGGCGTAGACTCATTATTGCCTGGTTACGAATATCAGTAATCCAGATTACGGGTACAGTGCGTTAAAAGTGCGTAAAAAGGTTTCCCGTATATCCAACCTTTTCCGGGTTTATTTTTAGATCGATATGCGTTATTTTTAGACCGATATCGGTTTGATTTTTAGTCCGGATTCCTTATATTATATTTAGATGGGTTCGGATCACTAGCTATACAGAGTAACCGAGCATAGTGCTTTTAGAAGCGTTAGTGCGGGTTTTGGTGGATTTGCTAGCTATACGGAGTAACCGCATCAGGCTATTTTTAGACGAATACACCAGCATCACCACCATCCCCGGCTATTTTTAGACCAATATCACGTTATTTTTAGAAGGATCCAGCATCCTATTTTTAGAAGAATCGCACTTTTAGGGGCGTTATGTTCGGTTCTGTAGCTATACGGAGTAAATTATTTTTAGAAGAATGGTTGGTTTTTAGACGTATTATTCTTATATTTAGAGTATAATTAAATTGAAAGATATGGCAACCGTATTATTTTTTGTAGCAGTGTTCCTAGTTATGTGGTATATATGTGCTGGGATTGATTTTATTTATAGTTGGATCCGGGATTCTATTTTTAGAAAGAACCGTTAATTTTTAGAACATATGGCACGTTATGTAGTAACCGTTTTCAGAACCATATATGAATCCGCGGAGGTGGAGGTGGTGGCGAACTCCCGGGAAGAAGCAAAGGACATAGTGTTCGATCAGGTAGCTAGTGGGGACGTTGAGTTTGAATTCGATGATACCGATTATGAAATACCGGATCGGAATATTATAGAGGATGATGCTGATTGATTTTTAGATGAATTACCAGTCTATTTTTAGACCAATATGGGATCTATTTTTAGACCAATACCGCAACCATTTTTAGATTGATTTTTAGAAGTATTTTTAGTTTTAGGGTTGGTTTTTAGAAATAGATTTCTTATTATATAGATAGAAATAAGGAGGGAAGGGATTGATCCAACCAAATGCCGTAAGAGAGCGACCCGAAGGATCAGACATTGGAAAATGCGTTGTGTAAGTCGTTCAGAGGCTCCGTTATTGGGTAATGCCGGAATGCAGATACGCATTAGACCTAGAGCCGGTAACTAGAGGATGTTATATTTCCATGACTTGCATCCGAACACCTCCGGCTCTTTGTATTGTAAACATATCTCTCAACAGCCGACGGGGTTTGGGATCGATACGCTCAGTGATGACGTACCCGACGGATCGGCTCATATTAGGTAAGGCAGGGATCGTTTCTCTGTGTGTATTAAATGGATCTCGGTTTCTCTCTCTTATTTCCGAGATCCATTTTCCATGTAAAACTTTTCTAGAAAAAGATTAGGATCTGAATCTAAAAATGCTTATCTTTAAGTATTAATTTAAAAATAGAGATATGAAAATAATGTTAAGCAAATTTATTAGCAAATTAGAAGCTTCTCCTAGCAGCAGAAACATTCGCGCATTGCATTTGCATTTGATGGAGGTTTTGGCTGACGAAGGCGATGTGTTGATTGATGTCGCTGCACAATGCCGTTGTTTTAATTTATCAGTATCCGAAAAAAATAGTTTGATTTAAAGTAAACTTTTTTGAAACTTTTCTTGGAAAAAGGTTGACTCGCGTTCAAATAAACCTTATTTTTATATTATAAATTTAAAAGAGAGATAAGATGAAAAAAGCAGCAAAAGTTGAGTACGGGATCCAAATCGTTAAGCCATGGAGCAAAGCAATGTATGACCACAATGACGAAGTGGCAGAAGCAGTTAGAGTGAAAGTGTTTAAAATGTGGACCGATGCATGCGACGTTGATGGCGATGAAGATTGGGAATATGCAGCCACTCCAGAAATGATAAAAATCCAGCGCGTTGTGTTGTGTCATGGATTTGGGTTTGGATATAGTGTAGCAGATGTAGCAGCACGGGTTGAGGCAGAAATAGAAGATGCTCCTTACTACCGACTTAAGGATATGGTTGAGGAATTAGGATTAGAATTAAAGAAAGGGTTTGTTGGCTTTTAGGGCCAGCAAACTTTTTTTAATTAAAGTTAGCAAAAGATTAGGATCTGAAGTGAAAAATGCTTATATTTAAGTATTAATTTAAAAAGAGGGATATGACACCATTAGAAAAAGTAATTGATTTTGAAAAGCGTATTAATGAGCTTAAGCTAGAAGCACTCCGATATGAAACAGAATTAATCAACTCTATAACTGAAGAAAAAAAAGGTAAGAAGATTATTTTAACTAGGCCAGACGGAAAGATTTTCACAACGCAAGATAAATCAGATTCCTATGGAGGTAGAAAAATATGGAACGATGCCGGTGAGGTTGTAGCAGTTGATGTTAGGGGAGGTTTAAAGCGCGTAAAATACATAATTGCAATTGATAAGTTAAATTAAAAAAAGTTAGCAAAAGATTAGGATCCTATCAAAATAAACCTTATATTTAAGTATTAATTTAAAAAGAGAGATATATGAGAGAAAGAGAATTTAAAGTTGACATTTTAATGGCCGCAGACATTGCAATGTTTTTGGAAGCACTTTTGCATGCTGAGTGGAACGAGGAATTTGATGCTGAGGAGCCATGCACAGACACTTACCTGGATCAATTTATGCCTAATGGATTTGTGCCTCGCCCAGATTTGATTAAAGCACTTTTAAAGTGTGGAGTTATAAAAAAGTTTGAAAAAGACTAGGATCCGAACAAAATAAACCTTATATTTAAGTATTAATTTAAAAAAGAGAGAAATGAAGAAGTTTGTATTGTACACCAACCCGAATAACGTGACTAACTATGCATATTGCGCAGAAGGTGCATTTGAGGCTAATGAGGTATTAAAGTCTGCTAAAGCTTTTCCAGGTAGTTATAAAATATTATTTCAAGGAAAAGGTAACGCGGATAAGATAGAAGAGATCAAAGATCAGTTTAGAAATTATAAATTTGTTTAAAGAAGATGAAGAAGTTATTTAAGTTCGAAGAAAGGATCCCAGCAACGTTGATTCAGTGTTATGAAGTAATTGCTGAGACAGAAGAAGAAGCATTGTCAATGGTAATGAACGGAGAGGGTTTTGTAGATTCATATACCCAGGAAATCGAATTTGCACCGGTGGAGCTTGATTTATATGACACAGAGGATCTTCCGTAAAAAAAGTTTAAACTTTTCTTGGAAAAAGGTTGACACGCATTGATTAATTCATTATCTTTAAGTATAGAAATTAAATAATAAGAGAGATGGCAAAGAAAGACAGAAATTCAGGATTCGAAAGACAAGCAGCAGTATTGGGTCAATTCACCCGCGATGCTAAAGTAGGTGGCAACACCACAACCGTAGCGCAAGCAATCGAGCAAGGCAAAAAGAATGCAGAGTACCGAGCAAAGCAAGAGCAGCCGGTTAGAGTATCATTCAAGTTTTTAAGCACCGGCAAGTAGTCGGTGTATATATAGTCAGGTGGTGGAATGGTAGACACTAACTTATCCCAAGCGTAGCCGGAAGGGTCGGATAAACCGCAAAGGCGTACAGGTTCGAATCCTGTCCTGACTACAATATCGGAGGAGTGGCGATTCATAAGATCTGTATTAGATATTCTAGACACTACTAATACGGAGTCCATTCCGGAAAAAAAAGTTTGAAAAAAGTTTCAAAAAGATTAGGATCGCATTGATTTATTTCTTATCTTTAAGTATTAATTTAAAAGAGAGATATATGACACCACAAGAAAAAGCAAAAGAATTAAGAGATAAATTCCAAGATCGTTTATTTGATAAAAGACATGTAACAATTTATCAAGAAGATGCAGTTGAATGCGCGTTAATTACAGTTGATGAGATTATTAAAACGTTAAAAGATAATGATTTATATATTGGAGGAGAAACTAATATTGACGAGATTATTATATTTTGGCAGGAAGTTAAACGAGAATTAGCAGAAATATAAAATAAACATTTCTGAAAAAAAGTTACTAAAAGATTAGGATCTTAACCTAATAAACCTTAAATTTAAGAAATTAAAAAGTTATAAGAGATATGGCAAAGAAGATTCACGTAAGCACAGGAGCAATTGTAACGGATGTAGCAAGCACATTGAGATACATCCAGGAAGTAAAGAAACGAGGTAACCTTAGCAAGGCTGAGGAGACAGAGTTAGCCGCACGTATCCAGCAAGGAGACCGACGCGCAGTTAACACTTTGGTAGAAGCTAACCTTCGCTTTGTGATCCAGGTAGCTAAGCAGTATCAAGGCATGGGCATTGAGTTAGAGGATCTTATTGCGTTTGGTAACATAGGACTCTTCGAAGCCGCTGAGCGATTCGATTCAAGCAAAGGTGTCAAGTTCATTACCTTCGCAGTATGGTATATCCGTGCCGAGTTGCAAAAGGCTTTGAATGACTTATCCAGAGTGGTTAGGATCCCATCACACAAGACAGCAACCGAGGAGCAACACATTAAATCGATCCACACTCCGGTAGGTGACGACGAGAATAAAGAAACCTATGCGGATCGTTATCTTGCTGCAGACAGCACCAAATCCGCTCGTGACAAGGCAGATCTTCGTTATGATTTAAACAGAGCTTTGGAGCAATTACCGGCTAAGCAATGTGCGGCAATTAAGATGTTCTATGGCATAGATGCTGAGTATGCAAAGTGTATGGACCAGATTGCTGAGGAGCTTAATGTCACAGGAGAACGAGCACGACAGCTGGTTAGAGGTGCGGAGTTGGCTTTGGCAAAGCTTCCGGGTATCAAATTGTTAGAACAATACCTGTAAACTTTTTTGAAACTTTTTTGCGAAAAAGGTTGACTCGCGTTCTTATTTTGCTTATCTTTATTTTATAATTAAAAAGATAGAGATATGAAAAGAATTGAAGTTAAAGAAGTAGCAGTAGGGCAGGAAGTTGTTGTAAGCTTTGGATTGGCAGTATTTAGAGCATTGGTAACGGCTCAGAACGAAAATGGCACGACTACCTTACTCAGAACGCAGTTTGGTAAGAATGTGCGCCCAGCAAAGAATCCAGGATTCGTTCTAGATAATACTAAAATGGTTGGTGTCGAGTAAGGCACCAACTTTAACTGAAACAAAAAAATAAGAGATATGACAGAGTTCACAACCAAAGCCCAGATCGTCCAAGCATTAGCAACAGAGTTCGGAGAGAACCCAACCGGATTCTATAACTCCCCAACCAATAAGTCCGTAGAGAAGTTTTGGACCTTTAACAGATGCTTACAGCATTTATTCAAACTCAGAAGAGACTATGTGCGTACCGAACACGGGATCATGCTAAAATCCTTTTATGAAAATGTCTGGAAAAAAGATTAAAAAAAGTTTGCAAAAAGGTTGACACGCATTATTATTTTCATTAAATTTAAGTATATTAAAAAATAAGAGATATGAAGCCGTTTAAAAGAATTACCCCAGCAAAGACCAAAAAGCAATTAGAAATGATCCGTTTACGTCAGACATTGGCCGGCGAAGCATTTATTTACTCAGTAGTTTTTAACTAAAAAAAGTTCGAAAAAAGTTACCAAAAAGGTTGACACGCACAAGAATAAACCTTATATTTAAGTATAATTTAAAAAGAGAGAAAATGACAAAAGCAGAATTAGTAGCAAAGTTAGAGGGAGCAAAGGCGTTAACCTCAGTAGTATCAATTGACAATGTGATTGCATTGATCCAGACCTTAGAAGATCCAAAGCCAGCAACAACCACAATTAGCTCAGAGTTGTTTGATGAGATGACAGAAGCGATCCGCAGGTCATTGGATTATAACACAAATGAGCTTGTTGACACGGATAGTGCTGAGTTTAGTTTGAACTATAACAATCAAATTGAGTTAGAGCGAATCGATGTTGATGTAGATCAAATAATGAGTCATGTAGACGCAGTGCTGGATCAATATATTAGCATCGCGGAAGATGAGGAAGATGAATTTAAAGAAGAAGCTGAGCTTACCTGTGATCCAGGTTGTGGCTGCTGCACGGAATAGTAAACATATCTCTCAACATAGTCCCCGGGTCAGCAGCAATGTTGGCCCTTACGGACGTAAAAAAGAGACATATGAAAAAATTTAAACGTTACAAAAACCACCTTAGCTTAGTAGGAAACAATGTATTCTCCTACACCACTCATGTAGCAACTATAGAAGGCGACACGCTACGCATATTAGGCTACTGGAGCAAGACAACCACTAAACATGTTAATTACGTAGCATCAGAATTAGGCTTAAAAAAAGTTTAAAAAAAGTTACCAAAAGATTAGGATCCGAACATTATTTTGCTTATCTTTATATTATAAATAAAAAATAAGAGATATGAGAGATTATTCAAAAATGACAACGGTTGAGTTAGTATCGGAATTAGAGAAATTAGAGCTAAGCTTAGAAATGGATCTGATGATGGATGGTAGTGGCGAACTAGGAGGAATAATTAGTAAGAGCTATGATAAGTACTTCGATGCAATTTTCCAGGAGTTAAACGAGCGTGAAGATTTTGTATTTGATGAGAATAATAAAGATGAGTTGCCTTACTAAGGTATTCCGGATTCGAAAACTTTTTTTCAAAAAAGTTACCAAAAAGGTTGGATCGCATTGATTTATTTCTTATCTTTAAGTATAATAAAAAATAAGAGATATGCAAGTAAATGTAACGGTAAAGGGAGAGTTAACGCAAGGTATCATCCAGCAGTATCAATTAGACATCGCTCCGGCAGATGTATTAGCAACCTTTGAAGAATCACGTAAGGTATGGGATGAGTTCCATGTTGAATTTGAATCGGAGGATCCAATTACACCATTCAAATTGTATTGTCATAAGACATACAAACAAGAGATGATGGATCGGCAGTGGTTGTTGGATCTTCATGAAGAAGTAGCCGGCGAAGAATAGCCGGAAAAAAAGTTTCAAAAAAGGTTGACACGCATGGTTTTTTTCCTTAAATTTATATAAATAAAAAAAATAAGAGATATGATGAATGTATTTGAAGCAGTAAGAGTAAAAGGGAAGTTAATGGCAAAGAACGTAGCAACAGGTGAGTTCGCGCCAAAGGGTTTGATCCGCGATGTGCAATTGAGAACCGCAGAAGCTAACCGCGAAGTGATGATGGTGTCAGCTAATGGTCGAGTAACGCGAGTAGCAGCAGCAGCGGCAGGTGTAGCAGTAGCAGCACCACAACCGGCTAAGATGTCTTTTATGTCTGTTGTTGAAAGCAGAGATCCTCAGGTTATGTTTAATAACTTGGAGCGCTTAACTAAAATGGTAGGCCGCGGGATCCAACCATCATTAGTAATCACAGGTATGGCTGGAGTAGGCAAGACTCACTTAGTAAAAGAGACTTTGAAGCAAATGGGCTTAAGAGAATCATATGAGTTTGAGCACTTCAAAGGTAAAGCTACCGCAGCTGGGTTATTCATCACCTTATACCAAAACTCAGACAAGATTGTGGTGTTGGATGACTGTGACTCTGTATTCAAAGACGATGATGCTGTGAATATTTTGAAAGCGGCTTTGGATAGCTATGACACTCGCAAGATCTCTTATATCTCAACTAAGCCTTTAAAAGATGAGTTTGGCGAACCGATCCCATCCCACTTTGAGTTTACAGGTAAAATCATTTTTATCTCAAACATCCACCAAAGCAAATTAGACGAAGCGATCCGAAGCAGATCATTTGTGGCAGACATCTCAATGAACACCGGGCAAATGTTTCAAAGAATGGAGCAGCTTATGGCATCAATGGAGCCTCGCATTCCATTAGCGGCTAAGCAACAAGCATTAGAGATTATGCAAAGCTTGGATTCACAATATGGTGGAGTTGACATTAACTTGAGAAGCTTCATCAAAGCAGCAAGAATATGTGCAATGGGCTTTGAGGATCCAACCATGATGGTAGCAGAGCAAATCATCGCAGCAGAGTAAGCAATCATATCTCTCAACATAGCAGAGTCGGGATCCAAAGTCCCGGCTTTGCACTGTAAAAAAAGTTTAAACAAAGTTAGCAAAAAGGTTGACACGTGTTCGAAAAAACCTTATCTTTATATTATAAATTAAAAAGCAAGAGATATGAAAGCAATTAAAAAAGAAAGAAACCCAAAAGTAACAGTGAAGAAGATTAAAGTGACTTTAACCAAAGCGCAAATGATTGCTAGCATCCAGCAACGAGAAGCAGCAATGTTCTTAGAGTTAAAAGAAGCCGAAAGAGATTATGGAACCGAATCCAACTTAACCCAGCAGCTACGTAGTCATTGGGCATCGGTGAATCGTTTAATGGAGAGCTTAGGCATCGCGAATGACTTCACGTTACCAGATAACATTAAAGCCACTGCAATCATCACAGAGCGCATAGCTAAGGCACAAGCATAAGACATATATCAACCCGAGGGGTTAAGCAGGGGGGTGGGTAGCCCCCTTTTGTACTGGGGTGGGG
>JACCDX010994262.1_pt1 | contig 34014 bp, 38 predicted proteins | sample 7449681 | NCBI WGS metagenome assembly JACCDX01 (sample SAMN15323450, study PRJNA562643) | freshwater metagenome | isolation source: river surface water | place: USA:Blue River Watershed | collected 2017-08-18
CTACTTCGACATACATTGCTGGACGACGTAAATATCAGCGTCCACAGGCTATGCTTTGGTCTGAGAATTCTGGAAAACTTGAGAATGGTTTATATATACCAAATGGCCTTGAGGTCGGACAGGATGCGGGGTCAGAGACCAATGAAGCCTTACTTGATCAATTTTTAATTCTTTCAGATGACAATCGTCAGCCAATTGATATGAGATATGATAGACTTGAAAAACGTGAGCGTATGATTAATGGTCGTATGAGATCTCACCATATTGCAGATAAGTTAGTCTTGTCTACAGGATGGGACTTACTACCGTCTAGGTCACATGCATTTAGACCTAATTTTAATTCTACAAATGGCAAGCCAGAGGTAATAACTGAGGGATACAGAGACCCAGGATCTGATGACTCATATGCCATATTGCCAAATACAACAGTATCTAATCAGCAATACACTACTGATGGTGGTGCTGGAGGAGCAGAGATACTAAGATGGTATGAAGAGCACAAGGGGTCTTTTTGGGTATACCTTGCATATGATAAATACACAGTATTTGGTGATAATGATGAAGCATACGGACACCTACCACAGTACAACCAATTAATTGAAATGTTCATTTCAGACTTTTCATATACTATTGAAAAGCGTGGCGGTATGACACACGATCTTTGGAATATATCGGTAACGTTGGAAGAGGTGTAACATGTTTCGAGATGACGACCTTAAGAATCATCTAGAGACATCCTCTGTAGTAAGGATTCAGTCTGCAGTAATCGCAGAATGGAATATGAATATCGCTGAGAACATTTTGCAGATTGGCAACTATAGAAATAGACCATCAAGCCCAACATCAAGATATAGAACAATTAGCAATACTTTCGATTTAACTGATTATGGAAATTTCTATACTGGAGCGACTGATGCAGACATCATTGTTGATGGTGGCTACGATGATAATAATCAGCCTAAACTTTTTACATCATATCGGGATAAGGAAAAACTACTATATTCACTAGAAGACTGCTTTGGAAGATTTAGACCAAGATCTGGTATTAATAAGTTAAGATACTTCCCAACTAGTTTTACGCATCATAGCAACCCAAACCTTGCTCGTAGACCAAGATATTATATGGCTAGCAAGGATGATAAGTTTAAGTACTGGACATCTTATAGATTTGAGGGCAATACTGAGAGAGGAATCTCAAGCAAGCCAGTAAACAGTCAAAACTATATTGAAGATGCTGCACCATATATTGTATATAAGAATCAGGTACCAACAAATAGAATCGTTGTAAAAATGCAAACTAATGTTGGAGACATTGATCTTGGACCATTTACAAATAAGGCTGGTTCTTTTGCAGATCCGTTTTATGGTGATTCTAATAAGACTACGCCACTAAAGTGGAGAGTTCAATATTTGCAAAACAATACTTGGATAGATGCCGTATCGTTTGATGCTGGAACAACCAGAAGAGATGGAACAGCGATTATTAAGTCAGACGGATATGTTGAGTTAGCCTATGGTTTAATCGTTCCAGACAAGTATCGTGATGTATTTATTAAAGCAGAAGAGTATGCGTCTACATCATGGCTTCCAGAAGAATCTGTAAATGGATATGCATATCTAATCAAGCCAAACGAAAACGATATTGGTACATACTATATTTGGTTCAATGGCGAATACGAAACCTTTACCCCTAACTATGGATGGTATCTAGAAGAAGAGACTGTAGATAGACTAACAAACTTTGTTACAGACCTAACTAGCCCAATCAAGTATACTAGCACAACAGACAATACTGAGCAGTACAGAGAGTTTCAGTTTATCGAAGGGCTTCGTATTGTCGTTGATACAATGAATAGGCCAGACGCAACATTTGACCTAATAGAACTATCTCCAAGGCTTACTGTTGACTTATCAGATAAGACAACCAGTTTTTCTGTAAAGAAAACTGCATCAGATCTTGGGCTAAGTGGAATGCCAGTAGGACAACTTCTTGCTTCAGGTGGATCAATTAGTATTTTTGATTATGACCAAGCATTTAATGTTAATAATACTAATAGCATAATCAATAAATATATTACAAAGAATATACAGTTTAAGTTTTATGAAATCACTGTTAATGTCAATGGATACGATTATTTTGTTCCAATTAAAACAATGTATTCAGAAGGCTTTCCAAAATATGATCTAGCAGACCGCAACATAGAAATACAGTTACGAGACATGTTTTTCTATTTTGAGTCTATGACTGCACCACAACTACTAATCCAGAACGCATCTTTAAGTTATGCAATCTCGCTACTGCTAGACTCTGTTGGATTCTCTAACTATACTTTTAAGAGAAATGTTGGAGAGCCAGAGCCAACTATTCCGTATTTCTTTGTAGCACCAGAAACATCTCTGGCACAGGTTCTTAATGACTTAGCGGTGTCCACACAAACTGCCATGTTCTTTGACGAGTACAACAATTTTGTGTGTATGAGTAAAAACTATATTATGCCATCTCTAGAGGATAGGCCTACTGACATGGTTTTGTTTGGATCCTCTGACCAAATTACTGATGGTGGGATTAAGAATAAAACAATTAAGCCAAAAATTGCAAACATTATTGATGTAGCATCACAGAATAACGATGTCTATAATGGCGGAGACATATCTTATACAACTAGATATATTCAAAGATCATACGGATCTTTGAGACAAGCAGGCCTACTAGATATGGATAAAACCTGGATATATAAGCCTGCTTTATTATGGGAGGTATCAGGAACCGAAAACCTGAGATCTGTTAATGACCAGGCTGGAAGTATGTCCAACTATGTACTTGGCGCTATTCCTCTCAACTCATCTCTGACCAGTTCAGTACCAGAGGTAGTTAATCATAGGGTAGTTAACAATGTGATGGATCTTGGCGAGGGTATTTATTGGATTACAAGATATAATGGCTACTTCTATGCTAATGGTGAAATTATTAAATATGATGCAGTTCAGTATAATGTGCCAAGACTTGGACAGGTTGATGGAACTACTGTAGAGGTAGAAAGCAATAATGTTTGGATTTCTAGCGTACAAGAGTATCAAAACTATTTCTCAAAGTTGTCCTTCAATGGAAAGATTTACCCTACAGGGTTGGTAAGAATCTACTCAGAGCCAGAATACGAGTCTGTAGAGGGCATTCTAAGGCTTAAAAACGGTCCTGTGGCTAAGCATGGTAGGGGCCAGTTTGGAACCCCTGTAGTTCGACATGAGGCAGGTCTTTCCTCATACTGGTCAGACATATCGAATGTCCGTGGTTGTGAGATGCAGTCCAAGTACTTATTTGGCTCCTCTGATGTAGTGACCCTTGCAAACGCTACTTCTAGCGCTGATATCGTGACTGTAAGGGATACTAGCCTTGTAAAGGTAGGACAACTTGTAACAGTTACGACATCTGATACTACTGGAATTTTGGATGGTACCACGACAGTAACACAGATTTTAACAGATAAGACATTTAAGATTAGTAGGACCCCACAGGTCGCACTAAATAAAGCAATCCTAAGTTTAGAGGTGCCAGCATTTGCAGAACTTGGAGTTGCTGGAGTTAATAACTCTCTTGCTCAAAAATCAACCAGAAATGGTGTTATTAAAAACTTCATGAGCGCTCTTTCTGTAAGAGAGTCTGACGCTAGTACATATAGCACTGCTAAGCCAGGAACCGTACAGTCTTCTGCACTAGTAATGAATGGACCTTCATTTGAAACAACACAAAATCCAATAGATTTTGTTACATATGTAAAGAAGCCACTAACTGATAAGTTTAAGCATTTTGGTACTAGAATGCGTATTGTTGGTAAGATTGAGTCTGGTGGTGGAAGATCTCAGAGTCCAGTAGGCAGTACTCCATACTTTAACCTGAATGGTAGCACACCAGATAAAAATGTATCTATCAGCGGATCATCTGGCGGTCTAGCAGTTTTGCTAAACCCAGAAACTAATAACGGGTACTACTTTGAGTTAGTAGCATTAACTGATAGCAATATTAGTTCTTATGCTGGAAGCAATAACATACATAATCTAATGTTCTACAAAGTAATGAAAGAGACTGGTGGGACTAAGGCTATTCCAGTAAAACTATGGAGTGGGCTTGGAAATATTATTGTTGATGACGGACGTTTTACTGGTCAGTCAAGGATTGTTGGGGAAGAGAATCCAACAGTATATGATATTGCTGTAGAGTATCAAGACCTAGGCGCATTGAGAAAGTTCTACTTGTACGTCAATAATAAATTGGTTGCTGAAGTTAATGATAACTCTCCATTGCCAGTATATAACAATATGGCGCTATTTGTTCGTGGGTCTTCAAGGCTAATGTTTGAAAACATTTATGCTATTACAAATAATTATTCTCAGAATACCACATATGCATTAGATACACCAGTAAACTCTGTGTTTGGTGACTCAGAGATTGACAATAATGAGTCTTTCCGCAAGTATGCAATGAGTGGGATTATACAGTCAACATACCTATCAGGTATTAGCCCACTACAGCCACCAGAGTATAAGTTATATTTTGAAGAGTTCGGGACTATTATGCGTGAAGCAGCATATTTTAATGTTAGATATGACAAGGCATATCCTGCACTATACGCAAAACTTTCACCAACATTTAATAAGATTCGTGGATACTCAGTTGCTGGATTTGTTGCTGGGGCATATGGAGCAGAGTTCCTTGTATTCAATGCCACAGACACTGCCCTCAACCTTGATGAAACTAGTGGCAACTATTTAAGAATTCAGGGTATTACTTTTACACAGGAGTCTAAGCAAGATCTATCTGTAGATGATTACTTCTCTAAGCGCAGCGACTTCTCAAACCCTCAGTTTATTGGAGATACACTGGTATCGTCACCTTTTAAGGTTAAAGAGGCATATAACGACATTAAGACAAGCAGAATGACACATGGAAGAAAAGACTTCTCCTTGGACGCTCCATATATTCAAACACAAGACGATGCCAACAATCTGATGGGGTGGATGATTTCAAAGGTAATGAAGCCAAGAAAATCAGTTGGGCTAAAGGTTTTTGCTATGCCAACTATTCAGTTGGGAGACATTGTTCAGATTGATTACAAGGAGTCTGACGGAACTGATATAATTGCTCCATATGATACAAGATTTGTGGTATACGATATTGATTATAGTAGATCTGTAGGTGGTCCAGAAATGACAATCTATCTAAGTGAGGTTATGTAATGGTTAATGCCGTACCAAACTATCCAAGCCAAGTCCCAATTACCTCTAGTACTGGAGTTAAGACTGCAACACCAGATATTCTTGTTTTTGATGAAGATGGTGTTCCAATTGAAATAATGACTGACCTAATATTTGAAGATATTGGTGGTCAAGAAATCTTAAGCATTGCTCGTAACGACACTATTAATGGTCAAGAGGTCATATATAGGCCAATAAAGAATATTACTAGTTTAAATTTTCAGTATAATCCAAATAATATTCTTGCCCTACAGGGAGTATCAGAAGCCTACTTTAAAAACTTCCCTATTAGTTTTAACAGACATGTTCCAGAGTGTGGTACTGGGTATGACATTATTGGTGGGGTGGATGTTCCAAATTGCAAATACGTCTATTTAGACCCAAAAACTGGGGATCTAGTTATCAATGTGGTCAAACTTGCCAAGGGAAACCAGGTAGAGGTTCAAGTTATGAACGCTGGGGTACTGTTTAGTGATACAATATATGAGGTAGAATCATGATTACAAATATCGGTAAAAATATAGTTGCTAAGTATCTTATTGGGCAGGCACCAGCATATGCCTCATATATCGCTTTGGGCTGCGGAGCAAAGCCAATTGCGTCAGATGCACCACTAGGAGACTACTCTGATAAGACAAGTTTAGATTTTGAGATGTTTCGTGTACCAATCGTTTCTAGAGGGTATGTGAATGAGGGTGGAGTTTCCAAGGTCGTATTCACTGCAGAGTTGCCAACAGAAGAGCGTTATGAGATTACAGAGGTAGGAGTTCTGTCTGCTGGATTTAATGCTGCAGCAGGTGCCTATGATAGCAAGAACCTGTATTCATTTACTCAGTCGGAAAACTGGGAACATCATACAGCGTCTGCTTCTACTACTATTCCAGTAGTCTATGAAAAGTTGGATACAGAGGCTGCACCCAACGTTATTGCTGGAGAATATATTGTGAATGGCAATCTTATACATATGCCAGTCTTCCAAACTAACGCAGACAATGCTATCTTTACTGACTCAGATCGTGAAAAAAGATATGAGCGTTGCAGATTTCTTAATAACATTGTTATGATTGCTGGAAACGACTCCTCTATTTCACTAGATAGCGGACATCTAAAAGTTAATTCGGGAAATCACATCCACCTTACTGGTGCCGAAATAAATCTAAGTAAAAACTCTCCAACGGATGAAATTCGGTTTGCCTTTTCAGTTGTCAATAAAGATGGAGAGTCTGTATCAGTTCCAGATAATGTTAAGATTTTATTGGAGTTCGGATCATCTGATTTTTATGATGCTGGCTCATATGCAAGATTTGAAGTCAACCTAGATAATGGTACAGGAGAAGGTCAGCATGATTTTGTAAACAATAGGTACGTTGTAGTTTCTAAGAGGCTAGAAGACCTATACAAGACATCAGATTTTACATGGAACTCAGTTGACGTTGTTAAGGTATATGTTTGTGTTACTGATGGTGGAGTGCCATCAGATCAGTATTACGTAGCACTTGATGCTTTAAGGCTAGAGAACGTCTCTACAGTAAATGCTCTATATGGTCTAACAGGATATTCTATTGTTAGAACAACTGGGGCAAAGCCAATCGTTAAGGCTCCAAACACAAGCAACTTTGTGGAATTTAGGTTTGCTATAGGGGTACAGTAATGGCAGACTCTGGTATTAAAAATGTTATTGTTAAAAAAGAACAACTCCCAGCATTAAGCGGAAAAGACATAGCCTATATTGTTCGCTATAGAATAGTTTCTGAAGATCGCAACAGGTCTTCTCACTGGTCTCCAAGACATACCCTGCTGTCACAGACTATCAGCCAAATCCCATATTTGATAACAACTACACTATCTGTTTCTGACCCAAGTAAGGTGCTAGTAACTGCTACATGGACTCCACCAGCCGATACAGATGTCAGTTCTTATGATGTTTATATTAAGATTAATAGTAATGATTGGGCATATGTAGGTAATACTAACTCTAATAGTTATTCAGCAATTGGTACTACTGGAAGCACAATGACTATTGCTGTTCAGGTTCCAACATACCCAAAGGGTAGATTTAATGGAGCAACACTATTTCAGTCGGAAGGAACTAGCCTTTAGTGCTATAATAGATATACTATGGCAAAAATACCACTACCAGAACGAGGACAGCCTCTAGATCTCACTTATGTTTATCAGATTGCTAATGCTGTAAATGATATTGCATCTCAGGTTACACCAACAAATAACAAGTATGTAACTATTGATACCCCAACTGCTGGCAAGCAAAGCATCAAAACTTCTGAAATGCGTGTTGTGGGAGCATATCGTGACATTAGTAATAAGACAGTTATTGCTGGAAGCCAGGGAACCTTTAGTGTTACATTCTCAGCAGAGTTTAAGTTCCCACCAGTAGTAACGGCAACCGTTATTAATATTGGTGGTACGGATGCTGGTCGTGATACTTCTGTAGTTTTGACTAGTGTTACAACTGCTGGCGTTGAAGGCGTAGTTACCTTTAATACTGCTGGAAACGTTTCTGTTGGTGTCAATGTAATTATAATCGGTATACCTAATTAATCAGGAGTCCTAATGCAGAAAAAGGGTACGATTGAGGTAGAGGGATACAATAGTGCGCCACCAATTACTGGTCGTAAAAAGGTATGGTTTCTTAATGGAGATCTTGTCAGGGTCCATCATCTAAATAAGTCAAACGGAATTATGTCTGTCTATAACATTACTCAAGACAGACTAGAGAGTTGCCTTATATCTGACTTTAAAAAGAATCGTGAAAAGGCTTTTACTGTAGCAGAAACAGCAGAACTTGTCAATAGGCACAAGAAGTATATGCCATCATTAATGAAACGAGGAATCATTCCATTTCCTACAGGGGCGCAAAAGGGTGGGGCAAGAGGATGGCAAGTAAGAAGTTATTATTCGGAGTCGCAAGTTTACGACATTCGTGATATACTGGCTACCTACCATATTGGTAGACCAAGAAAAGATAAGTTAATAACAAACGACATAACTCCAACACGACAAGAGTTGACACGGAGAATGGGTGATGGTATACTAACTTATACGAGGACTGAAGATGGGCGCTTTATCCCAGTTTGGTCTGAGTCTATATAGTTCTTGAAAGGAACATGGGTATGAATAACGAAGACACAAAGGTAAGCGTTACGCTTGGATACACTCTTAACCTAGGAAATTTTCAGTCATTGAGAATTGACCTTGGTGTAATTGATTCAAAGCGTGATGGCGAAAACACCAATGACGCTTTTGAGCGTGTATATGGTTTTGTAGAGCAGAAGTTGATTGCCAAGATCAACGATGCAAAGTCAGAAATCACTGAATAATGGCTGAACGCAAAGACCGTATGGCTTTGCTCAGTAGATATAGTAAGTTGCACACTGCTAGGTATGAGCAAAAGCCTATGTTGAATCTTAACGTAGAGCAATGGGCTGCAGACGCATTGATTGAGTCATATGGTATGCCTATGTGCTATGAGTTATTGGACTACTATTTTCAGGTAAGTCCAAATCCAGCATGGAAGTACTTTGCCAACTACGCAGATGAGATTATTTCATCACGAAATAGAATTCAGCAAGATATAAAAGAACGAGAAGAGAGACGGAAGATGGCGAGGGCGTGGCTAAGTGAATAGTACCAAAAGCAGATCACTAGCCAAGTCCTTGACCTGGAGACTAGTCGCTATAGTAAGCACATTTATTATTGCTTACTTCATGACTGGAGACTTGACTTTCGCAACTTCATTGACTATAATTTCAAACATAATTAATTTCGTCCTCTATTATTTTCATGAGAGGATTTGGCTTCAGGTGAGGTGGGGTAGAGAGTGAGCAATAGCGAAGCAAAACTGATTAGTGCTGTTCTTCAGGATAAGCAAGTACACGTATTATTACAGGCAAACGTAGAAAATATTCTAAAGACACACAATGATATTTGGCAGTTCATTAGGAACTATTCAGAACACAATGGCTCTGTACCTCCGACTACCTTGGTTATTGAAAAGTTTAGAGACTTTGCTCCAGTCGATGGAGTTGGATCTACTAAACACCACCTTGAAGAGGTTCAGGCAGAGTTCTTGAATGAAAGTCTTAAGGATATTATTAGGACTGCAGCAACTGAGGTGCAGGGTGGTAATGGGTCTGTTGCTCTTGAGTCACTAATTACTAAGACATCAGAATTAAAAAAGAATACTGCTGCCATTAGAGATATTGACGTAACAGACCTAGAGTCTGCCGTTGCATATTTTGAGAATGTTAAGAAGCAACAAGAACTTGGTGCTATTGGTATCAAGACTGGTCTTCCAGGATTTGACAACTACCTTCCCGCAGGCATTATGCCAGGACAACTTGGTGTGTTCCTAGCCTATCCAGGTATTGGTAAGTCATGGCTATCCCTATACTTTGCGGTACAGGCATGGAAGCAAGGCAAGTCACCACTAATCATCTCTCTTGAAATGAGCGAGACAGAGGTGCGTAATCGTGTATTTACAATTATGGGAGAGGGTCTGTTCTCACACCGTAAACTTTCAAATGGTCAGGTAGAGATTGAAGACCTAAAGCGTTGGCACTCTAAAGCAGTTGCTGGAAAGCCAGAGTTTCACATTATTTCTAATGATACTGGTGGAGACATTACGCCATCCGTGCTTCGTGGAAAGATTGATCAGTATAAGCCAGACTTTGTAATTGTAGACTATCTCCAGTTGATGAGTCCAAACCAAAAGTCAGACAATGAGACTGTTCGCATGAAGAACCTATCTCGTGAACTAAAGTTGATGGCTATCTCTGAAGCAGTTCCAATTGTTGCTATATCTTCAGCAACACCAGATGACGTTACAAAACTAGACACTGTCCCTACTCTAGGTCAGACTGCATGGTCTCGTCAGATTGCATACGATGCTGACTGGGTAATGGCACTAGGTCGTGGAACTAACTCAGACATTATTGAGTGTGTATTCCGTAAGAACCGTAATGGTTATATGGGGGAGTTTTTGGTCCAGGTAGACTTTGATAAAGGTTGGTATAAGTACAAAGACTATGAAGATAAGTAGTTATAATATGGTATGGCAAATTTCCACCACAAGCCCATACGGAAGTTCAATCTAAATGGAGTTATCCATGACGATTCTGCTATCTGGAGGCTTAAAGGGGAGTATGTCAGACTACTACTATCAGAGATGAAAATTGCAGGATATGTACCAAGATTTGATATTGACCCAGACTTTACAATAGACTATAATGAGAAGAAGAGATATTTCGAATTTGAATTGTCGATATATGGAGTATACGCAGGGAAAAGGCAGGCAGAATGGATAGTAGGAGTAGACGTAAACAATCCGATATTTACACATCGGAGCAAGTCAAAAGAGTTATCGTCGGATCAGGAATCGAAATCGAATCAGAAGTAGATTCTGATTACATTATTTTCTGCCCATTTCATAACAACAATAGAACCCCAGCAGGCGAAGTAGATAAGAATAATGGGACTTTCTTCTGTTTCTCATGCCACCACGTATGCAGCCTAACTGAGTTTGTCATGCATGTATCAGGTAGGACCTACTTTGAATCCGTCAGATACATTAAGTCTAAGGAAACTGCTACAGATTTGGCAGCAGAGGTTACTAAAAAATTAATAACTAAACCAGAATTCATGCCATACGACCAGATTTTAATTAAGAGATTAAATAGTCAGGCACTTGCCTCACCAAGGGCTATGAGATATTTTTCTGGTAGGCTGATTACAGAAGATTCAGTTAAGAAGTTTGCTCTAGGGTATTCTGAGAAGCAGGACATGGTTACAATACCAGTTCACTCTCCAGATGGCCTAGACGTAGGGTTTGTTGGAAGATCTATTGAGGGTAAAGACTTTAAGAATACTCCAGGACTTCCTAAAAGCAAAACACTATTTAATTTACATAGAGTAAAGACTGCTAGTCGTGTATACGTTGTAGAGTCTTCATTCGATGCTATTAGGCTGGATCAGGTTGGCTTCCCAGCCGTAGCCACACTTGGGGCAAACGTTTCTAATGCCCAAACAGACTTGCTTCAAAAGTATTTTAATGATATCATTGTAATATCTGATAATGATGAGGCAGGCGGAAACATGAGAGATAAGATAGTTGAACGTCTTGGTTCCCGTGTCTCTGTGATTAAACTAGATAAACAATATAAAGATATTGGCGATATGCCAGATGAAGAGATTAAGAAACTGAGTTTTCAGTTTGACAAATCTATTCTGGCTATGCTAAACTAAGATACACTCAAAGATATAGGAGAAAACATATGAGCGTAATTAAGGGTCTCAAAGAGATTAGTGCCCTGCTCGACAAGCCAAAGTATGAAGGTAATGGTCAGAAGGTTCGTTGGGTTAAGTTGGCAGATGGTCAGTCTGCTAAAATTCGTTTCGTAGAGGAACTAGATAGTGACTCTGCACACTACTCAGATGCCCGTGGGCTATCTGTTGTAGTTTCACAACATACCAATCCAAAGGACTACAAGCGCATGGCTGTATGTACTATGGACTCTGAGGGTCGTTGCTTTGCCTGTGAGATGGCACGCAAGGAGCCTAAGTCAGGTTGGCGTGCACGTATGCGCTTCTACTGCAACGTACTAGTAGAAGATGGCACTGAGGATCCATATGTAGCCGTATGGTCGCAGGGTATCTCAAAGCAGTCTGCATTCAACACTATTCGTGAGTATGCACTTGAGACTGGAAGCATTTCAAACCTTGAGTGGAAGTTGAAGCGTAATGGTCAGGGAACTGAAACTAATTACACACTTATTCCAACTAAGCCAGATTCTGAGCCATTCAAGTGGGACGGTTTCGAATTCTACAACCTAGAAAAGGTTGTTCGTGAAGTTCCATACCCAGAGCAGGAAGCATTCTACTTCGGCTTTGACACCCCATCTGTAACCTCTACCAACATTGACTGGTAGTAGGCGATAGCATGGCATATGTTGGCTTGCATGTTCATACCCACTACTCACTCTTTGATGGCATTGCCACACCACAAGAGTATGTAGATCGTGCGGTATCCCTAGGGATGCCTGCAATAGCAATCACGGACCACGGTTCACTTTCTGGACACAGAGAGATGTATCGTGCTGCTAAGGAAAAGGGTGTCAAGCCAATCCTTGGCATAGAAGGATATATCACTGAGGATCGTTTTGACCACCGTGACAAAGACGAGAGAACTGGTCCATTAGACCTAGTTTACAATCACATTATCCTTCTTGCCAAGAACCAAGTAGGTCTAGAGAATCTTAATAAGTTAAATGAGATTGCTTGGACTGAGGGCTTTTTTAAGAAGCCAAGAATTGACTATGAAGTTCTAGAAAAGTATAAAGAGGGCATTATTGTAACCTCTGCTTGTCCATCTGGTGTGCTAGCAAAAGCAATTGAGGCTGGGGAACTTGCAGTAGCAAAGAAACATGTTGAGTGGTTTAAGAATGTATTCGGAGACGACTACTACATAGAGATGATGCCACACACTGCAGCAGAAATTAACAAGGTTCTAGTAGAACTAGCAGATGAATTTAATATCAAGATGGTGGCTACTCCAGACTGCCATCACGCAGATACTAGCCAAAAAGAAATCCAGGAACTAAAACTTATCCTTAATACTTATTCTAATAAGGTACAGAAGGATGCAACATACGAAAAGTCTAAAAAGTATGAGAACCTAATGGATAGACTTGATTATCTGTATGGTGCTGATAGACAAATGTCATTTAATAAGTTTGATATTCACCTACTCTCTTATGAAGAGATTAAGTCTGCCATGGAAAGTCAGGGTATTGATAGACCAGACATGTACTCAAACACGCTTGCACTAGCAGATAAGATTGAAGACTATGACATTAAAGATCACATCAACCTATTGCCAGTTCAGTACAAGAAGCCAGATGAAGAGTTACGGTCACTAGCACTAGAGGGATTGGCTGAACGTGGCCTAAGCGACAAGCAGGAGTATCTAGATAGGCTTGAAGAAGAACTTCAGGTAATCAAGGATAAAAACTTTGGTCCATACTTCCTAGTGGTGCGGTCTATGATTGCATGGGCTAAGAAGGAAGGTATCATGGTAGGTCCAGGACGTGGTTCTGCTGCTGGCTCTCTATTATGCTATGCCCTAGGAATTACAGACATTGACCCAATCGTACATGGGCTTCTATTCTTCCGCTTTATCAATCCAGAGCGTAATGACTTCCCAGATATTGATACAGATATCCAGGACTCACGTCGTGAAGAGGTTAAAGACTATTTGGTACGTCAGTATCGTCACGTTGCATCAATTGCCACATTCCTATCCTTTAAAGACAAGGGCGTTGTGCGTGATATTGCTCGTGTTCTAAACATCCCATTGACAGATGTTAATAAGGTTCTCAAGTTAGTTGATACTTGGGATGAATACTGTTCATCAAAAACTACACGGGAATTCCGTGAGAAATATCCAGAGGTAGAAAAATATGGGGAACAACTTCGTGGTCGTATTAGAGGTACTGGCATACATGCTGCTGGTGTTGTCACTAGTAAAGATCCTATTTTTAAATACGCTCCGATGGAGACACGTTCTGCTCCTGGTTCCAATGAGCGTATTCCTGTTGTTGCAGTGGATATGGAAGAAGCGGAAAGAATTGGCCTAATCAAGATTGATGCTCTTGGTCTAAAGACTCTCAGCGTACTTAAGGATACTCTAAGTATTATTGAGGAGCGTGAGGGTAAGAAGATTGACCTGCTCAAGATTGATATGGAAGATAAGAATATCTACGAGATGCTTTCTTCTGGATATACTAAGGGTGTCTTTCAGTGTGAAGCAACTCCTTATACAAATCTACTTGTAAAGATGGGTGTAAGAAACTTTGCAGAACTTGCAGCATCAAACGCTCTTGTTCGTCCAGGTGCCATGAATACAATTGGCAAGGACTATATTGCTCGTAAGCATGGTAAGCAGAACATTGCTTATCACCACCAAGTGATGAAGGCATTTACTGCGGAGACTTATGGATGTATTCTATACCAGGAACAGGTTATGCAGGCTTGTACAGAACTTGGCGGTATGACTATGGCTGAGGCTGACAAAGTTCGTAAGATCATTGGTAAGAAGAAGGATGCCAAGGAGTTTGACCAGTTTAAGGATAGATTCGTAGAGGGTGCCTCTAAGTATGTGACTCCACATGTAGCCCTAGAACTATGGACAGACTTTGAGGCTCACGCAGGGTACTCATTCAACAAGTCACACGCTGTAGCATACTCAACCCTATCATATTGGACTGCATGGCTAAAGTACTATTATCCACTAGAGTTCATGTACTCTCTTCTTAAGAACGAGAAGGACAAGGATGCACGTACAGAGTATCTAATTGAGGCAAAGCGTATGGGAATTTCAATTAAGTTGCCACATATCAATGATTCAGATATGGACTTCAAGATTGAGGGTAAGGGTATTCGCTTTGGACTAACCGCAATCAAGTATATCTCTGACAATATTGCAAAGAAGTATATTGCTGCTAGACCATTCGCCAGTTACAAAGAACTTGAGGACTTTACTTTTACAAAGGGAAGTGGCGTCAACAGTAGATCACTTCAGGCTCTAAGGGTGATTGGTGCAGCAACATTCCATGACCAACCACGCAATGAGGAAGAGATTAAGGAAAACCTTTATGAGTATCTGAATCTTCCAGAGTTTAATATCGCAGTGCCATCACACTACTATGCATTCATTAACGAAGTTGATGAGTTTGAGGAAAAGGGTTCATTTATCCTTATGGGGATGGTTAAGGGCATTAAGCGTGGCAAGGGCTGGTCTCGTGTAGAGGTTCTGGATAAGACTGGTAGTGTTGGTATCTTTGACGAAGAGCAAACAACTATTGAGGCTGGAAGAACATACCTACTACTTGCAAGTGATAATAGAATTGTAAGCGCTGTACCAGTAGATGAGATTAAGACATCTGACTCAGCACTGGTTAGATTCTTAAACTATAGAATGCTGCCATACAAGGATGAAGAGATGTTTGTAGTATCCTTTAAGCCACGTGTAACGAAGGCTGGAAAGAAGATGGCATCTCTAACCCTAGCAGACTCATCTAGAGACCTACATTCAGTTACTGTATTCCCAACTGCATTTGCAAAGGCATATATGAGGATTCAAGAGGGTAATGCGTACAAGTTTGAGTTTGGTAAGACAAAGGACGGAACAATAATAATGGAGGATGTACAAAATGTTTGATGCAATGGCACAAGACATACACGAAACAGCAGTAGAGAAGGGCTTTTGGAATGAGCCAATTAATGATATCTTTATTGCAAAACAATGCATGATGATCGTCTCTGAGGTAACTGAGGTTATGGAGGCAGTTCGTAAGAATCGTGGAAGTGAAGAAGTCGTGAAAGAGTTTGCTGATATCATTATCAGAACACTTGATCTTTATCAGGGAATGCTAGACGAAGAGTATGTGACTCATTCTCTAGACGAAATGATGGAGCACAAGACAGCATTTAATAAGACAAGACCAGAGAAGCACGGAGTAAGATTCTAAATGACAGTATCTGTAGAAGAAGTATTAGCACAACTAAATCCTAAGTTACGTAAAAGCATTATGGTTGGTGACTCAGTCCCAGCAACAGAGTTTGCAGCAACACCTAGTTATGGTTTAAACCGTGCCCTTGGTGGTGGCTTGCCATATGGACGACAGGTACTTATCTGGGGAAGCAAGTCCTCTGCTAAGTCATCCCTATGCTTGCAGATGATTGGCTTGGCACAGAAGGAAGGTAAGATCTGTGCATGGATTGATGCTGAGATGTCGTATGACAAGGCCTGGGCAGAGAGACTTGGGGTAGATACTTCAAAGTTGATTGTCTCTCAGGCTCGTACTATTAATGAAATGGTTGATGTCGGTGTCCAGTTAATGGAAGCAGGGGTAGACCTAATTGTAGTAGACTCAATTACATCACTATTGCCAGCAATATACTTTGAAAAAGACTCTGATGAACTTAAGGCATTGGAAAATACTAAGCAGATTGGTGCAGAGTCAAGAGACTTTAGTAATGCATGGAAGATGATTAACTATGCAAATAATAAGGTTAAGCCAACTCTATTTGTTCTGATTAGCCAGTCACGTAATAACATCAGTGCAATGTATACAAGTCAGCAGCCAACTGGTGGACAAGCGACTAAGTTTTATTCGTCAACAGTTATTAAACTATTTTCATCAGAATCAGACAATCAAGCACTAAAGGGGAAGATCTATGTTGGTGACAAGGCTATTGAAGAGAAGATTGGTAGAAAAGTTAGATGGGAACTACAGTTTTCCAAAACTTCTCCTGCTTTTCAGTCTGGCGAGTATGATTTCTATTTTAGAGGCGATAGCGTGGGCATTGATTCTATCGGGGATCTTGTGGATACTGCTGAGTTGGCTGGCATAGTTAATAGAACTGGTGCCTGGTATCAACTAGAGGATGGCACTAAGATTCAGGGTAGAGATGCCTTTGTTTCCAGAGTCAAGGAAGACGAGGAACTCCGTAGTCAGATTTTGGGTAAACTAAATGGGTAGATACACCGTATATCATGGGCAGTTCCCGTGCCACACCTGTAAAGAAGTTGTGGGAAGTTTGAGGTCATACGTTGACACCAAAGAACTATCTTGGATGTGTAAGAACAAGCATGTGAGTACTGTATCTCTGTCAACCAAGAAGAAGAAAGACTATGAGCGAGAAGAACGAGAGTAAGCGTATTGGCGCAAAGCAGCATAAGAATTCTGGTAGGAATACTCAGAAGGGAGACGCTTCTTGGGAAAACTTTGTCATAGACTTTAAAGAATATCCGAATGGTATTAGGATTGACAAGGATGTCTGGGCAAAGGCTGTAACTGATGCTATTAGAAATGGCAAGGATCCAGCCATTGTAGTTGTGCTTGGCGAGGGAAATCAGAAGGTACGTCTAGCAGTGATTGAGTTTGAAATTTTAGACCAACTAGTGAATGGTGTATAATATTATCATGGAAAGAGTAATAAAGAGCGTATTTACCAACGAAGAACTTGACCAAATTAAGATGACCATTGAGAATGAATTGTCTGAGAGACTGCTTGCTGACTGGGAAACTGAAGATGAGATTCATCACATAAACTATCTAGATAAATATAAAATTCATCCAGCAATGGGTCGTTTACTAGTTGAGAATATCTCTACATTTCCACACCATATTATGGAAAAAATTAAGTCAGTAGCCTATGACTTTGATAACTCGTTGAGGTATCTTTCTGCTACATACTGCGAATATTCTGGGGCCTACGGAACTCCAAACCTTAATATGCACAAGGATAGGGGTACTGGAGAAAACGTTTGTCTAGATCTACAACTAGAATCAAATATTAAGTGGGACTTAATTATTAATGGAGAGACATACTCTCACGAAGATAATGATATTATTATCTTTAAAACTACAGAAGAGGAGCACGGTAGACCACAAATCGACTTCTCTGCGAATGACTTTGTAAAGGTTATTTTCTTTTACTTTGAAAGGGTAAATCAAGATGAAGTTCGATGAAACAAACACTATTGTTAAAAATGTCCTAACGAATGAAGAGATTGAAGAAGTTTACTCACACATTAATGCTGCAAACGAAAGTTTTGTCTTTTCTGTATTTGGTCAAACAGTAACCAACTTCTTCTTGCCAGAAGCAATCAAAAACAAGATTATTAAGTATTGCGAGGCTATTTCTGGAGAAGAGAACCTGGAGATTAGTGAATACCAGTTTGCCAAGTATGTTAATACAGTAGATGAAAATGGTGACAGTGTTATACCTAAATTAACTCCACATTATGATGACTCATTTAAAGAGCCAAGATTTACATTTGACTATCAAATTTTTTCCAACACATCCTGGCCAATTGTAGTAGAGGGACAAGAGTTTGTGCTGAGCAATAATGAGGCGCTTACATTTAGCGGAACTCACCAAATCCACTGGAGAACTCCCAAGAAGTTTGAGGATAAGGATTTTATGCACATGATCTTCTTTCATCTAAGAAAAAAAGATGGAATCCCCACAGACCCAGCGATTAGTGATATAATGAGATCTAAGAGAAAAAAGTACAGAGAAGAATATAACGCAACAAATAACATAGATGATCAAGGAGACACAGATGCCTAATCCAGCACCAATGCACAAGTATTTAACTGGTTTTGACAGGTACAATACAGAGTTACCGTTTATTGTTGAAAAGCCATTTACGGATGACCAAATTGCTAGACTACGGGATGTAATTGAGACAAACCGTCAACGCAATCCAGAGTATCGCCAGGTACCCTCACCAACGGGACAGGAGCAATACAATGGAACACACCAGTTTGACCCAAAGAAGATTGTACACATGTCAAGACTTCTAATTGAGTTTGAATGCCCAGCAGATATTGTTGAGACAATGGATGCCGTTTGCAAGCCAATTCATAAGGACCCAATTCAGTTGGTTCATTATAACTACATTGATTACAACCTAAAGCACGGAGAAGGCAAGAATGCCCCTTCTCTACCACCACATCTAGATGCAGATGAGAACCTAGTTACTTTTAACTACTGTCTAGATCAAAATATTGAGGACTGGGAAGTATGGGTAGAGGATAAGCCATATACCCTTAAGAAGGGCGATGCAATTATCTTTAGTGCTGTAAATCAGGTTCACTGGAGACCAAAGCGTAAGTGGAAAGAGGGAGAGTTTGTTGAGATTGTTAGTTTTGACTACTGCCCACCAACCAACTGGCGTTTAACTGGTCACGATAATCCAATTGACCCGTTCCTATTCCCTGAGAAGCGTGAAGAGTATACCATGTCTCTATCACAACACCCAGCATTCCAAACTGCTTGGAGAATTTATAATGATATGGGACGTGAGATTGGTATTCACGACCAGGACCTAGCGGGATTTGCAGAATAATATGGAAACACAAAACACATTAGAGATGGTTAATGGCCTCTCTGAAATAGCAGATTACATGGATGACGAAGAGTTGACCACAGCGCTGACATTCGTCGCAAAAGTAATTATTAAGCCAGACATTCCACTACAGGTAGCGACTGTTGAGATCGTTAGGCTACAGGCAATTGCCACCAAACTAGCAATGAAGGCCACTTGGATGGCTAATGTAGATAAAGGAGATAGAGCGAAGAAGAATCTGTACTATACTGCTGCAGAGTCTATCAATAACTTGGTAGCAGCACTAAAGTATGTAACTCGCTAAAACAGTTATGGCTAAAAATTTACTAAGTCAGATAATGCTTAAGTCAGTAGAAAAGAAGGCTGAGTCATTTCTGAACACACAAGAACTAATTGAAAAAATTCAGTCTGGATATACAGTTAACAGAGTAGCAAAATTCCAACAGAAAAAGAGTTTTGCTCCTAGCACAATTGCATATTCACATGGAGAATGTCCACGGTACTGGTACCTAGCATTTGAGGGTGGGGTATTTGAGGATTATGCAGATCCATATGGTGTAGCAAATATGACTAATGGAACTCTTTCACATGAGAGAATTCAGAAGGCAATGCTAGATGCTGGAGTTGCTAAGCAATTTACAGACCAGAATGGAAATCCAACAACAGAGTTCAAGATTACCTATAGTGATCCACCAATCTTTGGATTTGGCGATGCCATCCTTCTTTGGGGTGGCGAAGAGATTATGGGTGAGATTAAGACAATGTCTAATGAGGCATTTGAATACCGTAAGACCGCTGGTAAGCCAAAGAATGGTCACCTTATTCAGATTCTTATTTACATGAAGATCCTTGGCAAGTCTAAAGGTGCATTAATCTATGAGAACAAAAACAATCATGAACTACTTGTATTCCCAATAGAGGTAAATCCAGGTAGTTACTATGTAGGGTGGGTAAACCAGACATTTGAGTGGATGAGAGAGGTTCGTAAGGCTTGGGATAACAAGACCATGCCTGAGAAAAACTATCGTTCCAACTCTAAGATCTGCAAGACATGTCCTTTATCAAAGGTGTGTGCAGAGGCTGGCAAGGGAGACATTAAAATTAAATCCCTGGAGCCACTAGATGAAACATTGCAAATGGTGTGACAACCAGTTTAATACAAATGTATCTTATCAGATATACTGTTCTTCGTCCTGTAGAGATGCAGCGACTAAAGAAAAGATTGCCTTGAGATACGCAATGTCCAGAAGGACAAAGCGAAAGGGCAAGGAGAGAAAGTGCAAGTCGTGTGACTCACCACTTTCGATCTATAATGATGATGTATTATGTTTACACTGTGATGTCAATCCAAAAGACGTATCAAAAGCACTAAGAGACATAAAGGGGTTAGCAAGTGGTAAAACTGAGTCAGATCAAGAGTAATATGCCTCCAGTTATTTGTGCTATAGACGCTAGCACTAATAGCCTCGCATTTGCTTTGTTTGATACGCAGCAAAAAAGACTTGGTACTGTAGGAAAGATAATGTTTAAGGGCAACACTACGTATGAGAAGGTTGCTGATGCATGTATTAAAACTAGAGACTTCTTTAATCATTATGGTGGGTTTGACACTATCATTATTGAGCAAACTATTTATGCTAATAGTCCTAAGACTGCAGCACACCTAGCATTAGTGCAGGGTGCAATTCTTGGGGCAGCGTCATTAAATGGTGTCAATAAGATAGGGTCAACATCACCAATGGTATGGCAAAACTATATTGGAAATAAGAAGTTGACAACTGCTGAAAAGCAGGAGATTTCAGAACAGTTTCCAGATAAGTCTAAGTCATGGCTAAAGAATCATGAACGTACAGTACGTAAGCAAAGAACTATTAATTTTATTAATACTTATTATGATAGAAACATCTCAGATGATGATATCGCTGATGCCTGTGGTTTGGGTCACTGGGCATTACATAACTGGGATAAGGTTTTTAACTACTAGGACTTGACAGGAGAGGCTGTGGCTGCTAAACTATATACAAGTGAGGCTTGGTTAAAGAAAAGATACCACCTTGACAAAAAGACACCAGATCAGATAGCAAAGGAGTGTGGGGTAAGCGTGGAAACTATCTATGTATATCTTGCAAAATTCGGTCTGAGAAAGTCACGTAGATAATGAGACCAAGACCAGTATTTAGTTCAGACGAAGCATTTAATTGTAGTGACCTATACCTTATGGCTGTTGGCTCTAAGTCAGGGCACAACATACTGAATACATGCCACTACATTGCACAGATGCTAATAGAGAAAAACATTGCCTATGGAGATTCTGCACTAGACCCAGTAAGGATATTCTCAAAGGCAAATAACATAGAGCAAATCCTAGTTCGCATTGATGATAAATTATCTAGATTTGCACGAGGTACAGACTATCCAGGTGACAATGATATCGATGATTTGATTGGCTACCTAGTATTATTGAAGATTGCTAAGATGAGGAATGATGGCAAGGAAGAAAAAGAGCGAGGCTCAGCCAACTAAGTTTCACCATGAGCCTACTGCTATAATTAATGGTAACGAGTTTAATGCTGGAGACATCATAAAGATTCAGGGTGAATACGGCGCTAAATTCAAGTTTGACAGCCTTGTAACTAACAAGGAGACTGGTTCCCAGTGGATTGACTGCTTTGAACTACAGAAAGGATTAACCTCCTGCTATAGGTCATTTGCATTAGATCGTGTCAGACGTATTCCGAAGAAACGAGGTAAGCGTGTCAACAGAACAACAACTAGTTGAGCATTTGGATCAGGTTAATAGGGTAGTAGAAGAGTACCTTAAGGGTAATGACCCTACCCAGATTTCTAAAGAACTAGACCTTCCAAGACAAAAGGTTGTTGGCTACATTGCAGAATGGCGTCAGATGGCTTCTGACAATGCTGCAATTCGTGCAAGAGCCAAAGAGGCACTAGTTGGTGCTGATACACACTACAACAAACTAATCCAAAAAGCATATGAGGTTATTGATGATGCAACCACAAGTGCAAATCTAAATGCTAAGACTTCTGCAATTAAGTTGGTTATGGATATTGAGTCAAAAAGAATTGATATGCTACAAAAGGCTGGTCTGCTAGAGAACAAGGAATTAGCAGATGAGATGATGGAAATTGAGCGTAAGCAGGATATCCTGGTTAATATACTAAAAGATATTGCATCAGAACATCCAGAAATTCGTGATGAGATTATGCGTAGACTTTCATCAGTAGCAAAAGAGAAAGAAGTCATTACGGTAGTACACAATGTTTGATGATTTTTTAGAGGCACTGAAATCAGATAGTTTTGAAGAGCGTCCAGTAGATGCTAAGACCTTTGTTGAGGGCGAAGACTTTCTAAATCAGCCACCACTATCTCAAATCCAATATGACATTGTTGAGGCAATGAGTCAGATCTACAAAGAAGAAGATCTAGTATATTTAATGGGGGAGGAAGATGGAAGAAGATACTACAAAAAGTACACAAAAAATGAAGTCATCCTTCAACTTGGTAAGGGGTCTGGTAAAGACTTTACGTCTACAGTTGCATGTGCTTACATTGTTTATAAACTACTTTGCCTTAAAGATCCTGCTAGGTATTTTGGTAAACCTAGTGGCGACGCTATTGATATTATCAATGTGGCGATCAACGCACAGCAGGCCAAGAACGTCTTCTTTAAGGGCTTTAAGACAAAAATTGAGAAGTCTCCTTGGTTTGCAGGAAAGTTTAACCCTAAAGCAGAAAGTATTGAATTTGATAAATCTATCACAGTTTATTCAGGACACTCAGAGCGTGAATCACACGAGGGTCTTAACCTCATACTCGCAGTTCTTGATGAGATCTCTGGATTTGCTACGGAGATTGGCACTGGAAATGATCAGGGTAAGACTGCGGATAACATCTATAAAGCCTTCCGTGCTTCTGTAGACTCTCGTTTCCCAGACTTAGGTAAAGTAGCACTACTATCATTCCCACGTTTTCCAGGAGACTTTATATCTCAAAGATATGATGCTGTAATTGCTGAAAAGGATGTAGTCACTAAAACACACACGTTTGTTATGAACCCAGACCTTCCAGAAACTGCTGAAGGCAATACGCTAACAATCGAATGGGATGAGGATAGTATTATCTCTTACAAGTATCCTGGCATGTTTGCACTTAAGCGTCCTACTTGGGTAGTTAACCCTACACGTAAGATTGATGACTTTAAACTTGCGTTCTTTACTGATATGGGTGATGCTATGCAGCGCTTTGCATGTGTCCCAACCTTTGCGTCTGATGCATTCTTTAAGCAGCGAGATAAGGTTCAGAACGCTATGTCTATTCGTAATCCACTAGACCACTATCGTAGATTTGATGAAACATTTAAGCCAGATCCAGAAAAGATTTATTTTGTACATGCTGACCTTGCACAGAAGCACGACAAGTGTGCTGTTGCAATTGCCCACGTAGATAAGTGGGTAAACATTCAGGTTATTAAGGATTATCAGCAAATTGCACCAGTTGTGGTTGTAGATGCTGTTGCTTGGTGGGAGCCAAGAATTGAGGGGCCAGTAGACTTATCAGAGGTAAAGCAGTGGATTCAAAACCTACGCAGGATTGGCTTTAATATTGGTATGGTATCATTTGACCGCTGGCAATCATTTGACATTCAAAATGAACTAAAGTCCATTGGTATGAGAACTGAAACTGTATCTGTGGCTAAGAAACACTACGAAGATATGGCCATGCTAGTTTATGAAGAGCGTCTCGCTATGCCCATGATTGACATATTGTTTGAGGAATTAACAGAACTAAAAATTATGAAGGGCAATAGGGTTGACCACCCACGTAAAAAGTCTAAGGACTTGGCTGACGCTGTGTGCGGGGCAATCTTTGGTGCCATATCTCACACTCCAAGAAACCTTAACGAGGAAGTAGAGATTCACACTTTTAGGGATAGACCAAAGCAAGATAACACTTTTGATCCTAATCAAAACGTGATACAATATAAACCCAAAGAAAAAGATATTGAAGAATATCTAGAACAATTTAAAGTATTTTAGGAGATAGGGTGAGTATACATATAGTATATTTCTCTAATCATTCTGGAAATACAAAGAGATTTGTGGAGAAGTTAGATGGACACGCTACACGCATTCCTATTGATTATGGCTCTAATGGGGACATCCTTATGGATAGGGAGTATGTACTTTTTGTACCAACTTATGGTGGCGGTAGTGAAAATTCTGCAATCCCCAGACAGGTACGACGTTTTTTAAACGTTCAGGAAAATAGAGATTTCTTGCGTGGTGTTGTCGGATTAGGTAATACTAATTTCGGAGAGCATTACTGCAAGGCAGCAGATATGATTTCTGCAAAAACAGGTGTACCCATTGTTGCCAGGGTAGAAATATTTGGCACAGAAGATGATGTAATCAAGGTTAAGGAAAGGTTGAGGTTACTATATGAATAACTACAGTTATCACGAGTTAAATGCTATGCTAAATCTGTATGGAGAAGACAACAAGATTCAGTTTGACAAAGACAAGGCAGCAGCGAAAGCATACTTCCTAGACCATGTGAACCAGAACACAGTGTTTTTCCACACACTAGATGAGAAGTTAGACTATCTAGTTGACAAGGAATATTATGAAAAAGAACTGCTAGATCAGTACTCTTTTGACTTTGTAAAGTCCCTATTCCAGTTGGCATACTCTAAGAGATTTAGGTTCCAGACATTCCTTGGAGCGTTTAAGTTTTATACATCATATGCATTAAAGACTTTTGATGGTGAGCGTTATTTGGAACGATTTGAAGATCGTGTAGTTATGAATGCACTCATGCTTGCTCGTGGAGATGAGGAATTAGCCAAAGATTTGGTTGAAGAGATCATCTCAGGTCGCTTTCAGCCCGCTACCCCAACCTTCCTGAATGCAGGCAAGAAGCAAAGAGGTGAGTTTGTCTCCTGCTTCCTACTTCGCATCGAAGACAACATGGAGTCCATCGCTAGAGGAATTAACTCGTCATTGCAGTTGTCTAAACGTGGTGGTGGAGTTGCGCTTAACCTAACCAACATTCGTGAGTTTGGTGCACCAATTAAAAAGATTGAAAACCAGTCATCTGGAATTGTTCCAGTGATGAAGATGCTTGAAGATGCATTCTCTTATGCAAATCAGTTGGGTGCACGTCAAGGTGCAGGTGCGGTTTACCTAAACGCTCATCACCCAGACATCATGAGATTCCTCGACACCAAGCGTGAGAACGCAGACGAGAAGATCCGTATTAAGACTTTGAGTCTAGGTGTAGTTATACCAGATATCACAATTGAACTTGCAAAGAATAACGAAGACATGTATCTTTTCTCACCATACGATGTTGAGCAGGTATATGGAATTCCAATGTCAGATATTTCTATTAGCGAAAAGTATCAAGAAATGGTTGATGACTCTCGTATCAAGAAGTCTAAGATTAAGGCTAGGGATTTCTTCCAGACTATTGCAGAACTTCAGTTTGAGTCAGGGTATCCATACATTGTATATGAAGACACTGTAAATAATGCTAACCCAATTTATGGTCGTATCAATATGTCTAACCTCTGCTCTGAGATCCTTCAAGTAAACACTCCTACTACTTACAACAATGATTTGTCGTATAAGGAGATTGGTAAGGATATCTCATGTAACCTAGGATCTCTAAACATTGCTAAGGCTATGGAGTCTCCAGACTTTGGTAAGACAATTGAGGTTGCTATTAAGGCATTAACAGCAGTTGCAGACCTATCCTATATCGATTCTGTAATGTCTATTGCTGAGGGTAACCGTAAGTCTCGTGCTATTGGTCTAGGACAGATGAACCTACATGGTTACTTTGGTAAAGAGCGTATGCATTATGGCGATGAGGAGTCAATTGATTTTACTAATATGTATTTTTATACAGTCCTCTATCACGCACTCAAGGCATCTAACAAACTCGCTAAAGATACTGGATCACCATTTGATGGATTTGAAAAGAGCAAGTATGCTAGCGGAGAGTTCTTTGCTAAATATATTGCTAATGAGTGGAAGCCAGCGACTAAAAAGGTTGCAGACATATTTGCAAATGCTAGCATTGCAATTCCAGACCAGGAAGATTGGAAGTCTCTGGCAAACAGCGTTATGACTTTTGGTCTCTACAACCAGAACCTGCAGGCAGTGCCACCAACTGGCTCAATCTCCTACATCAACAACTCAACATCTTCTATCCACCCAATTGCATCTCGTATTGAGATCCGCAAGGAAGGTAAGTTGGGGCGTGTATACTACCCAGCACCACACATGGATAACGATAACCTAGAGTACTTCCAGGATGCGTATGAGATTGGCCCAGAGAAGATCATCGATGTCTACGCTGCTGCAACCCAGCACGTTGACCAGGGTCTATCACTAACCCTGTTCTTCAAGGACACCGCTACCACCCGTGATGTCAACCGTGCACAGATCTACGCATGGAAGAAGGGTATTAAGACTATTTACTATATTCGTATCCGTCAAATGGCACTTGAGGGAACTGAGATTGACAACTGCGTAAGTTGCATGTTATAATGGAGAAATATGATTACAAGACCTATTAACTGGAACAAAGTAGAAGACCATATTGACTTAGAGGTCTGGAATCGCCTAACGGCTAACTTCTGGCTACCTGAAAAGGTGCCACTATCAAATGACATTCAGTCTTGGTCTACACTACGTGACAATGAGAAGTTATTGACTGTTAGAGTATTTACTGGTCTCACTATGCTTGATACGATCCAGGGTACAGTAGGGGCAATGAGTCTAATGCCTGACGCTCGTACACAACATGAAGAGGCAGTCATTACAAACATTGCATTTATGGAGTCAGTACACGCTAAGTCATATTCTAGTGTATTCTCTACACTTATCTCTACCCAAGAGATTGAAGACGCATTCCGTTGGTCCGAGGACAACCCATACCTTCAGAAGAAGGCGCAGATTGTTCTTAATAGATACAACGGGGACGATCCACTAAAGAGAAAGATTGCCTCTACGCTGCTAGAGTCTTTCCTATTTTATAGTGGATTCTACCTACCAATGTATTGGTCCTCCAGGGCAAAGTTGACAAACACTGCTGATCTAATTAGACTTATTATTAGAGACGAAGCGGTACATGGATATTACATTGGATACAAGTTTCAGCAAGCATACAATGAGTCATCTCCAGAACGTCAGGAAGAGATTAAGGCATTTTGCTACGATCTCCTAATGGAACTATATGAGAATGAGATTAAATATACTGCTGATCTTTATGATGAAGTGGGCTTAACAGAAGATGTTAAGAAATTCCTTCACTATAACGCTAATAAAGCACTAATGAATCTTGGTTTTGATGCTCTTTTCCCAAAGGATACTACAGACGTCAATCCAGCGATTCTTTCTGCTCTATCCCCAAATGCTGATGAAAACCATGACTTCTTCTCTGGTTCTGGGTCATCATATGTCATTGGTAAACATGAGGCTACCACTGATGAAGACTGGGAATTCTAGCCTCATTTGACATACCAGATAACAGTTTGGTATACTTAAGATCTCTATGACAGAATCATAGACTACTATAAAAGGAGAAATGAATGAACTCATTCAAGAAAATCGCTCTAGCCGTGGTTGCAGCCATGACAATGGGCACCCTGGTGGCATCGCCTGCAAGCGCTGCTCCAATGACTGTCGCATTGACAGTTAACGGTGCTGCAACCGCTACAGCAGGAACATCTGCAGCAACTGCAGTTGCACTTCCAGTACCAGCGGATAACTCTGTTGATGCTGCTGATGCACTCAAGATTGTTGCAACAGTTGATACAGGTACTACAGTATCTGTGACTGCAAAGAATGCACTTATTGTTGCAGACCTTGCAACAGTAGCAGCACCAGTAACTGCAAAGTCTGGTACAGTAACTCGCTCATTGGCAACAGGTACTGGAACAACCGCTACCTTCTATGTATATACTACAACTACAGCAATTGGTGAGGTAACAGTAACAAATCAGGGTACAACCTTTACATACTATGTTCAGGGTACTGCTGGTAAGATCAATAAGTTGGCAGTTTCTGCACCATCATCTGCACCAGCAAGCACACAGCAGTCAATTACTGTAACTGCAACTGACGTATTCGGAAACCTGGTTTCTGGTAAGTCTGTTTCAGCACGTGTATTTGGTGCTCAGGGAACACTTGATACTACCACTGCTACAACTGGCGCTACTCTTGCAGATTTCGGTGTTGCAACTTTCAAGTTGACACTACCTGCTACAGGTCGCTCACTAGTTGAGTTCTCAGTAACTACTGCATCAGATGCTGCAGTTGCTGTAACTGGCCTAGATGCACCATCTGTGACCCCATTCGCTGAGGTTGTTGTGCGTGATCTTGCTGCAGAACTAGCAAAGGCTATTGCAGACCTTGCTGCTGAAAAGGCTGCACACGATGCAACCAAGAAGGCTGCTGCTGATGCTGCGCTATCTGCATCAACCGCTGCTTCTGCTTCCGCTACAGCACTTGCTGCTGCTAATGCAGAGATTGCGAAGTTGAAGGCAGATGCTGCAATTGCAAAGGCTGCTTCAGATAAGTCAATTGCTGACCTAAAGAAGGCATTTAATACTCTTGCCACTAAGTGGAACAAGAAGAATCCAAAGGCAAAGGTTACTCTAGTTAAGTAATCTTTTCTTAAAAGTTGGGGAGTCAGGAAACTGGCTCCCTTTCTTTTTATAATAAAATGATATAATAGTTAAACAGACATTGTCTGTTTAGGAGAATAGGAATTATACGATTATTAAGAATAACATCAGCGATATTACTAGCCTTCTCATGGCTACTAATGACTCCTGCTCCTGCCCAAAGCGACCCAATAACTAACGCTGCTGAAGAGATAGCAGAATTACAGACTAAACTAGATAATTTAACTTATAAAGATGAGGTTAAGTCTTTAATAGATGATGCGGTGATTAAACTAGAGCAGGCAAAACAAGCCCAGAATGCCCTATCTGAAGCGGTATTGGCATATGAGCAGGCAGTTATATCTAAAGATCAGGCTGATTTACTAGTAACACAATCACAAGAAATAAGAGATAGCCAGTCTTCAGAGGTAGAAAATGCTCTTAACGATAAATTAAAGGCAGAGGCAGAACTTGATGCAGCAAATATAAACTTTCAGACTGCACAAATGTCTATGCAAAGTGCAGGCAATCAGGGATGGGCTTTTACTGCATATTACCTTAATCGTTCAAATGGCATTGCGTTTCCAGGAGAAGCATACTGTTCTGGAGTATTAACACAGCCATATCATGGTATGCCTATTTGTGGTAGATACGAAAACATGTATGTAGTTTATTCTGGAAAGATTACTGCCCCAGATGGAGTTAACAATATATCTTTTGCTGGATACACTGATGATGGTTTTAGAATGTATGTCGATGGACAACTAGTAATTAATCAATGGTGGGATCAGGGATCTACATGGAGTCCATACTACTATCATACTTTTACCAGTGAAGATAGAGTAATTGACGTATCATTTCATTATTTTAATGGTGGTGGCCCTGGAGTTTTCCATGTTGGATGGGGACATAGCGGAATGTGGACAGGAGTATCTCCATCTGCAATGTCATATGGAAATTCAGCAACACAAGAACAGATAGACTCATATAATGTGGCTTTATCAGAAAAACAAGATGCACAGCAGGCATATAACTCTGCTGTATCTACTTATAATCAGGAATTATCCCTGTTAGAACAATATAACGAAGAATTAAATCAGTCTATATTGGCAAGAGATTCTGCAACCATAGACCTTGAGTTGGCCCTCACATCTAAATCAAATGCGGAGTCAGACTACTCTTCTAAAATATCTATACTTAATGTGTCTATAGATGCTGCATGGGAAGCATACAACAAGCAGTTTGAGTTTGAAGAAAAGCAAAGAATTGCTGCAGCAATTGCTAATGCTATTAAGCCAATACCACAGCCAGAACCAACGCCAGAACCAACTATTGAGCCTTCCCCTGAACCAACAGTAGAGCCATCCACAGAGCCTACTGTAGATCCAGAACCAACCATAGAGCCAACCCCAGAACCTGGGATTGACCCAGAGCCATCTCTAGAGCCAACAGAAGAGCAGGCTACGGATCCAACCCCAGAGCCAACAGAGGTAGTTACACCTGAGCCAACTCCAGAAAAAACACCAGGAAAAAATGAGGAGTCAACTCCCGTAGAGCCTGCTATAGAAGATAAGCCAGTAGTTTCGCAGAATATGGCAAACATTATTGCCGATCTTACTAGTGCAAACACTTTAACAAAACTTACTGAAGAGCAAAAGGAGGCAGTTGCTGGAATACTTGGTATTTCTACAGAAGAAATTGCAGTAGTTGCAGAACTTGCCAAATCAGATCCAGTAATTGCACAGGCATTAGAGGAGTTCGCTGACCGTGCTCAAGAAAATGCTGATGCACCAATGCCATATACTCTTGCAGATGCTATCACAGAAACACAGGCAGAAGAGTTTCTCAGTGATCCACTATCAGCAATAACTGATATAAATGTTGGAGAACTACTATCAAATTTCTCTGAACTAGGTTCAGACATGACAGATGATCAGAGAGAAAAAGCACAAGAAGTTATTATCCCAGTAGTAATTGTTTCGCAAATTGCTTCTGCGGTAATTTCAATGAGGAGGTAGGAATGATTAAAAAGATAATTAAAGGTTTCTTTGGATGGATGAAGGATGCTGGAGTAGAGGTAATCGCTCAAGCATTTACCCTTCTAGGATTCTTTATCGCCTGGCTTACTCTCACAGGGTCGGCAAGAGACATCGTTGGAATAGCAGTTCTAATTACAACAGTCATATGGCTGATTACCATACCGCTAAGAAAGGAGGACTAATATGGCAACCAGAAAAGTCGCTGGACAATACGCCCAGCCTAAACCAACAGGACAAAAAGCCTTATCAAACATCCTCATGAGAATCGTTGCTGTTTTCGCAGCATCTGGTTTGAGCGTGCTTGGTGCAGGTGCAGTTGTCGGAATTGACACTATTCAGGCAGTAATGCTTGCAGGTCTCCTTGGAGTCGCTACAGTAGTCGAAAGACTGGCTAGAGCATTCCTTGACGACGGTAAACTTACACTAGCAGAGATCAATGACGCATTTTCAGCAGTAGACAAAAAGTCTAAATAGGGCAAAACGGACACTGCTTGACAGCCCCTTCTCTGGGTGATACAATTAGATATCATCTATTGAAGGGGCTTTCTCATGACCTGTATCGTATTGGCACGTAACGGAGATAACATGTATATGGCTGGTGACCGTGGGGCATCAGAGGACAATGTTATTCTATCATTAACCAGCCCAAAAGTGTGGAAGTCTGGAGAGTATTTATTTGGATACTGTGGGTCTATGGATGGAGATAGAATGAAGTATAATTTTAAGCCACCTACACCAAAAGGCGATATTGAGAAGTTCATGTATACCGATTTTCTTATTTCTCTCAGATGCTTCTATGAAAATTGGTGGGTAGATGCAACGAAAGAGTCAGACTTTGGGTTGTTAATTGGAATTCGTGGCAAGATATTTGAACATAATGCTGCAGATATGTCTTTAAACCAATATATGCATGACTATATTGCTATGGGGTCTGGATCAGAATATGCCTATGGATCTATGCATGCTACTGAGGGTCTGAAGGATACACGTAAGCGTGTAATGAAGGCTGTATCAGCAGCAATAAAATTTTCAACAAGTTGCCAAGGTCCTGTTGACATTGTCAGTGTCTAGTGTTATACTTTATATATGACAGAAAATATGAATGTAGAGGCTTGGGATATTGCAGACTGGGTTCAGTTTGGAATTGATAAGGGATGGGTATTTGAACCATTCTGCTATACACATGATGGTGACCCACACATGACAGAAGAAGAATCAGAAGAGTGGGAAGCAGGGGGAGACCCATGTTGCCACGTAATTAAGTTTGTACAATAAAAAATAAACAATAAACTAGAAGGGTATGAAATGAAGAAAACACTATTGGCTATTGTAGCCATCCTAGCAGTATTTACTAGCACTGCAACACCTGCAACTGCTAATGATGTAGTTGATAAGATTGCTATTATTGACTCATACTTTGATCCATCTATTGCTGGTACACATATTTGTGTTGCAGACAAGGGATGCAATATTAAGCCATCAAATACCACTGCTCCAGTATTTTCACACGGAAGCAGAATGGCTGCAATCGTAAAGAAGTATAATCCAAATGCACAACTAGTGTTGATTCGTTCAGGCTCAGTAGTTGGCACTACCCTATACGATGCTAATGGACGTGAAATTTCAAATGCATTTATTGCTGTGCCACTAGATGCAGATGTTGTATCAATCTCAATTTACAGTAATGGTAATGGAACTAATAATGGCACTGGATGTCGTCCATCTACCCAAACACGAACAGGAACTGTTGCTGTATCAACTGAGTTAGCACGTGCTACAAACGCTACCAATGCAATCATTGCATCAGGTCGTTCAATTGTTGGTGCTGCTGGTAACGCTAAACTACCTACTGGACTAAACTATCCAGCATGTCTTCCTGCAGTTACTTCTGTAACTATTCCAGGAGCAACTGGAACTTCTAATCCAACTACAGATATCTTCCTACAGACAAACGGAAATTATCTTGGTGGAGACATTAACACTACTTCTGGTGCAACTGCCTTTGTTGCATCCAAGTGGGATAATTATAAACTTGTTGTAGTTCCTAACAAAACTACGCTCGTTGGTGTGCTACAATAATTTGTAGCAATGCCCTATAACTCAATTGGCAGAGTGCCTGACTGTTAATCAGGGAGTTCTTGGTTCGAGTCCAAGTGGGGCAGCAAACAGAGATGATGACGATTGTCTCTGGAGTATGGCAGAACGAAGTCCCTTGTCTAGATGGGATGAGAATTGCACACTAGGGGATTAGCGTCCTGATCTTAGCGGGTCTAACTGGTGGTAGGATTAAGGCGGTACTTACATAGAGTATCTAGACTTCTCCTTGGTGGTAATAGACAATCCACCTACTCATAATACTCCGCAAGGAGTGCGGAAGGCATGAACGATTGATGTCATTGATATGTGGTCGTAACTCTTCCGTTCTGGTCTCATAGTTCAGTTGGTTAGAACGCCACCCTGTCACGGTGGAGGTCAGGGGTTCAAGTCCCCTTGGGATCGCTCGAAACATAGATCTGAACAATTTATGTGGAGATTGTATATCCGAAGATGACCGTGTTCCAGCAGTTTGGTGAAAGTGTTCAGGCTCATGGACCAAATGATCTAAGCGAGAACTAGGATATACAGCCAATGGCAATATGTCCTTAACCAAAAGGTGAGCACGATTGGCAAATGCTTCTCTAGCCCAATTGGTAGAGGCACTAGATTTAGGATCTAGGTGTTACAGGTTCGACTCCTGTGAGGAGCACTGGGATATAGTGTAATGGTAACACAACGGCTTCCAAACCCGTTGACGTGGGTTCGATTCCTACTGTCCCTGCCAATGCCTCTTCGTCCAACGGCAGGACACCTGGTTCTGGCCCAGGGAATCTTGGTTCGAATCCAGGGGAGGCAGCGAGGCCCTATCGTCTAGTGGTTAGGACATCAGATTTTCAATCTGGAAACGAGAGTTCAATTCTCTCTAGGGCTACGCCACCTTAACTCAGTCGGTAGAGTGCCATACTTGTAATATGGATGTCGTCAGTTCGATTCTGACAGGTGGCTCAATGGTGGTATAATAGTATTATAGTCAAGCGAGATAGGATTTTTAATGGAA
>JACCDX010766826.1_pt1 | contig 34006 bp, 32 predicted proteins | sample 7449681 | NCBI WGS metagenome assembly JACCDX01 (sample SAMN15323450, study PRJNA562643) | freshwater metagenome | isolation source: river surface water | place: USA:Blue River Watershed | collected 2017-08-18
ACAAATCCTCCAAAAGGAATCCATGATTTTCCAATTTTTCGATTCTCAAGGAAAGAAGTAAATTCTAATAGAGCAAAAATCAGCATAACTAGTCCCAGAGAAAATTCAGTATAATTAACATCATAGCTCTCGACCAATTTAACAGAATAAACCAATCCCATATCACCCAAGGCATAAATGAGATAAGCTCCGAAAATTGACCCCAATAATGCAAAGCTTCCAAATTTCATAAAAACAGGCCAATTGATATTTTTGAATGTTAAAGCGACTTTAAATAAACCATTAATTAAATGCACAAGAGCTGTTGTAGCCAAGGCAATTTCCGGACTGAAAAACAAGGAAAATACGGGCAAAAGAATGGTACCTAAACCAAATCCTGAAAAAAAAGTACTCAACGAAGCCAAAAATGCCGTAATTGCAATCAAACAATAGGGAAGTATGTCCATACGTTCATTATTTTTGTAAAAATACAAACATGATTGATTTAAGAAGCGATACCGTTACCAAACCAACAAAAGAAATGCTGGACTTCATGATGAGCGCTCCCGTTGGTGATGATGTCTTCGGTGAAGACCCCACGGTTAACGAGTTGGAAAATTACACGGCTGAACTTTTCGGAAAAGAAGCAGCAATTTTCTGTACATCAGGAACGCAAAGCAATCAAATCGGCATTAACCTTCATGTAAAACCTGGAGGAGAAGTTATTTGCCACCACGAAAGTCATGTTTTTAAATACGAAGGTGGTGGAATTGCACGTAATTCTGGCGCTTCCATTCGAACCATCGATGGCGACCGTGGACGTCTCAAAGCAAGCGCTATTGAAAAATGGATAAATCCAGCACACGATGTTCATTTCCCACTTACACAACTCGTAAGTATTGAAGACACGGCTAATAGAGGTGGCGGTGCTATTTATAATTTAGATGACATAAGAGAAATTAAAACACTATGCGTGGCGCATAATTTACCATTACACCTTGATGGCGCAAGACTTTTCAATGCATTAGTCGAGACAAAAGTAGACTATAAGTTGTACGCAGAAAATTTTGATACAATATCCATATGTTTATCAAAAGGATTAGGAGCACCGATAGGTTCTCTTCTTATTGGAACCAAACAACACATCCATCAAGCAAGGAGAATACGAAAAGTCTTTGGTGGAGGCATGCGTCAAGCGGGTATTATTGCTGCAGGTGGATTATTTGCATTAAAAAATAACATCGAAAGATTAAGAGTTGACCATGCTCATGCAAAGGAAATTGAAGGGGTATTGCTGACTTTACCTTGGATAGTGGATGTTGTTCCTGTCGAAACTAATATAATAGTTGCCATTTTAAAGGATGATGAATCTAGAAATAATGTCATATCAAAATTAAAAGAACTGAACATTTTGTGCATGCCATTTGGTCCTCACATGATTCGATTCGTAACACACCTGAATGTGAGCGATTCTGATGTGGACAATATTTGTGAAAGTTTGCGAAAAATTAACTAAAAACCGTGTAACCTTTTCTGAAAATCAAGCTATAAGAACTTGTGTATTTTCGAATGACAAAATTCTACATTTCAATTTTACTTATATTCATCAATTTTGCGTTTTATTCTCAAGGAAATCCATGTGAAAATCATGACGCTAAATTCGAAAAGAAATTCAGTAAAGCTCTGAGCGAAAAAGACCCAGATAAACGTTTAGAAAAACTTGAAAAGGTGGCTGTTGATTTTCCCGCTCAGGCTAAAACATATTTTTACTTAGCTAATATTGCCAATCGCGCCGCTCAAACCCTTTTTGGGCAAGGAAATCAAAAAGAAGCATACAACCAACAAAAAAAAGCAAATCTCTTCTATCAAGCAACGATTAAGAAATGTGCCAATTACCACGCAAGTTGTTACTATAACATTGCAGAAAATTTACTTTCCATGGGAGAGCAAGAATCCGCTATCCCTTTTCTAAAGAAATACATCGAATTTCCAGAAGATGATTTCGAAAAATTGGAAGAAGATTTTGTTTCTCGCAAAAGAAGCGCGTTAGCAGTGTTAGATGAATTAGAATTTGAAAAGAATTTATTCAACAACCCCGTGCCTTTTAATCCAACGAAAGTAAAAAACGTAAGTACGCAATTGGACGAATATTTCCCCATGATTTCTCCGGATAATGATTTACTTTTTTTCTCGCGAAAAGTAGATCGAAAAAATTTGGGCGACATTAGCGAAAATATTAGGGAAGAACTAACACTTTCCATAAAAGATGAAAATTCTCTAGAATTTGATGATGGCAATCCTCTTCCAGCGCCATTCAACGACGGTAGTTTTTTTAATTACGGTACCACTACCCTATCAGTTGATAATAAGGAAATGATTGTTTGTGCTTGTAAAAAAGAAATTGTCAGTAACCAATATTATTTAAATTGTGACCTTTACACCTCCAAGTATCAACGAAAAGGAAAAGGTGGTAATGATTTCGAATGGTCCAAACTTGAAAATATGGGACCTAACATCAATACTCCTGATGGATGGGAGGCACAACCTACACTATCTTCTGACGGAAAACTATTGTTTTTTACAACGGTGAGAAAGAATTCACGTGATAATGATATCTATATTTCTGAGAGACAATCTGATGGAACTTGGTCTAAGGCAGTTCCCTTTGATTTAATTAACACACCTGGAAAGGATAAAAGCCCTTTTTTTCACCAAGATGGTGAGACGCTATATTTTGTGTCCAGTACTTCATCTAATCGCAAAGGAGCGGGTGGATTGGATATATTCTACATTCGAAAAGAAGGAAACGGATGGACAAAACCAAAGAACATTGGTTATCCAATAAATTCTGTTGATGATGAACTGGGGATTTTCGTTTCAACTAGTGGTAGAGTTGCCTATTTTTCTAGCTTGAAAGAAGGTGAATGGAACATTTATTCCTTTGATTTATACGAAGAAGCACGTCCCCAAGAGGTTGTCATTATCAAAGGTGATTTAAAAAATGAAGACGGAACACCTATTAAAGATGCGGTAATAGATGTTAGTTACAATGAAAATGGTGAAACACAACAATTCAAAGTCAATGGCGAAGATGGAAAATTTGCCGCAGTTGTTAAAGTGAATCAAAAACAAGATGTTACAGTAAGTATTAGCAAAGAAAATTATGCATTTCAAGCCAAAGTAATTGAAAAAGAATCATTTGACTTAGCGCGTGATTCAAAATTAAAACTAGGTGAATTTATTCTAGAAAAAATGGAACTTGGAAAAACGTATCGTTTAGCTGACATATTTTTCGCGACAGAATCATTCGAGCTTAATTCTAAATCGAAAGCTCTTTTGAATAGTTTCGCCTCTTACTTAATAAAAAACCCAACAATTAAAATAAGTATCAACGGACATACAGATGATGTTGGAGAAGACGGGGCAAACCTCTTGTTATCTCAAAACAGAGCGAATGCCGTAAAAGAGTATTTGGTTAACAAAGGTATTGAGGCAGAAAGGTTAAAAGCGATTGGATTCGGAGAAAGTAAACCAAGTGTCCCAAATTCAAATGAAGTTAACAGAGCAAAAAACCGTCGTACGGAATTCGAATTTATTCCATAATTAGGCACAAAAAAAAAGAGGAATAACTTCCTCTTTTTCCTATAAGTTGAATTGTTTACTATTTTGCAACAGTAAAATTCTTCTTCTCTCTAATTCTTGCTGATTTACCAGTACGCTCACGGAAGTAGAATATTCTCGCACGACGAACAGCACCTCTTTTCACGATTTCAATAGCATCAATAAATGGTGAGTTTATAGGTAAAATTCTTTCCACTCCAATATTACCAGACATTTTGCGAATAGTAAAGGTTTCTGTTGCTCCAGCACCTCTTCGTTGCAAAACTACTCCTTGAAATTGCTGAATTCTTTCTTTGTTACCTTCTACAATTTTGTATGAAACGTTAACTGTATCACCAGCTCCAAATTTTGGAAACTCTTTAGTGGTATACAATTCGTTTTGGATTTCTCTAATAATATTCATCTCTACAAATTTTCAATTTCCCGTTAAATTGGGGGTGCAATATTACAAATATTTCATCAATAACACTAACAAATTAATCATTTTTTTACTGAATTTATTCAAATTGCAATTTAAAAAGTGTTAGAATTTCCTTTCTAAAGTTACTAAGATATAAACACCACCTGTAGATATCACGTTGAAAAGTATCGGTCGAATCCATATACTAACTCTTGTTTTTACCTTAACTTTACATTTAGAATTATGGGAAAAATAATAGCAATTGCGAATCAAAAAGGAGGGGTTGGAAAAACAACTACTTGTATCAATTTAGGTGGTTGTTTGGGTGTTTTAGAATATAAAACGTTGATCGTAGATGCAGATCCCCAAGCAAATTCCACATCGGGAACGGGTTTTGATCCTAAAAGTGTTCGAAATATCTACGACTGTTTGGTAAATGGTGTTCATCCAAAAGATGTCATTCTGACCACACAAAGTCCTAATTTAGATATTCTTCCTTCCCACATCGATCTTGTAGGCGCAGAACTTGAGATGATTAATTTGCCACAACGGGAGTATTTACTTAAACAGGCACTAGAAAAAATTAAAGATGCTTATGATTTTATTTTGATTGACTGTTCGCCATCATTGGGTCTAATTACGGTCAACTCATTGGTTGCTGCTGATGCGGTAATGATTCCAGTGCAATGTGAGTATTTTGCTCTTGAAGGGTTAACAAAACTATTGAATACGATAAAAATAGTACAAGGTAGATTAAATCCCGAGTTAGAAATAGAAGGAATGCTTCTTACTATGTATGACACTAGACTTCGCTTAGCCAACCAGGTGGTAGATGAGGTAAAAACGCATTTCCAAGAATTAGTTTTTGATACAGTGATACATAGGAACACTACTTTGAGTGAGGCTTCGAGTCATGGCAACACCATCATTATGTACGATGCAGGATCGAAAGGATCTATCAATTACTTGAACTTTGCGAGAGAACTATTACAGAAGAACAACTTAACAAAAATTGGTAACGACGAAAAAAACATCCAAATAGACCATGAGCTCTAATCAAAAAAAGCATCCTGCTTTGGGCCGCGGTTTGGGTGCACTTTTACAAAATTCAGGAACAGATATTACCTCCAGCACGGAAAGTCCTGTGGGCGGAATTGCTATGATTCCAATTGAACAAATTGAAGCAAACCCATTTAATCCACGAACAACATTTGAGGTGGACGCACTCGAGCAATTAACCGCTTCCATTGCCGAACACGGAATTATTCAACCGTTGACCGTACGAAAAATGGGTAGAGATCGCTATCAATTAATTTCCGGTGAGAGAAGATTCAAAGCGAGTGCTCAAGCAGGTTTAACGGAGGTTCCATGCTATATTCGAATTGCTAATGACCAAGCCATGCTCGAAATGGCACTTGTTGAAAATATTCAACGTGAAAATTTGAACGCCATAGAAGTTGCACTGTCCTATCAACGATTGATCGATGATTGTGATTTAACCCAAGAGCAGCTAAGTACAAAAATTTCAAAATCGCGATCAGATGTAGCGAACCACTTGAGGTTGTTAAAGTTGCCAGCCGCTATACAAGCAGCAGTTCGCGATAGAAAAATAACCATGGGACATGCCCGCGCCTTACTTGCCTTGTCTACCGAAGAAGAGCAACTCGAAATGCTTACAAAAATTATCGAAGAAGAACTTTCTGTAAGAAGCGTAGAACTAGTTTCACAAGTTAAAAACAACTCGTCTTCTTTCAAAAAAACAAGTAAAACTCCAACAAATTCAGAATTTGAAGCGATTGCGCATTACCTCAGCGATCGATTTCGTTCAAAAGTTGAACTTGCCAAAAATGAGAAGGGAAAAGGAAAATTTGTGCTTCATTTTAAAAATGAAAAAGAATACCTTAAGTTACTTACGTTGCTAAAAAGCGAATGAATCGATTAGTTATTGTTTGTTCTTTAGCAATTGGCATTTCATTCTCTTCATTTGCTCAAACAGATTCTACCTCAAAAGAAAAACATCCCTACAAGAAAAGCATGTTATATTCAGCCCTAATTCCAGGAGCAGGACAAATTAGAAATGCTAGCTTATCTCAAAAAAAAATAAAACCAGCTTATTGGAAAGTTCCGTTAATCTATGGTGGTCTTGGCACTGCCGGATATTTCATTTACCAAAATCACAGCGCTCAGAACAATGTCAAAACGGAATATTATAACAGATTAGATGGCAATCCACCCGCAGTTGAATGGAGCAATTACGACAATTTTGGATTGATCGCATTACAAAAGCAATACCTCAATAATCGAGATTTATTTGTTCTATTATCTCTCGCTGTATACGGAATTCAAATTATTGACGCCGGTGTTGAAGCTCACTTTCTGAAATTTGACGTTAGCGAGGATTTAAGTTTACGCATTCAACCCTTCATACTTCAAGACAAAGCGGGTATAGGACTTAACATTAAATTCAGGTAATAATCGTTATCTTTGCCTCATGAAAATCGCGTTAATTGGTTATGGTAAGATGGGCAAAGCAATTGAAATTGTTGCATTGGAGAGAGGACATCAAATTTGTGCCAAATTCAATTCTAGCAATCCTTTAACGATTGAAAAATTAAAAAATTCTGAAACGGATGTCGCCATCGAATTCACCCAACCTAAATTAGCATCTTCTCATATCAGAAGTTGCGCTGATGCCAAAACACCTATTGTAGTTGGCACAACGGCTTGGCTTGATGAGCTTCCAGAACTCAATGAATACATCAAAAAAAACGATGGTAGCATGTTGTACGCGTCAAATTTTAGTGTTGGCGTTAATATTTTTTTTAAAATAAATCAATTACTAGCTCGCTTAATGAACAAGCAGTCAGATTACGTAGTTTCCATCGAAGAAATTCACCATGTTCAAAAGTTAGACGCACCGAGTGGGACTGCCGTAACCCTAGCTGATGGATTAGTCAATGAACTCGATCAATACAAAAATTGGGAACTTCTAAGCGATGAAACAAGCAACAACGAAACCATTCCTGTAAAAGCCACTAGATTGCCCGAAGTTCCAGGGACACACATTATCAAATACGAATCTGACATTGATTTTATAGAATTAAAACACGAAGCAAAAAACAGAAAAGGTTTTGCACTCGGTGCTGTTATTGCAGCTGAGTTTTTAAAAGATAAAAAAGGTATATTTACCATGAACGATGTCTTAAATTTATAACCCATGCCATTTATTTATTTTTATTTATTTATTCTGTTCGTTAATCCTTATCTTTCGCAATGGTGGAAAATTTTCCCTCTTGCTGGTAGAGAAAAATGGGAAGCACTCGTTCCAGGCTATAACTATTTTGTACTTTATAAATTTACTCTTGGAAAGCCTTATTGGAGTTTATTACTAATATTTCCTGGTGTTCACCTAGTGATGATGATGGTAGCGAATGTTACCTTGCTGAGAAGATTTGGGAAATATTCATTCACTGATACATTACAAGGTATTTTATTTCCATATTACCTGTATTGGAAAATTAGCAAAGAAAATACTTCCTATGGAAAAGAAACAAATTGGGCAAACACAAAAGAAGTGGAAGACCGAAAATGGGGAGATCATATCGTTTTATTCTTATGTATTCCTGTTATTGGCCATCTCATTACAACAATTTTAGATGCTATTTCGCGCGACAAACCTGGTGAAAAATCGAGGGTTAAGGAATGGGGAGATTCCATATTATTTGCTTTAATTGCTGCAGGAATCATTAGAACTTATGTTTTTGAGCCTTTTCAAATTCCCACAGGTTCAATGGAAAAAACATTATTAGTAGGAGACTTCTTGTTTGTAAATAAATTGGCATACGGCCCTAAAGTTCCGGTAACACCATTATCTCACCCACTCGTTCACAATAACGTACCATTCATCAATATTCCGTCGTACACGACCTTCGAAAAAGGAAGTTATTTTCGATTGCCTGGATTTGGTGACATTGAACGAAACGATGTGGTAGTGTTTAATTACCCCTCAGGAGACACAGCCGTTTTTGATCCCAGAATGCCTAATGGACTAATGGGACATGATTACCACGGAATTGTTATCAATGAGGCCAAACGTCTCTTTATAGATCAGTTCGAAAACGAAATTTACGCCATAAAGTCTCAACTAGAAAAATCTAAACCAGGTTATGTTGCTCAATATTATACAATGGAAGCACGCGAGTTACTTTTACAAAAATATGCCTCTCGATTTATTAAAGAATACCCAACTTGGACAGCAAAGGCAAGAAAAAGTTTAGCAGAAGACAAGGTCGCATGGGATGGAATGGAAAACACCTTAATTGAGCATTTTGGATTGATTTATCGACCAGTCGACAAAAGAGAAAACTATATCAAACGCTGCGTGGCATTACCTGGAGATTTCATGGAAATTAAAAATGCAGTATTGTATATTAATGATCAGCCTTCGGAAATTTTTGAATTTCAAACGTTCAAATATCGTGTAAAAATGGGCGATGACTTTATGTTACCCTCTCCGGCAGATTTACAAGCGAGCTATGGTTTAGAAAACGATGAACAAGGCCATACTCGAATGGATATTGAATACAGAGAATACATGGAACTAGGATCAAATCAAGAAAGTATCCCAGTAAGAGAATATGTTTTAAATCTCACCGAAAACGAAAAACAACGTTTATTGGAAGATTTTCCTGGTTTGAAAAATAGAATGACAAAAGTACTTGATGAGAAATTCGACAAAGCTAAATTAACGGACTACCAACGCATCAAAAATTTAGATTTTTTCCCGAAAGATTTAAATATTGTCAATGCAACCACGCATTTTGAGCGTATTCAAATACCATTTGAAGGTCAAGTAGTAACACTTACTCCGAAAATTATTCCGTACTACCGAAGAATTATCACGGCATATGAAGGTCATTCGTTGGAAGAAAGAAAAGATGGATATTACATTGACGGAAAAAAAACTACTACTTACACAGTTGAAATGGACTATTATTGGATGATGGGAGATAATCGCTATGGTTCCGCAGATTCGCGTTTTTGGGGATTTGTACCGGAAGACCATATCGTGGGTAGAGCATCTCTTGTCTGGTTTTCAAAAAGCCCATACAAGGGAGTGCGTTGGGATAGGATTTTCAAACTCATTGAATAATTTGCACCCACTTCCTACTGCTTACCTTCCTTCGATCTCCTATTTTCAAGAATTTTTAGGTTCTCATTTCTATATGGAGGTAAATGAAAGTTATATAAAACAAACCTTTAGAAACCGATGTGAGATTTTAACTTCTAATGGAATTCAGCAATTAAGTATACCTGTTGTTCATGGAAAAGGAAAAAAGCTTAAAACAAATGAAGTAGAAATTGATTATTCTACGAATTGGCAAACACTTCATTCTAGAGCAATTAGAACAGCATACGCATCTTCACCTTATTTTGAGGACTATTTCCAAGAACTCGACTATATAATTAATAAAAATCACCAATTTTTAATCGATAAAAACTCACAATTACTCTATTTCCTATGTAAAAGTCTAGACATCAAAATTGAATTGATAGAAACAACAGAATTCGTTTTAAATAATGAAAATCTTCTAACTAGAAATTTTCTTGAAAGGAACATCGATATTGGTTTCGTATATCAACAAGTTATAGGCTTTTCAAGTAAGTTTGTTTCTAATCTATCAATGTTGGACTTACTATTTAATGAAGGTCCAATGGCAAGAAATAGATTACTCACCTAGTTGTTTATTCTGGTGGAGTTTTACCCAATAGGTCCTAAATAATTTAGAATCTACTAGCGTTTGCAAATTACCATTCTCCTCAAATCTTATTTTCACTTGTTTACCAATTAAAGATGTATAAGTAGTGTTAAAATCTTCGTATTTCTCATTAAGTATTTTCAAAAATCCTGAGTTACTCATTACATATACATAATTATCTTTTGTTCCTACACAAATAGAAGAAGGAGACATATCAGAATTAGCGATCTTCCATGATTTAACGGTCTTTATTTCGTTAATATTCGGCTGAAAAGTATTTATCACGGTATTTTTTCTTGACCTATCAACACCCAAAAGGTATATTAAATTCTGATAATCACTGTAAAAAACATCCTTATAGGTCACCTCTTCTTTTTCAAGATTATATGAATCTTCTATTTCAAATTGCTTATTATTTTTTCTCAAAACAAATAAAACATTGTCTGCCACAACAATACCTTTTGTAGAGGTTCTCGTTGAAATAATTTCTTCTTCAGTTAATTCTTCCGTATTTAAATCGTTCGAGACTAGGCTCAAAATTTCTTCTTTTTCTGAATTTGTCAATTTTTCAAAGAAAAAAACACTGTCTATGTGATTGTTAGTAAGAAAAGTGTGATTTTTAAAATTATAAAAACCTGATTCGAAAGGGAAATTTTCCTCTTGCTTTATTTTAAAATGATGAAAGGTCTCAATTCGAAATAATTGATAAGCCAAGAACGTTAGCGAGGCAGTAACAAAAGAAAAGAGAATATTTTTTTTCATTTAATGACGTAAATATACATAGATTTGAAGAAAAAATGTCCTATTGTTCTTATTGCAAATCACTTGACGTCTCAAATATTCACCGAATATACCACGACACAGAATACGGAAAAAAGGTTACCAGTGACCAAGTTCTTTTCGAAAGGTTTTGTTTAGAAATATTTCAGGCAGGACTTTCATGGGATATAATTTTAAAGAAAAGAACATTTTTCAGAGACGCTTTTTCTTCTTTTAATATTGAAATAGTTGCGAATTTTTCAGAAATAGATATTCAAAGACTTTTAGCGAATTCGAAAATCGTGAGACATAGAATAAAAATACTGAGTATCATTTTCAATGCTCAAAAAATCCTGCAGATTCAACAAGAATTTGGTAGTTTCTATCATTGGTTAATTATTAACGAAAGAAAAACTATGGACGATTGGACTAAATTGTTAAAAAAGAACTTTAAATTTGTTGGTACAGAGATTGCTGCTGAATTTTTAAAGAGCGCTGGATTGTTTCCCGGTGCTCACGATCAAAATTGTTATTTAAAACATACAGAATGAGATTCTATTTATTACTTTATCTAAGTTTATTCGTTTTAACTACTGCAAGAACTCAGTTTTCTGTTAACGGAGGTACAGGATTTTTGAAAGGATTCAGTAAACCAAAATATTTTTACGGATTACACATTGGTGGAGAATTGCCACGGAGTAATGAATTAACCATGTACGCGAGATTAGGCTACTATTTTCCTCAAAATGAAAACGATAGCTCTTCTACTTTTTTAACTGCATATGATTTTAATACGGTTCCATATCAGGTATTAACGAAATATGTTGCTTCCTTAAGCCACCTCACAATCGAAGGAGGCACGCGCTACTATCTTGGCAATGGTTACGACAATGGATTTTCGGGATACGGAGGAAATTGCTTTATGATAATGAACAGTACCGTAAAAAGAAATTACGATTATTATGATAAATCGAAGTATGCTCTTCCTAATGGGGAAGAGTCTCAAGGTAGTATTTTAAGTATTTTACTTGGTCTTCAAGGTGGTGTTAAATATACTGACCCTTCTATTGGTACCTTTTACTTGGATGTAACAGGGGCATACTCTCTTTTAGCCTTACCATCTAATGCCACTGCACAAAGTACAAATCTATACAGTCCATTGATTTTTAATTTTTCAATAGGTTTCAGGAAAGATTTTTATTAAGTAAAAATTTCACATGGGTAACCACCCATTTTAACTGCTCCTCCTTCGTTAATTGTGTATTATCCAATAAGATGGCATCTGGCGCTTGTCTTAATGGACTTTCAATTCTGGTTGTATCGATATGATCTCGTTCACTTAAATTCTTAGAAATTTCGCTTTTTTCGACAACAATTCCTTTTGCCTTTAATTCTTGAAATCTTCTTTCGACTCTAACTTCTAAACTAGCCGTAACAAATATTTTAAGTTCAGCATTGGGAAACACAACGGTTCCTATATCTCTTCCATCCATTACCACTCCACCATAAGTGGCCATTGCTCTTTGTTCATTCACCAATTTTTCGCGGACTTCTTTTATTGCTGAAACTTGAGACACAAAATTTGGAACTTGACCTTTCCTTATTTCATCTTCCACATCGAGACCATTTAAGTGAATTCTCGGTATCCCTGAATCTTTCTTGAATTCCAAGTGAATATCTGGTAGGCAAGCAACCAATGCTTTTTCATTAACTTTTCCATCGATCACGCATCCATTTTGTAATGCAAATAGTGTGACCGCGCGATACATGGCACCAGAATCGATAAATAAGTAACCGAAATGCACCGCAACTTGCTTAGCCAATGTACTTTTACCGCAAGCAGAGTATCCATCAATTGCTATGATTATTTCGGACATAGTTCAAATATACAAAAAAGGCTCCTTTCGGAGCCTCATAATTAATAGTAGATCGCGCGCTGTACTTTAGAAATGTACTTGGCTAATCGAATTACTTGTTTAGTATAACCAAACTCATTGTCATACCAAGAATAAAGAACCACATTTTTCCCATCCTTTGAAACTATAGAAGCATTGGAATCAAAAACCGAACAACATGTATTTCCAATAATATCACTAGAAACTAATTCAGGATCAAAAGAGAAATAAATTTGATTTACCAAATCACCATTCAATGCTGCATCTTTAATTAAAGCGTTAACTTCCTCAACTGAGGTTGATTTGTCTAGTTCCAAACTCAAAATTGCCAAGGAGCCATTAGGAGTTGGTACTCTCACTGCGTTTGCTGTAAGTTTATCTTTTAATTCCGGAATTACCTTGGTTACAGCGCTTCCTGCGCCTGTAGAAGTAATCACCATATTTATCGCAGCAGATCTACCTCTTCTTGGTTTTTTATGCATGTTATCCAACAAATTCTGGTCATTGGTGTAAGCATGTACCGTCTCAATATGTCCTTTTACAATTCCTAATTTGTCGTTTACAACTTTTAAAATTGGCGTTATCGCATTTGTTGTGCAAGATGCTGCCGAATAAATTGTTTCATTTTCAACATCCAGTGTTCCTTGGTTAATTCCGTAAACAATATTAGGAACCTCTTTTCCAGGAGCAGTTAGCAAAACTTTAGCCACACCTTTGGATTTTAAATGTCGAGAAAGCGCCTCTCTTGTGGTGAATACTCCCGTATTATCGATTACTAACGCATTTTTAATTCCATATAGTGTATAATCGATTTCTTCAGGTGACGAAGCATCAATCATTTGTACAATTTGTCCGTTAATGTTCAACGTTTTATTGGATAAATCTTCAATGACAGACCCCTTAAAAGCACCGTGAACAGAATCATTTCTTAACAAAGAAGCACGTTTGATAATGTCGTTATCACTATTTCCTCGCGTAACAATAGCACGTAACCTTAGCTGTTGTCCTTTACCAGCTTGTTTGATCAACTCGCGTGCAGCCAAACGACCAATTCGACCAAATCCGTACAATATAACATCACGAGGTTCGGTTCCATTCTCACTACCCGAGTTAAGGCTTCCAATTTTTGATGATAAAAATGAAGATTTTGACGAATAATTCTCTTTCTCAGCTAGCCACTCACTCGCTAATTTTCCGATATCCAGTTTAGCGGAAGTCAATGACATCGCCAAAATTTCTTCTGCAAGTTCAGATGTAGTGAAAACATCGATAGGTTTGTTTACGACTTTTCCGGCGTATTCATGTAGATTTAATATTTCGGAAATGGTTACATCTGTTAAATGATGTCTAAATAAAACCAATTCTACTCCCTTATCGTAAAGTAATTCACCTACTTTACTCTGTAATTTAACTGCAGCTCGTTCTCTTTCGATATGAGATTTAAGCTCTTTTTCGTAACCGATTACTGATTCCATATATACTTACTTGTTGATTGTGGGGCAAAGATATAAAAGAAAAGGCTGTTGGAGAACCAACAGCCTTCAAAACATTTTAATATTTGGTTAACCCAAATATGATTTTAAAAGTTTATTTCGAGATGTATGTCGCAGCCTACGAATAGCCTTCTCTTTAATCTGACGTACTCTTTCTCTTGTTAGATTAAATTTAGCACCTATTTCCTCTAGAGTTAATCCATGATTCATTCCAATTCCAAAGAACAATCGGATAATCTCTCTTTCTTTATCCGTTAAAGTACTCAACGATCGTTCTATTTCCTTTTGCAAAGACTCAGCCATTAACGCCTGATCTGTTCGAGGCGCATCAGAATTTGCCATTACATCCATTAAGGTACCGCCATCTTCGTTTGTAGTCAATGGAGCATCCATAGATACGTGTCTTCCAGAAACATTCAATGACTCTTTAATTTTGTCTTCAGGAACTTCCAATGCCTCAGCTAATTCCTCTGCAGAAGGCGGACGTTCGTATTCTTGTTCTAATCTAGAAAATGCTTTGTTTATTTTATTTAATGACCCTACTTGATTCAATGGAAGTCTCACGATTCTCGCTTGTTCCGCTAAAGCTTGCAAGATCGACTGTCTAATCCACCAAACGGCGTATGAAATAAATTTAAACCCTCTGGTTTCGTCAAATTTCTGAGCAGCTTTAATTAACCCTAAGTTTCCTTCATTGATTAAATCCGGAAGTGTCAATCCTTGATTTTGATATTGCTTTGCGACAGATACTACGAATCTTAAATTTGCCCTGGTTAACTTCTCAAGGGCTCTTTGATCTCCTGCTTTTATTTTTCTGGCTAACTCAACTTCTTCTTCTGCTGTGATTAACTCTTCTCGACCGATATCCTGAAGGTATTTATCTAATGACTGACTTTCTCGATTGGTGATTGATTTGGTAATTTTTAACTGTCTCATTCTCTCTTTTTCGCGTTGTTTATTTACTTAATTTAACTCTTTTGAACAGGTAGCAAAGTAAAACTAAAAAAAATGAAATTTAAAATATTAACACACTTTTTTTAGCAATTTTTGATAACTTTTTTTGTCACCAAAAACTATGCCCAAAAGATTAAATTTATAAGCCAAAACCAACATAATCTTTTCGACCTGAAGTGTTAATAATTTCCAATAAAACACCCCGACTATTACCATTTAATTTCGACGTTAATTGATCCACTGTTTCAATCGTTTCGTTATTAATTTTTGTAATAACAGTACCGACTCCTAAACCAAGGGATTTTAATTTCCCTGCTGTAATTGCCGAAATTTTCACACCAGAAGAAATGTTTAATTCTTTCTTCTCTTTTTCTGTTAATTCGATAAAGGTAGCTCCGAGTGCAACATTTCGTTTAATTTCTTCCTTTGATATTAAGGAAGTTTCTCCCTCTTTGTTACGCAATACTAATTCTTTTATCACTTCATCACCATCTTTTTGACGAACTAATACCTCTATTTTATCTCCAGGACGTTTTTTACCAATTTCTTCTTGAAGATTAGCAACTGAATTAACTTCTTTTGTGCCAATCTTTAAAATAACATCTCCATTTTTAATTCCTGCTTTGTCGGCGCTTCCTCCGTCTACAACCTCAGCCACATAAACACCTTTTAAATCTTTTAATTTATTTTTTTCCTTTAATTCTTGGGAAATATCTGAAATTTTAACCCCCAAATAACCTCTCTGAACAATACCAAACTCAATTAAATCGTTCATCACTTTTTTTACTAAGTTTACAGGAACAGCAAATGAATAACCCGCATAACTTCCAGTTTGAGAAGCAATTGCCGTATTTATTCCTACTAACTCACCTTTGGTGTTTACCAATGCTCCTCCACTATTTCCAGGATTAACAGCAGCATCTGTTTGAATGAAGGATTCAATCGGTACAATATCTTGGCCACTACGTTCGCTAAGAAGATTGATATTTCGCGCTTTGGCTGATACAATGCCCGCGGTAACAGTGGAAGTCAAGTTAAAAGGATTACCAACAGCAAGTACCCATTCACCAATTTTTAAATCGTCGCTATTTCCAAAATTAACTGCCTGAAAATTTTTACCTTCTATTTTTAAAACTGCGATATCAGTAGATGGGTCAGCACCTACTACTTTGGCAACATATTTTGAATTATCGTTAAGAACAACTTCTATTTCACTTGCACTTTCTATCACGTGGTTATTCGTTACAATATAACCGTCTGCCGAAACAATAACTCCGGATCCAGACCCAGATCCAAATTGCTTAAATTCTCTTCCCCCTGCCCCTGGTCCGTAAAAAAATTCTTGAAAAATATCCCGCTGAAAAGTAGTTTGTACAACTTTAGTATTAACGTGTACAACTGAATTAATAGTTTGCGCTGAAGCATCTGTAAAGTCAATCCCTGTGTTCACAATTTTTGTCTCACTTACGAACTTTGATTCGGGAGATTTTTCTGTAATTCGTTCAACTTTGGTTTCCGTATGTACTTCTCGCACTATTTCATTCGTTACATAAGGAATACTTCCTCCAACCAAACTAACACCTAAAATTTTCAAATATCCAACGTAATTCATTTTAATTGATTTTAAGATTCACGCAATTTTAACAAAAATCAGTCCCAAAATAGTACATTGTGGCTGTTAAAGATTGTTAAGCATAATTGCTTAATTTTGTGCATCTATGTCATTGATTCATTTCACGAAATACCAAGGTACAGGAAACGACTTTATAATAATTGATAATTCCACAGGTCAAATCCAGAACATAACACTAGAAACAATAAAGAAACTGTGCGACCGTCGGTTTGGAATTGGAGCAGACGGACTCATTTTGATAGAAAAATCAATAACTACAGACTTTAACATGAATTATTTTAATTCAGATGGGTCAAAGAGCTTTTGTGGTAACGGTTCGCGTTGTGCAGTACATTTTGCAAATAGTATAGGATTAATTTCAAATGAAACAATATTTGAAGCAATCGACGGTGTTCATTTTGCATCTATTTTTGACAAAGATATCAGCATACAAATGCGTTCAGTGAGTAAAATTGATAACCTTAAGAATGATTTTGTTTTAAACACAGGCTCACCACACTTTGTGAAAATTTCTGAAGATATATCTTCAAAACACATTCGAGAATTTGGAAAATCAATTCGCTATAGCGATGATTTCTCAAAGGAAGGAATTAATGTAAACCTCATGAATTTATTAGGTGAAAATCTAATAGAAATTGCAACATATGAAAGAGGTGTTGAAGACGAAACATTATCTTGTGGAACCGGTGCAACTGCATGTGCAATTATTTTAAACGAACTAACACCAATAGAAGGCTCAAGAAGTGTAAATGTGAATGTAAAAGGTGGACAACTCACGGTAAACTATAATTATAACGACGGCAACTATACTCACATTTCCTTATCCGGACCGGCTATTCCAGTTTTCAATGGCACAATTGAAATTTGAATTTCTGTTTTCTAATGTACACTGCAACGTACATCCAAATTTAATCTCAGGTAAATACCTGTGGATTTGGAAACCCAATGAGGTTGCGCCTCATGTTGGGATTTCAATTTCGGGCAGTTATTGTAGCTTAAAGGTCTCGGGGAAAGAATTACATGTGGAAGCCCCTAAATTATTTCAATTAGCAATAAAAAAATCAAGCCCACTCTTGCTTGTAGAATTGTTAATCGATTGTAAACTAGAAGAAGTTACGCAGATTTACGATTCATTTGACAAATCTTCTAATTTAAATTCTAGTTGCCTTCAACCCGTTGCTAAACTCCTCGATGCCCCATCTAGAAAGCTTACTGAACTTCTTTTTCAATTGGAAAAGCGTAAATGTATCGGAAAAACGTATACTTTAAATGTGGCAGCATCAGAAGCTGGAATTATACAATATGAGTTGAAGGATATTGAAAAAAAACTAATTTCGCTGCAACATGCTAAAAGGAGATAATTGCTATTTGAGAGTTGTTGAAAAAGAAGATGCATTGATGTTATTTCAATGGGAAAACAATGTGGATAATTGGAAGGTATCGAATACTGAGATTCCATTTTCTATGCATTCCATTAATCTTTTGATTGATCAACAATCTGATTTAAGAACTTCCGGCCAATTAAGGTTTATAATTTGTCAAAATGAAACGGATGACCCAATTGGAACCCTTGATCTTTATGATGTAAACTTTAAACATGGCCATGCTTGTATAGGAATTCTAATTGCTTCAGAAAAAAACAAAAGAAAAGGGCTTGCCTCAGAAAGTATGCAATTGGTAATAGCTTATTGCCGTGATATTCTCGACTTGACTAACCTACAGTGTTTCATACACCATGACAATGAAGCAAGTATTGCTTTATTCGAACATTTAGGCTTCAAACGCGTAGGAGAGAAAATTAATTGGCTCGTATTTAAAGGTAAACGATTTAACGAATTAACATATCAATTATGTCTAAAAGAACTTTAATATTGATTATATCAGGAATTGTATTACTGATCAGTCTATTTTTTATTGTCCCAATGGCAAATGTCTACTTCAAGGGTAAAAAAACATCCATCAACACTAAGGAGGTGGAAATTATCGTTAAAAAGAACACAAGCCTTAGCGCATTAGCTGATCAATTATCTGAAGCAAAAATTATTGACGATAAAGACGCTTTTTTAACCGTTGGAGAATTTAAAGAATTGAATGAAGATAAAATTGCTTCTGGAAAGTACGTTATAAAACCAAATTCTAGTTTCAAGGATATGCTGAATGGGTTCACTAAGAACAGTAAAGGCAATGGTAATGCCGAAGTGGAAGTGGAAGTTACATTCAACAACTGTAGTACAATTCAAGATGTTTGTGGAAAAGTTTCGAAATGTATTGATGTTGACAGTGCAAGTTTATTCAAATATATCAGAGATCCTGAAAACTGGAAAAAAGAAGGTATTAACTTGACCTATGAACAGCTTCCTGCCGTTTTTATTCCGAACACATACAACATGTATTACGATATAGATGCTGAAGAGTACTTTCATAGAATGGCAACAGAATATAAAAAATTCTGGTCGGAAGAAAGAATTTCAAAACTTAAAAAAATTGGTTTAAAAGAACCCTTTGAAGCCACTACCGTTGCTAGTATTGTTTACGCAGAACAAAATCTAGTTCCTGACGAATGGTCTACAATAGCTGCTGTATACTTGAATAGAATTGAAACTAACATGATGTTGCAATCATGTCCAACCGTTCGTTACTGCGATCCAATTGGAATTCCGAGTCAACCTTACGAAAAAGATATTATGCGTGTAAAAGATTGTCCATACAATACCTATACGAAAACAGGTATACCTCCCGGTCCAATAAACATCCCCTCTCCAAAAGTAGTGGATGCAGTTTTGAATAGATCAAGTGAAAAATACTTGTTTATGTGTGCAAAACCAGATAACTCGCACCGACATAATTTTGCAGTAGATTATGCTACACATTCAAAAAACTCTGCATTGTTCAATAATTATTTGAATGCCTTGAAAAGAGCAAAATGAAAAGAAGATCCTTTATAAAACTTGGGCTAGCAACAGGTGCCCTTTCAATGGTCAATCCGTTGAAAGGAACAGAATTGTTAGAGCATTCCTATGAATCACAGGCAAACGGACCGATTGTATTATCCACTTGGATTCATGGACTTGAAGCTAATCGGGCCGCATGGAAAGTAATTTCCGAAGGAGGAAAAGCAGTTGATGCCGTAGAAAAAGGCGTAAAAGTTACAGAATCGGATGTTACAAATCGGAGTGTTGGAATTGGCGGAAGACCAGATAGAGATGGTCACGTAACTCTTGATGCGTGCATAATGGACCATGAAGGAAGATGCGGCGCAGTTGGATTTTTAGAAGGAATAAAACATCCTATTTCTGTAGCTAGAGCTGTAATGGAAAAAACACAACACGTAATGCTAGTAGGAGATGGCGCCAAAAAATTTGCCCTTGATTATGGTTTTGAAACAAGTAAAACTCCCCTACCCGAGGTAAAAAAAGATTGGAAAACTTGGAAGAAAGAAAATAAAGAAGTTTACAAGAAACCGGAAATAAATCACGAAAATCATGATACTATTGGTCTGATTGCAATGGATCAATTTGGTGATTTAAGTGGAGCGTGTACTACATCAGGTTGGGCCTATAAAATGCATGGTAGAATTGGAGACTCCCCCATCATAGGAGCTGGTCTTTTTGTTGATAATGAAATCGGTGCATGCACGGCTACCGGACTCGGAGAAGCAATCATTCGCATAGCAGGAAGCCATACTGTAGTGGAACTAATGAGGCACGGTTATTCACCACTAGAAGCTTGTAAAGAAGCTGTCAGCCGCATCATTAAAAAAAATAAAGATTTAACGAATCTTCAATGCTGTTTTTTAGCACTAGATAAGAAAGGAAATGTTGGTGCATACTCTGTATATTCAGGTTTTAATTATGCGCTAAAAACAAAAGACGAGGATAAAATGGTGGATTCAGCTTTCGATAGAAATTGGTAAAAATGAAAGGTGCTGTTTTTACTGTTATTTCCTTATTTCTTTGGATTAAAATTAGCAGTCAAGACACACTTGTATGGAAGTATTACCATCCCATTAAGCAGGAATGGAAAACATTTGGAAGCAAAGGTAGCATTCAGCAAAAATTAATTGCATCTGGAGAATTACCCGATCCTTTTATAGAAAAGAACGACGAAAAATTTCGATGGGTTGAGAATTATACCTGGCGTTTAAAAACGGAGATTGTTGTCAATGAAAAGTACAACAACCCTACCTTAGTTTGTCAAAACATTGATACATACGGGGAAATAATAGTAAATGGGAAAAATATTTATTCTGCATCCAATTATTTTATTCCGCATGAAATTCACCTTGATAAGTTCTTAAAAAATGGAATAAATACGATTGAAATAATCCTTACGCCTCCTAGGATTTACCATAAAGAAAGATTTAATACCGAAGCATTTCATTATCCCGCTCCAAATGATGTTGATAGCATCTACGTTTCAGCTCTTACGCGCAAACCTCAATTTCACTTTGGATGGGACTGGACTGCGAGAATGAATACCATTGGCATTGATAAGCCCGTGATTTTTTATAAAAACGGAACTTCCATTTTGCAGGGAATTTCCATTGTAACTCAAGAACTAAATGAAAATACAGCAGTATTAACAGCACATATAAAACTAGACACGACGTTTGACGGTTTCGTAAAATCGAATCATATTCCCATGACATCCATTCATGCACTCGCAAATAGTAGGGAAATCACAATGAAAATTATGAATCCTGATGTATGGAAACCTGTCGGTGTTGGAAATCCTACTTTATATTACGATACATTGCTTTTACTTAATTTTAAAAATGAAGTTATTGAAACTCACCCATTTTATTTCGGAATCAGATCAGCAGAACTAAATCAAGAACAAGATTCTATTGGTACAAAATTTCAGCTGAGCATTAACCAAAATCCCATCTTTTGTGTAGGAATGAATATTATTCCTCCTCGCGTTTTTCTCTCTGAACTCACCTGTGAAGTTTATGACACTTTAATAAATCAAATAAAAGCCTCAAGTGCCAATATGGTCAGAATTTGGGGAGGCGGCACCTATTTGGATGATTATTTTTACGAACAATGTTCTAAATATGGAATAATGGTCTGGCACGATTTCATGTTCGCATGTGCCATGTATCCAGGTGAGCATGAGTTTTTGGACAAACTAGAAAAAGAAATCGAATATCAATCGTTTAGATTGTCGAAGCACCCCTGTGTGGTATTATTCAATGGAAATAATGAAGTTGAAGTTGCATGGAAATATTGGGGTCTCCAAAAACAATATAAATTAGACGAATCGGCTCAAAAAACCATTGAAACTAGTTACGATCAAATTTTTCAAAAGAGTATACCAGGAGTTTTAGCAAAATACACAACTCTACCTTACACGCATACTTCCCCATTGAGCAACTGGGGACTTCCTGAGCGATTCGATCATGGAACGCAGCACTATTGGGGCGTTTGGCATGGCAATGACGAAATTTCTAATTTTTCAAAAAACATTGGAAGATTCAATGCAGAGTATGGTTTTCAGAGTTTTCCAAGTCTTAATACCATGACCTACATTACTGCTCATGAAAATTGGGATTTGTCAAATCCAATACTATCGCATCATCAAAAAAGCTATGTTGGTAATAAAAAAATTGAACAACACGCATTGAACTACTTCAGGAAACCAAAGAACTTTATAGAATTTGTGTATCAATCTCAGTTAGTACAGAAAATTGCGATGGAAACTGCAATCAAAGCACATCGTTTAGATGCCCCAAGATGCATGGGTTCTTTGTTTTGGCAGTTCAACGATTGTTATCCCGGACCGACGTGGTCTTCTCTCGATTATTTAAATCAACCGAAGGCACTTTTTTACATCCTACCCTATTTATTCCATTCAAATGCAATTTTGTTTGACAAGGGTGAGTTATATGCAACTTCAACAAACTTATCCGCAAAAAAACAAGAAATTGAATTTAATTTCTACTCGAAAAAGGGAGAGAAAATCTCGAAAAATAACAAGGTCTTGGAACAATCTTCTTGGAAATTAAACTTACAAGTTGAAATTCCAGAAAAAACCCATATCATCGAGGTAATTAATGGAGATCTTCGGCATCTCGAATTTCTTTATCCAACAAGAAATTGTAGATCGAAAAGTAAAATAAAACTTGAGAAGATCAATTATTCAAAGGAAACAGGCGTTGGAACTCTTTTTTTTAAGGTTAAAAAACCGATTCAAGAACTATTTTTTTACGACTCAACGCATCAACTTTTCTTCTCAGAAAACTTTTCATCATATTTACCCGGATATTATTCAATTTCCTTTAAATCAAAGGAAAACCCAGGGAAAATAGAATTTCTCTATCATTAATTACGTTCTATTATTAAAGGTATCGTTAACTTTTCTTGTTTTGCATTTTCAAGATAAACCAAGTAATAACCCGATTGAATATTCCCTATTTTAATTCCCTGAAGAGCAGAAGCTATAGTTCCATTCTCAACAACAACCCCGTTCAGAGCTACAATTTTATAGTTTGAAAAATTCAAATGTGATTGTTTTATGGTAAATTCACCGTTAGATGGATTTGGATATAGGACAATTGTGTTTTCTGGTAGTGCCTCGACCCCAGCTTGACAATTATTAGATGCCAGAGGAGTTGGTGTAACATATGCAAAATCAGCACTTCCATCAGGACAACGAGCGTAAGCAACATCAGTCGATTGAACACCAAACGCTACTTGATCATAAATCGTAGCTCCATTGCTAAAAATAAGATTTTCACCCAATGAACTTAATTTAAAATTGGTATGAATGCCTGCTTGTCCTATATCATTATCACACCACACCAAAATGTATCCGTTGGCAGGTATACTTGTTCCGAAGGGAAAGGCCCATTTTAGTAAATTAGTAGCATCATCCGATAAATACATTCCCGATAAATCAATTGAATTCGCAGTTGTGTTGTACAATTCTACCCAATCATCGCTTTCTCCATTCAAATCAGAAGCAGAAGTTGAATTTGAAGCAACGATTTCATTTATCAAAACATCCCCTGTATTACAAAAAGGAAGTGAAACAGTTAAAATATGAAATTCGTGTTCTGCACGTTGTGGACTGAATATACCTGCATTTGAATTTTCGGCATATATGTAGTATTCAAAAACAGCACCGTCCATTGATACTTGATATCCAAAAACATGGTCGCCAGGCGCCCCGTCTCCATGTGCCCCATCGTCAAACATTTGAACACGGTTAAATTTCAATTGGTGATTACTGCGATAACCCAAATAAACAGCGGTTTCATTGGAACATGAAGCTGTGATGTATATTGTTTCACCAAAAGTAGGCGCATTATTACTTGCACTTGTAGATGTAATGGTTGGAGATACTAAAATGTAATTTGAATTCGTAGAAAAATAGGTCGAACGCGCATCCATTAAGTTTTGCAATCCAGGAATAGTTGATCCTGGAGGTCCTCCACCTGCAATATTTGTAGTTAAACTACTTTGATATTGCGCATACGTATAGAATTTGAATGGATCTGCTTGAACAGAAGCATCAATGGTTGATCGTAAAGCACTAGCCATTGTTAGGTAATTCTGTGATGCAAAGTTTTCTTGAACAATTGTCCGAATGTGAGCCATATACATTCTCTTATATAAAGGATTGGCTAACATTTTTACTATCAGAGGATGATTTGTTGAAGTACTATTCGACATAGGATCCAAACTAGACGCTGTATAGGGTCCCGAACCTGTGCCACCAGGAAAACCACCAAAACTCATATTTAAATCCCAAACTGTTGGAACAAATCGATCATTTAAATCCCATGTTAGGTAATAATTTTGCCTAAATGCTCCGTTATATGAATCTAGGTTAACTAACACATTATTGAACGCTAACATCCATAAGGCGCGATCCACATCAAGCATATTTTCAATACTTGAAAAATTATTATTTAGTGTATTAATTAAATCAACTAATCTGTTCCAGCCATATGTTGATTTCAATTCATAACCATTCAAATAGGAAGAGCTATCCATATTAATATATTTAAGGTCAGGGCTTATAGTAGCTCCCGGCCCCGCCCCGCCAATAGGATTACATTTGAAATAGGTATCATTTCCTAAATAATAATGTTCCCCATTAAACTTCTTATTGATACTTTCTGCATTGGAGTACAACCCACGCAATGTACCGTTAATGTATACGTTTGCAAAATTAGCTTTTGGGCAATCCATATATTGTTCGAGAATAGCGTATGACAACACTTCACGAATCATTGAAGGATCTGAATATCCGTTTTGAAGTTTAATATCCGTGTATCCTTGATAGTCCTGACTTCCGATTATGTGATCTAATTCAATATGTAAAGGATTTTTATTATTGTTAGCATTATACGAACTATTGCCTTTGTATTTTACACCAACACTATCGAAAACAACTCCATTTATTCGAACCGAATCTGCGATAATGTAAGTATCAGTGGATGTAGCAGCATCAAGTTGTGTATCCCAATTTGAAAAAGCAAAGAAAATCTCAATAGTTTGAACCGTTGATCGATCGTAGAAATTCTGAGAATAAACTAAATTTGCCGAAATAATACAGCTAATAAAAAGGAGAAACTTATTCATAAAGTAAGGTTTTGTTAATTAGTTGTTTTATAAAAATTAAAATTGCGGTTGTTAACTAACTATTATTTCTAAGTTAAACTTTTTACTCGTTATTATTAACTTGAACATAAAATAATTTAATTGGACTCATTAACTCAAATTGTATTAGGTGGAGCTGTTGCTGAATTAGTCGCAGGAAAAAAAATGGGTAACAAGGCCATATTTTGGGGAGCGATTGCAGGAACAATACCTGATTTAGATGTTTTCTTGCGGGCTTTTTATCATCCAATTGATGCAGCTCTTTTGCACAGAGGATTTTCACATTCTCTATTATTTTCAATAATTTTTGGACCTCTTTTAGCCTGGGTATTTTTTCATATTTACAAGAAGAAATATTCGTTTAAGTGTTGGCTTCACTTATTTTTCTGGGGTTTGATCACACATCCAATGCTGGATATGTTTACAAACTACGGCACCCAGTTTTTTTGGCCCCTAGACACGCGCATAACATTCAACACTGTTTTTGTAATAGATCCTTTATATACCCTCCCCTTTTTGGTTTGTTTGGTCTGGGCAATGTTTTTAAAAAGAGATAATCCAAAACGATTTAAGATTAATTTAATCGGAATTGTGTATTCGAGTAGCTACTTACTTTGGGGTGTTATCGTCAAATTAATTTTACTTTCTCAAACCCAAGCTGTCTTTTCTAATGAACACATATCTGTCAATAGATCAATGGTAACACCTATGCCATTAACCAGCTTTTACTGGTATACTTTAGGGGAAGATGATTCCACTTATTATGTTTACTACACTTCTATTTTTAATGGAGATGAAAAGAAAATTGAACGAATATCCAAAGGCAACATTCGACTGGAAAATCTAAAGTGGAAGGAGGTAAATTACAGTGAAAAATTGAATTTCATGTCGAATGGTTATTACCTTTTAGAACAAAAAAATGACACTATATCTTATTATGATTTACGCTTTGGTTTAACGGGAAAATTAACGGGAGAGAAATTCAACAAACCAGTTATGGGATATCAATTTATCACTCAGAATAACATAGTATATAAGGCGGAACAAATGAATCGAGGGGAAGCTTTTAAATTTGTTGATTTTCACTATTATTTTAGAAAGGTTTTTGGAAATTAAATTCAAAGGCATAGTTATTGACAAATGGCTTTTTGTAAATAGAAATTAAACAACAACATAACTTCTTACACCATGCTATATTTGTCAAAATCAAATTTTATGAAAACATTTTTTTCTGGTCTTTTTCTATCGCTACTCTTATTTCAAAGCTGTGCGCAGGATCAAACAAATAGAGAAACAACTCCTGAACAAAATAAACCAAGGCCAAAAGTCAACAAGAGCTTTTCTTTGAATGATTATCTTTCAGAAAATAAAGAACTTAACACTCAAGTTGAAAGTGTTTTTAAGCAACTTAACGAAAATCAAATTATCGCTCAATTAATAATGCCGGCAGTTGGTAAATATGGCCAAACAAAAGAAACAATCGATCAGCATATTAAGGATGGAGTAATTGGTGGTGTGCTTATGTTGAATGGAACGAAAGATGAATTTACGGGATTTATTAAGTCTTTTGAAGCCAAGAATAAAGAATTTGGAAACCTTCCCTTCTTATATAGTGCAGATGCCGAACCTAGCTTAGTCAATAGAAAAATAAATGGCTCTACACTTGTGAAAAAAGCAAGTGAAATCAGTACCTATGATCAAGTTGTCGAAGTTGCTAAAACAATTTCGGATGATTTGAACGCTATTGGAATTAATTACAATTTTGCCCCTGTGGTCGATGTGGCTGGAAATGCTACAGTGGGGTACAGAGGATTTGGATCTAAACCTGAACAACTCATCCCATGGTCGAATGCATTCATTCAAGAAACTCAAAAACAAGGGATTATTGCCACAGCAAAACACTTTCCTGGTCATGGTTTAGTTTCAGGAGATACACATAAGTCATTACAAATGATTGACGGAGAATTAAAAGAAATAAAAAATTACCCTGAACTAATTAAAAATGGTGTTCTATCTATTATGGTTGCACATATTGCTGTTCAGAATAATACCAAGTACAATACTAATGGTCTCCCTTCAACTTGTTCAGAAAAAATTGTAACCGATTTGTTAAGAAAAGAGTTAAGCTTTAAAGGACTCATAGTTACCGATGCTATGAACATGGGTGGTGTTGTTTCTGTCCCTCAATCTGCAACAAAAGCTATTCAAGCAGGCTGTGACATAGTACTTATGCCATTAGATGCAAAAAAGACACATGCTGAACTTTTAGCAATGTATAAAAAAGACGAATCATTTAGAGTTAAAGTTCAAGCAGCAGCTATGAATGTGATTCGAATGAAAATTTGTTTAGGACTTCTGAAGTAGCTATTACTTATCCAAAACTTTGGGGATTCTAAAGTAATCAGAATCACGTTTAGGAGCATTCTTGAGAGCGTCTTCTTTGGAAACGGTTGTAGTGGCTTCATCCTCTCTAAGCACATTTTTTTCTTCTGACATAAAAATAAGTGGAGCTACTCCCTCTGTATTAACAGAACTTAGGTTGTCCATAAAACCAATAATTTTCTCTAAATCACCACGGATAGTTTGAAGTTCCTCGCCTTTAAATTCTAGACGTGCAAGTTTTGCAATGTGCAGTATAGTTTCTTGACTTATTTCCATGAAACAAAATTAATCTTTTTGATGAAGTTTTGGATACCTTTTTTCAAGCGGTAGGCTAATTATATCGAAGCAATGTTCTCGTAATTCTTTTACGGACATGCTCTGAACCTGCTCCTTAGAAACCACGTTGTGTATAATTACATGTGCGATTCCTGGTCTTGCGGGACCTAAAATCAAAGTTGGATCTGAAAATAGGTAGAAATTATTCAAAAATGTTATTGGCACAACTGGAATTTCTAATGATTTTGCTAATTTAAATGCCCCATCTTTAAATGGAATCATTTTAGGATTGTCATCATCTGGAATTCCGCCTTCGGGAAAAATAGCAATAGACCAACCTTGCTGAATAGCCTTTTCTGCCAATAGTAAGGAGTGTCCCGCCTTACTTTTATCTTTTCTGTAAACAGGTATGTTAAGATTTTTAAAGTATGTTCTAATTATAGGATAACTTAATATTTCGCTTTTGCCTAAAAACACAAACGGATGTTTTGGAATGAGTGAGTACATAAAAAAAATATCCAAATATGAACTGTGATTTGCAACGATTACATATGGACCATCAGGAAGTTTGCTTTCGGTTATTTTATTGACGTGATAAAAACAAAATAAACGCATCATCCAACTCCATAAAATAAATAAATTGAAACTCATTTTCTTCCACTTGGGATTCATGAGCACAATTAGAAAAAAGGGATATAAAAGTATGGCTAGCGTACAAAATATTATGGCAATATATAATTTCCAAATTAACCCAAATACACCAAGGATGTTGCGCATGAACAAATCTACAATTTTAAAGTAATAACTTGAACTTAGAAAAAAAGAATTCCTTAATTTTACGCTATGTCAAGGATTCTAACAGGAATACAATCAACAGGAACTCCACATTTAGGTAATATTTTAGGAGCAATTATCCCAGCCATTCAACTTTCAGCTGAAGAGAAAAATGAATCGTTTCTTTTTATTGCGGATTTGCACTCTTTGACACAAATCAAAAACGGAGAATTACTTAAAGAGAATACTTATGCAACTGCAGCTACATGGCTGTCATTTGGATTGAATACAAATAAAACAGTGTTTTACAGACAAAGTGATGTCCCTGAGGTTACTGAATTGATGTGGTATTTATTGTGTATGTATCCATATCAGAGGTTAACACTTGCTCATAGTTTTAAGGACAAAGCCGACCGACTTGAAGATGTAAATGGTGGTTTATTTTCTTATCCTATTTTGATGGCGGCGGATATCTTATTGTACGACGCACAAATTGTACCGGTTGGAAAAGATCAAAAACAACATATCGAAATGGCTCGAGATGTTGCCAACAGATTTAACCTCCAATATGGTGATACGTTTGTATTACCCGAAGAGAAAATTAGTGAAACAACTAAGTTAATTCCTGGAACAGACGGTGAAAAAATGAGTAAATCACGTGGCAATCATATTGACATTTTTTTACCCGAAAAAGAACTTCGCAAACAAATTATGTCGATAGTTTCTGACAGCACACCACTTGAGGCTCCAAAAAATCCCGACACATGTCATACCTTTTCGTTGTACTCACTTCTTGCGAGTAAGGAGCAAATCACAGAAATGACTCAGAATTATCTTAATGGTAATTACGGATACGGACATGCCAAACAAGCACTTTTCGAACTAATTCTTACAAAATTTGGAAAGGAGCGAAGAACTTTCACTGAACTCATGGGAGATAAAAGAAAAATCGATGAGGAATTGAAAATTGGTGCACTTAAGGCTAGAGAGGTGGCTCAGAAGGTCTTAAATCGTGTTCGAAATAAAGTGGGTTACTAGAATTGTCTTCTTCGCATAAATTTCAGCATCTTTTTTTAACTTATTTCTTGCATTTTAATCTACAATTAGTACTTTTGCCTCGGAGAGTTGGCAGAGTGGTCGATTGCGGCGGTCTTGAAAACCGTTGAACCGCGAGGTTCCGGGGGTTCGAATCCCTCACTCTCCGCTGAAAAGATTTCAAAAGAAACCAAAACCCCGTAAAACGCTTGATTTTACGGGGTTTTTTGTTTTTTGGCATACCAAACAAAAACAAAGAAAAACAACGTCAAAAGCGTAAAAAGGTGCGTCGCGGCACTTTCAATTTTGCGACGCACCTAAAACCGCTGAAACGCCCGTCCATCAAGCAGTTCAAAGAATGAACATCTTGTTTTGCATAGTAGGTTGATCTAATTTTACTCACTTAAAATTGCGTCACATGCAAAAAAATTTTAGCCTGCTTTTCTTCGGGAAAAGAAAAAGATCAAATCCGAATGAAGTATTCATCTTCGTTCGAATCACTGTTGATGGAGTAAGAACCGAATTTTCATCTGGCAGAGATTGCCCAATTGAACAATGGAATACCCAAGCATCCAAACGAATCGGAAACTCAAACGAAGTCAAATCATTTAACATGTATCTCGACACCATTCGAGTAAACGTCTATGAAGCACATCGGCAATTGATGATTAACAACGAAACAATCACAGCCGAAACACTTCGAAACAAAATTCAGGGAAAAGGAGAACGGCCCAGAATGCTCATGGAAATCTTTCAAGAACACAACGACCGAATGAAACAATTGCTCAACGATGAATTTTCACCCGCAACCTTGGAACGCTACAAAACATCCTATTCCCACACCTTGGAATTCATGAAGCACCAATACAAGATTTCCGACATTGACATCAAGAACATCGACTACGCCTTTATCTGTGACTATGAATTTTATTTGAGAACCGTTCGGAAATGCAACAACAACACTGCGGTCAAGTATCTCAAAAACTTCAACAAAATCATTCGCATCTGTTTAAAGAACGGTTGGCTTGACAGAAGTCCATTTGTCAATTACACCGCCAAGATTAAAGAAGTAAATCGGGTTTACTTGACAGAAGAAGAAATCAATGTCATGATGGAAAAACAATTCAGCACCGAAAGACTCAATCGCATCAAAGACATTTTCCTCTTCAGTTGTTTTACCGGATTAGCCTATGCGGATGTTGCAGCATTAAAAAAATCAGACATCAATTATGTCATGAGTGGTGAGAAGTGGATTTTGACCAAGCGACAAAAAACCAATTCCATTTGCAACATACCGTTATTGCCACAAGCAGAATACATCATCAGCAAATACGAAGACGACCCCGTTTGTCTGAGTACAGGAAAACTGTTACCGGTTGCGAGCAATCAAAAAACAAATGCCTATTTAAAAGAAATAGCAGCCGTGTGCGGAATAGACAAAGAACTAACCTTTCACATCGCCCGTCATACCTTCGCAACAACCGTAACATTAACCAATGGCGTTTCAATTGAAAGCGTCAGCAAAATGCTTGGTCACAAGAATTTGAGAACGACCCAACATTACGCCAAAATCATCGACAAAAAAGTGGGTGAAGACATGCGATTTTTGAAGGAAAAATTCAACGGTTTTTTACCTCAAAATAACCTCCAAAAAGTGGCTTCAAAATAGACCAAAAAAAGGGTGAAAAAACACCCCAAAAAACACCCCGAAAAAAGAGCAATTTTAAGGCGATTATTTCATCCAAAAATGAAGTAATTGCCTTTTTTGCCTAAATTTTCACCTGACTATATTAACTAACTTGATTCATTTTGCGATAGCGAGTCCAACCAGGAAGGGCTCCGGTTTTTATGTTGCTAAACTTAAAATCAATGCAAAATCAGTTGAATTTATTGGAAAAAGAGTTTAATCACGAACTCAATGAATTGATCGGTTCCGGAAAAACTATTGACACGAAAAGAGCCCTGTCTATTTGCCAGGCGCAACTGCAAAAATCAAAGGATTTTTTCCTTAAAAACAAGTCCATCAGACGCTCAGATGAAATCTACTATTTCAAGCACTTCAAACCCAAAATACTCGCCAAAATTATCTACTACAAGAAAATCACTGAAATTCAATACAACTACCCCCTTGGTGACGAAGATGTTAGAAAGAATTATATCAACTATCACCTCCAACACGGACACGTTTTCTTCAATCAACACAACACCTTAATCAAGTATTATCGCAACAATCAAGACAACCTCGATGAAAATTTCTTTGTCCGAGAAAATGCCCGTTTGCATGCAGACATAGAGCATCGTTTTCTATCCATCGACTTTTCGCATAGCACAGGCTACGACGAGATTTTAGCCGAATACATCGCCTTGGAAAAAGTGCAGTCTTACCTCGAAAAAGTTCAAAAAGACCTCAACAATATCAATGTCTCAACCTTGGCCAATGACCAAAACGCAAGTTCAGATTTAGTGTGGACCGAAACCAAAGCCTCCTTGGTTGAAATTATCTACGGGCTACATTCCGTTGCTGCTATCAACAAAGGGAAAATTGAAGTAAAGAAAATTGCCTTTTGGTTTGAGAAAATCTTCAACCTTGACCAATTAGACATTTACAAAACCTATGCTGAAATCAAAAACCGAAGAGGTAGTCGCACCAAATTTCTGGATTCATTGTCGGAAGAATTGAACAAGCGAATGAATGCCGACGATTCAGTTATAAGCTAAAATACAACGACATACAACTACGGGTAAGGTTACGATTTTTGTAATTTTTAATCATTGAATTTCAAGTGATTAAGATAGTTTATTGAAATGAATGAAGAAGATACATGCTCCATTCGGATGGATTTCTTTGTATTTGATTTATCCGTTTAGTAGCCTTCATTTTTTTTCAGTTTCAAAACATACTATTTAAGTGCATTTCGAAAGAAATCGTAAAAAATTACACGTAACCTCCGGTGCGCATGGGGAAAAATTTCCACCGTGACTCAAGAACTTTGCCTCATCAATTTTAAACAAAATAGTTATGAGCATTCAAGTCGTTACCCACGAAGACCTGCAACATTTCCGCAGGCAATTACTCGAAGATTTAAGAGAAATCTTAAAGCCCGAACCGCAAATTCAAAAGGAATGGTTGAAAGGAAATGAAGTTCGCCAACTCCTGAAAATATCAACAGGTACCTTGCAGAATCTCCGTTTAAACGGAACACTGCCTTACACCAAAGTCGGTGGAATCATCTTTTACAACGCCAAAGGCATCGATGCCTTACTCAACGGAAACATGAACAAAAGACAGCTCAATTTCAAACGATGAATTACATCAAGCACCTTACAGGCTTCTTCGAACGCATGATTTACGAAGATTCCTTGAATCCAACGCACATCAGTTTGTACATCGCCCTCTTTCAATTCTGGAACATCAAGCGGTTCACAAACCCCATTCACATCAGTCGTGAAGAAACCATGCGTTTGAGTAAAATTTCCTCCAAAGCCACTTACCACAAGTGCATGCGCGATTTACACGAGAAGAATTACGTCATCTATGAACCGTCTTTCAATCCGTATCGGGGAAGTAAGGTAACCATCATCAATTTGGAACTAACCGATAAAGATGTTCAAAAAACAGTACGCAAGCATACCATTAAAAAGACAAGCGCGAAACAGCTTGCTGAACACCTTATTGAACCAACAAACGAGCCTTCTATAAACGATAGTAAACTATCTCTTAAACAACCTAAAAAAGGAAAACAAAGAGAGAGTAAAAACTATTTTACTCCGCCCACCTTGGAAGAAGTTATTTCATTTTTCAAAGAAAACAAATGCAATACGGAGGAAGCCGAGCCATTTCATTTGTATTACCAAGCCAATGGTTGGATAGTTGGAAAAGCTAAAATGAAAAACTGGCAGGCGGCGGCCAAAAACTGGATGCTGCGAAGCAAGAAATTCCAATCTGAAAAAGCCGGCAAACTGGTTCCTTATCAACTTCACGCTAAACCCACCAATTATGAAGAAACCCTATAACCCGGCAACGGAGAAGCCTTATTTCATTGACGAAGAAGGTGCACGAAATTTCGATTACGAAAAAACGATTTATTATTTGCAACACATCGGTCGGCAGAAGTTTGGGAAGAATTTCCGCATCGTTAAAGAAGACCTACCCATCATTTCAAAGTTGTTGATTTACTTCACTAAGTGCGAAGACCTCTGCAAAGAAAAAGGCATCGATACGCAGAAAGGAATCCTGTTGGCGGGCCCGATAGGTTGTGGCAAAACGTCACTCATTACCCTGATGAACGATTTTACTTTTGACATCAATCATTTTTTCATCCGTTCCACAAGAGCCATAGCAGCAGAGTTTCACGAAGAAGGCTACCAATTTATACAGAAGTATTCCTGGACACCAAAGATTTATTGCTTCGATGATTTAGGCGTGGAACAGAACAT
>JACCDX011469382.1_pt1 | contig 33977 bp, 36 predicted proteins | sample 7449681 | NCBI WGS metagenome assembly JACCDX01 (sample SAMN15323450, study PRJNA562643) | freshwater metagenome | isolation source: river surface water | place: USA:Blue River Watershed | collected 2017-08-18
CGGCCAGTTTTTTGATGAGAAAGATGAAGGAGTATGAAGCGCTCAAGACCGAGATCGATGACGTGAGGGGCGAGCTTGATGCGCTCTCCAACGCATCGTCTGCCACTCAGGTGGTTGGGGTGTCTAATGAAGAATTGGGCGGGCAAACTTAGCTTGAGTCTTGTCGGCTGAATTTGAAGCAGTTGTTTTGAACAATAAATGATTCAAAGCTTGCCCCGAGATTGGGGTTTAGCGGACCATTTAATGATTTAAAAACCCAGTATATTCAAAAAACGGGTGCAAGTGGGACCTAAAGTATTAAAAAGTAGTCAAAAGTAGTTCGAATTTAGGGCGGGTTAGGCGTTCTAATGTAGGGCAAACTAAATTGCGGAATGTAATAAGAAGTACGCAAATGTCACAAAATACAGTCATAAAAATCCAAATTACCACCATATAAAACTTGTTGCTATGGGTGGCCTGCACCGAACTCCATGTGCAATACAAGCCTTTTTGGCTGGGGCGGGTCGGGGCTGCTGTGAGCGGTTACTAGTACTCGCACTCATAAAAGAAATCAGAATCATGGTAAGCGTCAATCCAGTCATCCTTTGTGGCGGTTCCGGTACACGCCTGTGGCCACTTTCTCGGGCGGGGTTCCCAAAGCAGTTCCTTTGCCTGACGGGCAAGGAGAGCCTGTTCCAGCAGGCGGCTCTTCGTCTTGAGATGCTCGGGTCGGAACAGGTCAAGGTCTCCGGGCCCTTGATCGTCTCGGGGGAAGATCATCGCTTTCTGTCTTCGGAGCAGCTACGGGAGGTTGGCATCGAGCCCGTGCAGGCACTGCTTGAGCCGGTCGGTCGCAACACGGCACCCGCGCTGACTCTGGCAGCGCTGGCAGCAGTCGAGGGGGGGTGATGACCCTGTACTGGTCGTGACCCCTGCAGACCAGACCGTATCTGGCGCTGGATCATTCACCTCAGCCGTCAGGCGTGCAGTACAAGAGGCGGTCGATGGCTGCGTCGTCATACTCGGAGTATGCCCCGACAGGCCCGAGACCGGCTACGGCTACATACAGGCCGGTGCAGCTAAACCGGACGCCTCGGGTGCCGGGGGGGGCGGTGGGAGCACTGCCGGTTCAGCGTTTTGTGGAAAAGCCAGACCAGCAGACGGCTTAGAGCTTCCTGGACGAGGGCGGTTACTGCTGGAACGCTGGGATGTTTGTGATGAGGGCCTCGGTCTGGCTGGCCGCCCTGGCGCGATTCCGGCCCGACATACTCCACTCGTGCAACAAGGCATGGACCATGCGCGGCACAGATGGCAGGTTTGTTCGTCCTGGGCGGGCGGAGTTCGAGGCTGTCCCCGCAGAGTCTGTCGACTACGCCGTGATGGAGCGCTGCCCGGGTTGCGAGTTTCCCATCAAGATGGTCCCGCTGGAGGCGGGATGGAACGACCTGGGTGCATGGGACGCCGTCTGGAAGGTTCTCAACAAGAACGGTGTCGGAAACGCACACCATGGTGACGTACTCTGCACCGACAGCCGCAACACGCTCGTACACGCCAGCAGCAGGCTGGTGGGGCTGGTCGGGGTAGAGGGCCTGGTCGTCGTCGAGACGCCCGACGCTGTCCTGGTCGCGGACAGGTGTAGAAGCCAGGACTTGAAACACATCGTCGGCCGGCTGCAGTCAACAAAGCGCGAGGAGCAGGCGCTTCACAGGAAGGTTCACCGCCCATGGGGCTGGTACGACAGCATCGACCAGGGCGGACGTTTCAAGGTGAAGCGGATACAGGTCAAGCCCAAGGCGTCCTTGAGCCTGCAAAAGCACCACCACTGAGCGGAGCACTAGATCGTCGTCACCGGCACGGCCGAGATTACCCTAGGCGAAAAGGTTCTCGTACTCACCGAAAACCAGTCGACGTACATCCCACTGGGTGAGGTTCACCGGCTGACTAACCCGGGGGCGATCCCACTCGAGATCATCGAGGTTCAGTCCGAAAGTTACTTTGGCGAGGACGACATCGTTAGATTCGAAGACAGATACGGCAGGGCCAGCTAAATGAGTCACGAACCCAAAATCTATGTAGCAGGCCACCGTGGAATGGTCGGGTCTGCCATCGTCCGTCATTTGTTGGCAAATGGCGTTGAGCCGAACAAGGTCATCACCCGAACACATTCTGAGCTTGACCTGATCAACCAGGCTGCTGTGCAAGCCTTCTTTGCCCAAGAAAGGCCTGACCAAGTCTACCTGGCAGCGGCTAAGGTGGGTGGCATTCACGCTAACAACACCTGCCCCGCTGAGTTCATCTACGACAACCTGATGATGCAGGCCAACGTGATTGATGCCGCTTTCAGAAATGGCGTGAAGAAGTTGCTCTTTCTAGGCAGCAGCTGTATCTACCCCAAGCTGGCACCCCAGCCCATGCGGGAAGAGGCACTACTTACGGGCACGCTAGAGGCCACCAACGAGCCCTACGCAATCGCCAAGATTGCAGGCATCAAACTGTGCGAAAGCTACAACCGCCAATACGGCGCAAGCCACGGCGTGGACTACCGTAGCGTCATGCCCACCAACCTCTACGGCCTCGGTGACAACTACCACCCCGAAAACTCTCACGTCATCCCCGCTCTGATTCGGCGCTTTCATGAGGCCAAGGCGGGCCAGGTGCCGTCGGTCGCTATCTGGGGCACGGGCAAGCCGCGTCGTGAGTTTCTGTATGTCGACGACATGGCCGCCGACAGTGTGCATGTCATGAACCTGGACAAGGACGTGTACGACCAGCACACGCAACCCATGCTGAGCCACATCAATGTCGGCTACGGATCGGATGTCACCATTGCCGAAGCCGCCCAAACCATTGCCCAAGTGGTCGGCTACACCGGCGCCGTCACCTTCGACGACACCAAGCCCGATGGCACCCCGCGCAAGCTGATGGACAGCAGCCGACTGAACGACCTGGGCTGGACGTCCAAGGTGGGCCTGCAATCGGGTCTAACGCTAGCCTATGAAGATTTCTGGAGCAATCACAGATGACGAACACCAACAAAGACATCACTGGCCGGGTGGCCTTGATTACCGGTATCACCGGCCAGGACGGCAGCTACCTGGCCGAATTCCTGCTGGAAAAGGGCTACATCGTGCACGGCATCAAGCGCCGTGCCAGTTCCTTTAACACCCAGCGGGTCGACCATATCTACCTGGATCCCCACGTCAGTAACGCCAACTTCAGGCTGCACTACGGCGACCTGACCGACACCAGCAACCTGATCCGCATCATTCAGGAAACCCAGCCTCATGAGATCTACAACCTGGGGGCCCAAAGCCATGTGGCCGTGAGCTTCGAGAGCCCGGAGTACACCGCCGATGTCGATGCCATGGGCACCCTGCGCCTGCTAGAAGCCATTCGCATCTTGAGCCTGGAAAAGAAAACACGGTTTTACCAAGCAAGTACATCCGAGCTGTATGGTTTGGTGCAAGAAACCCCTCAAAAAGAAACAACACCCTTTTACCCCCGCAGCCCCTACGCCGTGGCCAAAATGTACGCATATTGGATCTGCGTAAATTACCGCGAAGCCTATGGCATGTACGCCTGCAACGGCATCTTGTTCAACCATGAAAGCCCGCGCCGGGGGGAGACCTTCGTCACGCGCAAAATTACCCGCGGCCTGGCGAACATCAGTCAGGGGCTGGAAGAGTGTCTGTACATGGGCAACATTGACGCCCTGCGAGACTGGGGCCATGCCAAAGACTATGTGCGCATGCAGTGGCTGATGCTGCAACAGGAACAGCCCGAGGACTTCGTGATTGCAACCGGCGTGCAGTACAGCGTGCGCCAGTTCATCAACTGGACAGCCGAGGCCCTGGGGATGCAACTGCGCTGGGAGGGCACAGGCATCAATGAGAAGGCCTACTGGCAGGACCGCCTCGTCGTCCAGATCGATCCGCGGTACTTCCGCCCCACCGAGGTAGAAACCCTGCTGGGTGACCCCAGCAAGGCCAAACAGAGGCTGGGCTGGGTACCCGAGATCACCGTGCAGCAAATTTGTGCCGAGATGGTGGCTTCAGACCTGGCCGAGGCCAAGCGCCACGCGTTGCTAAAGGCCAACGGCTACCAAGTCAACGTCAGCCAGGAATAAGGCCAATGAAAATCGCCATCGCAGGCACCGGCTACGTCGGCCTGTCCAATGCAGTGCTGCTGTCACAGCACGATGAAGTGGTCGCACTGGATATCAATGCGGACAAGGTCGATCAGATCAACCGCAAACAGTCGCCCATTGAAGACCACGAGATCTCGGAGTACCTGAAGAAGCACAAGCTTAAGCTACGTGCCACGACAGACAAGGTCGACTCCTACACAGGAGCTGACTATGTGGTCATCGCCACCCCCACCGACTACGACCCCGAGACCAATTGCTTTAACACCAAGTCGATCGAATCGGTGGTCGCGGACATTCTGGCGATCAATCCCCAGGCGGTCATGGTCATTAAGTCCACCGTGCCGGTGGGCTTCACCCTGAAACTGCGCCAGCAGTTCAACTGCGACAACATCCTCTTTAGCCCCGAGTTCCTGCGCGAAGGCCGGGCCTTGTATGACAACCTGCACCCCAGCCGCATCGTCGTGGGTGAGAAGTCTGAGCGCGCGCAAGCCTTTGCTAATCTCCTCAAGAAAGGTGCGATCAAGCAAGGCATCCAGGTCTTGCTGACAGGTAGCACGGAAGCCGAGGCGATCAAGCTGTTTGCAAACACCTACCTCGCCATGCGTGTGGCCTACTTCAACGAGTTGGATACCTACGCCGCAACCCAAGGGCTGGACACACGACAGATCATCGACGGTGTCTGCATGGACCCGCGCATCGGTAACCACTACAACAACCCCAGCTTCGGCTACGGTGGTTATTGCCTGCCCAAAGACACCAAGCAGCTACTTGCCAATTACACCGACGTACCGCAGACGCTTATCCAGTCGATAGTCAATTCCAACAGTACCCGTAAAGACTTCATAGCCGAAGACATCCTGCGCCGCAGCCCGCAGACAGTGGGTATTTATCGCCTGGTAATGAAGGCCGGCAGCGACAACTGGCGCGCCAGCAGCGTGCAGGGGGTGATGAAGCGGCTTAAGTCTAAAGGCGTTCAGGTGATCGTTTACGAACCCGCCATGGAAGGTGAGGATTTCTTTAACTCGCCTCTTGTCAAAGACTTGGCTGCATTCAAGGTCAAGGCCGACGTCATCATTGCTAACCGCCACGCGCCAGAATTGAACGATGTGACAGACAAGGTGTACACGCGAGACCTTTTTGGTTCAGACAGTTGAATCAAGCAATGCGAGTATGAATATTGTTCCAGCATTCGTTCGCCGCCGCATCGAGCACCGTACCAACTTGGTCAAGATCGTTGATAATATGGGGTGGCTCTTTTTTGACAAAGTGTTGCGCATGGGTGTGGGCTTGCTGGTGGGGGTTTGGGTAGCCCGTTACCTTGGACCAGAGCAATTTGGTTTGTTCAGTTTTGTATTCGCCTTTGTTGGCATGTTTGGTGCGGTGGCTGGCTTGGGTCTGCAGAACATTGTGGTGCGCGACATTGTGCGAGATCCATCGTGCAAAGAAGAAACCCTAGGTACGGCTGCAATGTTGCAATTGGTGGGTGGAATGCTAGCCTATGGCTGTGTGATGGGCACCATTTTTTTGCTGCGACCTGAAGAAACTATGGCCAAACTGTTAGTCGCCATCCTAGGCTCAGTCTTACTGTTCAAGTTCAGCGATGTTGCACTGTATTGGTTTGAGTCCCAAGTTCTGTCCAAATACACTGTTTGGGCTCAAAACGGCTGTTTTCTCATTTTTGCAGCCATCAAAGTGAGTTTAATTCTGACCAGTGCGTCTCTGTCTGCTTTTGCATGGGCAACCGCTGCAGAGGCTGCACTTGTTTCATTGGTCGTATTCTACGTGCTCGGGTTACGTGGCCCGAAGTTTCAACAGCTTCGCTTCTCTATATTGCGCACCAAATCATTGCTAGGTGATAGTTGGCCACTGCTTTTGTCGAGCATGGCCGTCATGGTCTATATGAGAACCGACCAAATTATGCTGGGCCAAATGTTGGGTGATGACGCTGTTGGGATCTACAGCGCAGCTGTGCGCATCAGCGAGGTGTGGTATTTCATCCCGATGATGATTGTGGCCTCTGTTTTTCCTGCCATCCTGGAAGCCAAAAAACGTGATGAAAAACAGTACCTCCAACGCCTTCAGCGTTTGTACGATTTGATGGTTCGGCTGTCAGTTGCTATCGCGCTGCCCATGACATTTATCTCAACTCCTCTGGTGGTTGCCCTTTTCGGGGCAGCTTATGTGGAATCTGGGCCTGTCCTCGCCATCCACATATGGGCGTCGGTTTTCGTGTTTTTGGGTGTGGCGAGTAGTCAATGGTTTATTGCAGAGAATCGACAGCTGCTGAGTTTTCAACGTACTGTATTGGGTGCAGTTATCAATATTGTCCTTAACTTCATACTTATCCCCAGGTTTGGCGTTGTGGGTTCGGCCTACGCTACAGTTATAGCGCAAGCGAGCGTTAACATAGTCTATGACTTGTTTCAAAAAGAGACAAGGCCAATGTTTGCAATGAAACTACGATCATTCAACCCAATGTATTTGAAAATCCGCGTCTCAAAAAAATGAAAAACCATGCACAATATATTCATACTTTAGTAACAGGTGGTTCTGGGTTTCTAGGATCACACCTTTGTGAAAGACTAATTTATGAAGGCCATGACGTAATATGCCTTGATAACTTTTTTACGGGTAGCAAAGCCAACGTTGCGCACTTAGTGAATAAACCGAACTTTGAGCTGATGCGACACGACGTCACATTTCCACTGTATGTGGAGGTTGACCAAATCTACAACCTCGCATGTCCAGCGTCTCCAGTACATTATCAACACGACCCAGTACAAACTACCAAAACCAGTGTACACGGCGCCATCAATATGTTGGGACTGGCAAAGCGCACTGGTGCAAGCATTTTTCAGGCTTCCACTAGCGAGGTGTATGGCGACCCTGAAGTGCACCCGCAGCCCGAGAGCTATTGGGGCAAGGTCAACCCCATCGGCATTCGGTCTTGCTACGACGAAGGCAAGCGCTGTGCTGAGACTTTATTTTTTGACTATCACCGTCAGCACAAACTGGACATCAAGGTGGCTCGCATTTTCAACACCTACGGTCCTCGTATGCACCCCAACGATGGGCGCGTGGTGAGCAACTTCATCGTTCAAGCCCTCAAAGGTGAAAACATCACCATCTACGGCAACGGACAACAGACCCGGTCGTTTTGTTATGTGGATGATTTGATAGAAGGCTTTGTACGTCTCATGAATACCGAGCGTGGCTTCACAGGGCCGGTGAACCTGGGGAACCCTGGTGAGTTCACCATGTTAGAGCTGGCTGATAAAGTCCTGAAATTGGTGGGTGGTAAATCCAAACTTACTTTTCACCCATTGCCAACTGATGACCCTAAACAACGTCAACCAGAAATCTCTTTAGCAAAAGAGAAACTTGGGTGGGAGCCGAGAGTTTCCCTAGAAGACGGGTTAAAAGAAACCGTGGCCTACTTCCGGAAAGCGCTAAATGTCTGACTGGCAGTTGAAGACTCCTGTCGCATTCATCATTTTCAATAGACCGGATACAACAGAGAGGGTTTTCTCCGAGATCGCAAAGGCGAAGCCTCCGAAGCTGCTGGTTATAGCTGACGGGCCAAGAGTGAATCGCCCCGGTGAGGTCGAGAGATGTGCAACAACGCGTGCCATCATTGAACAAGTGGATTGGCCTTGTGAAGTGCTGACCAACTTTTCAGAGGTCAATCTGGGCTGCAAAAAGCGTGTCTCTAGTGGTATCGACTGGGTGTTTGAACAGGTTGAAGAGGCGATCATCCTGGAAGACGATTGTTTGCCAGATCCGAGCTTCTTCCATTTCTGTCAGGAGATGCTCGCGAAATATCGCGGCGATGATCGAATCCTAATGATATCGGGGACCAATCTCGCTTTTGATATTATTCAAAAGCATCGCTACTATTTCTCGCGTTATCCGCATATCTGGGGGTGGGCTAGTTGGCGCCGTGCTTGGCGTGGCTACGACGTGGCCATGGCTAATTTGCCGGAGCTTCTCAAAGACAGAAATTTTGTCGAGTCATTCGCGCACAGTGCGGAATTTGAGCATTGGGCCGCAGTGCTTTCATCGGTCCGCGACGGGCAGGTGAATACATGGGACGCGCAAGTAGTTTATCTGGCGTTCTCCCGTTCGCAGATGACAATATTCCCATCGGGAAATCTAATATCAAATATCGGATTCGGTGTGGAGGCAACGCACACGCAGAAGGTAAATAGGTGGCTCGCAAACTTGCCACTTCATGGAGTTAATTTTTCGCTGGATCCTCCAAAGTTTGTCATCCCAAACTTGGAGGCAGAGAAAACCCGAAAGCGCAAAGAGGGCATTGGGGTGAATCGGTATCTTGGATATTTGCGTTATCTAATTAATGGAGTATTAGGAAGATGAAAGATATATTTGACAACTATGTCGAACATTCGTTTGGTGCAAGGGAACAAGCGTCCTTCAAGTTCAAACAATTTGAATACAACTACCGACCCTATTTCCCGGAAGCGGGCGATAGCGTTCGTTTACTTGACATTGGCATAGGGCGCGGCGAAATGCTCGCGTGCATGCGAGATTGGGGCTATGAAAATTACATTGGTGTTGACATATCGCCGTCGACTGTTAATTTCTGCAGGTCGCTGAATCTTCCTTGCGAGTTGGTAGATGACTCTACCGAGTATCTTTCGGCCAATCCGAATGCGTTTGATGTTATTACATTACTGGATGTGCTAGAGCACATTCCAAAGAAGGAGATGATTCAGTTTGTTAAGGCGCTAAGAGGTGCTTTGAAACCTGGCGGAGTCCTCATCATTCAAGTACCAAACTTGCAAGCGCCCGATGGCCATTTGCATCGATACAACGACATTACTCATGAGGTTGGATTCATTGAGCACAGTTTTGCCCAAGTTCTCTTGGCCGCTGGATTCGGAAAATTCAAATTTATAGGTTTTGAAGAGCTAGTATCTGGAACACTAACTGAAATAGTTCGCAAGACATTCCGTTCGCTTCACTGGTTAGTTGTGAGATTTCTCCGTAGCACAGATGGAAACATTAATCCAAAGATATTGAATCCAGTTTTTTCAGCGGTCATATATAAAGACTAATGGTCTGATATGCGGCTACGCGTTATCGCGCAAAAATTGGCGTTTCTTGCCTACTGGGCGTTAGACTTCTTGTCTTTGTTTGGGGTGAGATCGAATCCCCGCCCTGACCGAATTGCGCTTGTTCGTTTAGACGCCATTGGGGATTTTATAATATGGCTGGACGCAGCCAAAGAGTATCGAAGAATCTACCCGAATCAGAGAATTGTACTTGTTGCGAGCGCAGTTTGGGCCGATTTCGCAAGAGCTTTCCCATATTGGGATGAGGTTTGGAGTGTTGACGTGCGTCGAATGGCACGCAACGTCTTTTATCGCTGGAAGCTGCTGAAAAAAATTCGGCAACAGGGATTTTCTACAGCCATACAACCCACCTACTCAAGAAGCTTCATACACGGTGACAGTGTAATTCGCGCTACAGGAGCAAAGGAGCGTATCGGCTCAGCCGGTGATTTGAGCAATATCTCTGCTACGGCCAAAAGAATAAGTGATCGTTGGTACACGCGCTTGGTGCCAGCTGCCCCCAGCCCTTTGATGGAGCTCGAGCGCAATGCTGAGTTTGTTCGAAATCTGACGCAACAAGAATATCGTGCTTCCATGCCAAGCATTTCGCCCGAACCCGATCATCTGCCCAGTGAGCTGCCGCATGATTATTTTGTGTTGTTCCCTGGGGCTTCGTGGGTTGGGAGGAAATGGCCTGCAAGGGAATTTTCCCAAGTGGCAAAGGCACTCTTTGAGCAGCATGGCTGGCAACTCGTGTTGTGCGGGGCGGCGAGCGAAGCAACGCTTTGCGAGGCGATCATCAAACTGGCAAAAGTACCTGCGATAAGTTTGGCGGGACAAACCAGTCTGACGAAGTTGGCTGAGGTAATTCGTCATGCGCGTATGCTTGTGGGGAACGAGACTTCCGCAATTCATCTTGCTGCTGCCGTCGGGACGCCTGCTGTCTGCATACTGGGTGGTGGCCACTATGGCCGATTCATGCCATACCCAGAAAAACTGCCGGGCATAAAACCCCTGGTCGCCTACCATGATATGCCTTGTTACAAATGCAACTGGCGCTGCACCCAGCCACATGTTGAAGGTGGACCGGTCCCATGCATCGACCGAGTTTCTGTAGAGCTGGTACTTATTCTGACGCGCATTGCTCTTGCGAAAAAAAATCGACGTACTACCAGCGATCATGAAATCTCTTTTTATCAAGAACCTTGAGCAACACAACGCCCTGCTTACAAAGCTGCATGCACTTGACTCAGAAGTGCTCCTGGCCGGTACTTTGGCGACGCAATCACTTCGGCAAGGTGGAAAACTGCTCTTTTGTGGCAACGGTGGGTCTGCGGCGGACAGCCAGCACCTGGCCGCGGAATTGACAGGCAAATTCATCAAAGACCGCTGTCCATTGGCAGCTATGTCCCTATCCACTGACACCTCTGCACTAACCTGCATTGGCAACGACTACTCCTTTGACGAAATCTTTGCTCGCCAAGTTCTTGGCCTTGGGCGCAAAGGGGACGTGCTCATTGGCATCTCGACCTCGGGCAATTCACGCAATGTGATTCGCGCCGTCGGAGAAGCCAAAAAACTGGGCATGGTATCCATTGGACTGCTTGGGCGTGATGGCGGGCAACTCAAAAGCCTGTGCGATCACAGCATCGTAGTCTCCAGCGATGTCACCGCCCGCATTCAGGAGTGCCACATCCTCATCGGACACACCCTGTGCGGCATGATCGAACAAGGGCTGGGACTGGTATGACTGCCCCCGTGGTGAACATCCCATCCAAAGACCGGATCGCAAAAAGCCGCATTCTGGTGGTCGGCGATGTGATGCTAGATCGCTACTGGCATGGAGATGTCAACAGAATTTCTCCCGAAGCTCCTGTGCCTGTGGTGCACATCCAAAGGGAAGAAGTTCGCTTAGGAGGCGCTGCCAACGTCGCGCTCAACATCAGTACCTTGGGCGCCCGCGTCACTTTGCTGAGCACTGTAGGCGCAGATGAGGCCGCACTCACGATCAGAAAACTGTTGGCCAAGCACTGCATTGATGCTGAGCTGGACGAAGACGCGAGCATGGACACCATCGTCAAATTGCGCGTCATCGGTCGATCGCAACAGATGCTTCGGATTGACTTTGAAAAAGAACCCGACCACGAAGTCCTCGCGAGCATGCTGGGTCGCTTTCAGAACTTGCTGAGCCAACACGATGCTGTACTCTTCTCCGACTATGGCAAAGGCGGGCTGGCCCACATTTCGCAAATGATCCAGATGGCTCGGGACGCAGGCAAGCCCGTCCTGATTGACCCCAAGGGCAGCGACTGGACCCGCTACGCCGGAGCCAGCGTCATCACTCCCAACCGAGCCGAACTGGCACAGGTGGTGGGCAACTGGACAAGCGAAGCGCAGCTTAATGACAAAGCCCAGGCCCTTCGCCAGCAACTGGGCCTGCAAGCCCTGCTGGTCACCCGATCCGAAGAGGGTATGACCCTGTTTGCGACCAACCAGTCCACCTCCGTCCCCGCCCAGGCGCGCGAGGTTGCCGACGTCACTGGCGCTGGCGACACTGTCATTGCCACTCTCACCCTCATGATGGCCTGTGACCTGGAGCTCAAGCACGCCATGGTGCTTGCCAACCGCGCCGGCAGCTTCGTGGTGGCCAAATTCGGCACGGCCTTCGTGACTTACGAAGAGCTGTGCGGATGAGCACCGAGGACAAAATCTGCCTTCCTGCTGATTTGCAACAACGCCTGCGCGAGTTACCTCGCCCTCTGGTCATGACCAATGGCGTGTTTGACGTCCTGCACCGCGCCCATGTGGACTACCTGCATCGTGCAGCCCAGCTGGGGGCCTCGCTGATTGTGGCCGTCAACACAGACGCCTCAGCACGCTTGCTGGGCAATGGACCCGACCGGCCCCTCAACAAAGATCTGGACCGCGCATTCGTCCTCGCGGGCCTGTAATCAGTGGGCATGGTCACCTTTTTTGATACCCGCCACCCCGGTAGAACTGATCGAAGCCGTGCGCCCCGACATCTACGTCAGAGGCGGCGACTACGACATGGAAACCCTTGAGGAAACCCGCGTCGTGCGCAGCTGGGGTGGCCAGTCCGTTGCCATCCCCTTTGTGGACTGCTTTTCCACCACCGCACTGGTGCAACGCATTCGCCAGCCTGCCCCGGCCGCTTTACGCAAAGCTGCCTTCCTGGATCGCGACGGCGTCATCAACAAAGACAAAGCCTACGTCCACCGCTGGGAAGACTTTGAGTTTGTCCCCGGCGCTGTTGAAGGCATGCGTCGCCTGCAACAAGCCGGTTACGCCCTGATGGTGGTGACCAACCAATCCGGCCTTGCACTCGGCTACTACACCGAAGATCAATATCAAACACTGACCAGCCGCCTGCGCCAGGAGCTCGCGGCACAAGGCGTCACCCTTAGCGGCGTCTACCACTGCCCCCACCAGCCCCAAGGCAGCGTTGCCCACTTACTTTCAACTTGGTAACCCCCAACAAAACGCTTATGTTAAGAAGTTCAACAGAACGGTACGGTACGAACGGATGTCGAAGTACTTTTGGCATGACTTCATAGGTGTAAAACTCAGTAACGAAGTGGATGCGGTCTTTCAGCCACAACCGTCCAAACATGGCCTTGGACGGATTCACTAATAAGCAGCGGCTAAATATGGCTGCGTAACGTTTCTACTTCTGCAGCCGGTACGAAAAGGGGCAATCACCCAATGAAAAACATTTTTAATCAATTGGCTTTGCCTTTAAAAATATCATGCGTCTTGGTTGCGGTGGTTCTTATTTATATTTCCGCTTTACATTTGCCTTGGAGTTACGATGAATACGGTGCACTGGTAAGTCACTTGGAGTTGGATAATTCTAAATTTAAACATGAATATCAAATTATTCAGTATTCAATTTGTGATAAATGTGTAAATACAAGTTTTTTTCAAAATATATTGCTCCCAATATTTGTGGTTCCAATACGTTGGACCTATGCTCTTGGTATTAGTCCTATACTTGGTTTTTCTCGGTGGATTTCGCTCGATTGGACATTGCTGAAGCCTATACTTCTTTTTCCAAATATAATTTTAACTTTTTTCGGTTTGTTATTAACGCTCCGTAGCGTTGCCAGTCGTGGTGTTAGTTCAATTGGCCAACTTGCTTTCTTGGCTTTGATTTTTAGCTCTGCACCATTCGTTTGGTGGATCAATACATTTACGTCTTACTCAAATCACATGATTTGTTTTGGTTTGTTATTGCATTCTTCTCTTATAGAATCAAATCGTAGTCATGAGACAATTTTCGCGCGTGCAGCGTTTATGCGAACGGCCGCTATGGTACTAAATTATCAATGGATTCCTGTGGTCGCATTTCTTGGGGCGATAGATCTTTTTCGAAATTCCAAGCTCTTTTTTGCTTCGGGTCGTTGGAAAAGTTGGATTATTCCTGCAATCACTGGTTTTTTGAGTATAATTTTTCTTGTGCTTCGTGCTAGATTTTCAGGAAAACACGGAAGTCCAACTACTTCTGCGTTAACCGATCAGCAAATTTTACTGTACGATTTTCCTCATAATGCAACTAGTATTGTGGATGCATTGCAAATGTTTGCGTCCAGATACATCGAAATTTTGGCATCCTACTATGTTAAGCCAAGTGGTGAATATTTGGTTTTAGGGGCCGATACTTCTGTACTTGTTTTATTGTTTTTTTTGGGGTTGATGGTAATATCATTGCGCAATATTGATAATAGGTTGTATGTTGTGCTCTTCGCAATGATTACGCCTACGGTGTTTTTGCATCTTATTGGTGCTATACCTATGTCGCCGTTTAGGCACCAATTAGTGCTTTTCCCTCCACTTTGTTTATTGATTGCCTGTATATTAGACAGGGTCTTGATTTGTAAAGGATCTAGACGCGTATGGATGTTTTCAACGATATTTGTGTTAATTATCTCGTTGTCTGTTCAGGTAAATGATTCTTTAAACACTCAATCGGAGATGCCAACAAATGAATTTCGAGAAATAATTAGGAATAATGACGTCGAACGTCTTGTGCTTGCTCCTTGTGATCTTGAGCCAATGCTATATGCAGATTTACGTGAACGTTATAAGCCAATTTATCGATGTGGCCCCAGAGTCATAGAACTTCTTCCGGCTGATGTTGAGACTATTGCAGTTTGGTCCAGTTTTCAGCCCCTTACAGAACATGAGGCCTTGTTGATCCTAAGATACTATAGTGATGCAGATTGGTCGTTTCGAGGGGTATTGAGATCTAGTCCTGCTGGTCGACAAGGCTACTCACTGATGGTAGGCCGAAAAATTTAATCGTATATGCAAATTGTCATCCCTATGTCCGGCTTTGGTGAGCGTTTTCGTAAGGCCGGCTATTCTGTTCCCAAGCCTCTTATCGAGATTGACGGCAAACCCATCATCGCGCACGTCATCGACATGTTCCCCGGGGAAACTGATTTCGTCTTCATTTGCAACCAGGACTATCTCGACTTAGCTGAGTACAGGATGGAAGCCATCCTGCGACAGTACTGCCCCTCAGGCAAGATCGTGGGCATCCCCGCCCACAAGCTGGGGCCCATACATGCCGTGCGCCAGGTCGAGCACCTGATAGACCCGGCGCAGCCTGTTGTAGTCAACTACTGCGACTTCACCTGCTACTGGGACTGGCAGCACTTCAAGCAGTTCGTCGGAACCACCGCCTGCGCCGGCTGCATACCGGCCTATAAGGGCTTTCACCCGCACACCTTGGGAAGCACCAACTATGCCTACATGCGGGAGTCGGACGGCTGGGTGCTCGACATCCAGGAAAAACAACCCTACACCAGCAACCGAATGGAGGAGTACGCCTCCAGCGGTACCTACTATTTCTCCAGCGGCCGGACCATGTTGGACGCGTTCCGCCAGGCCTTCGAGCAGAACCTCGACGTCGGTGGAGAGTACTATGTGAGTCTGGCCTACAAGCCCCTGCTGGCCGCAAGGCAGCCAGTAGCAGTTTACGACCTCCAGCATTTCATGCAGTGGGGAACTCCCGACGATGTCGCCGAATACCGCAACTGGTCCGACACCTTCCGGCAACTGCTGGTCCCCACCGGCAAGCCGATCGTGCCTGCGGGAAGCTTGGTCATGGCCATGGCCGGACTTGGACAACGCTTCCAGAACGAAGGCTACCGCCTGACCAAGCCGCTGATCCCGGTGTCCGGCAGGTCCATGGTTGCCCAGGCCGCTCATGACCTGCCGCCGACAAAGCAGCATGCCTTCGTCCTGCGCTCGGATATGCCTGGCCACGTGGAAATCACTGCCGAGCTGAAGTCAATATACCCGAACGCTGTGGTCGAGTTCATTCCTTCGGTTACAGAAGGACAGGCCTGCACCGCGCTGATCGGTCTGGATGCGCTAGAGCGTAGGCAAGGGCCGGTGCCGGGGCCCGTCACCTTCGGCGCCTGCGACAACGGCGCCCTGTATGACGCACAGGCCTTCGAACAACTGGTGCGTAACCCGGAGGTCGACATCATTGTCTGGGGAGTACGCGGCCATGCCAATGCCGTGCGCCGTCAGAACATGTTCGGTTGGATCGACGTCGACAGAGACGGGCGCATCTGCCGAATATCGGTCAAGACACCGCTTGCATCGCCGTCCACGGACCCGATCGTCCTGGGAACCTTCACCTTTCGGCGGGCCGCTGATTTCCGTGCGTCGGTGGAGCGCCTGATCGGGCGAAACGGCCGCGTCAACAATGAGTTTTACATCGACGCAGCCATCAACGATGCCATCGAACTGGGTTTGCACTGCTATCTCTTTGAGGTCGACAGTTTCCTGTCCTGGGGCACCCCAGACGACCTGCGGACCTTCGAATACTGGCAATCCTGCTTTCACAAGTGGGCGGGTCACCCCTACGCGCTTGAGCAGGACGCTCGGATTCCACCCGCGGCCGTGTCCGACTTGGCCCGCCGCTACCGCCCGACGGTTCCCCCGCTCCCGGTACGGCGTCCATGATCAGGAAGGAGCTAGCCATCTTCCTGGTCGTCGGCAGCCTGACGATCCTGGTCGACTACCTGACCTACCGCGGTATTGTCTGGATGGGCCTGCTCGAGACCAATCTAGCCAAAGGCGTCGGCTTCCTCACAGGAACCATCTTCGCATATTTCGCTAACCACCTCTGGACCTTCGGTCCGCGTGGGCATGCCGCGGGCAGCGTCTGGCGCTTCGCGGTTTTGTACACTCTCACGCTTTTGATTAACATATGTGCCAACGCACTCATGCTTAGCATTCTGTCCGACCTCCCCTATCCGATGCAGGGAGCTTTTGTGATTGCGACCGGACTTTCCGCAACCCTCAACTTCCTGGGTATGAAACATTTCGTTTTTGTTGGTACTCGACCGGGTGGAGCGAGATGAAGTTTTCGCTCGTCATTCCCTGCTACAACGAGGCGGCCAACCTGCCACTCCTGCTCGAGCGTTGCAAGGCCCTTGGTGCGCGCGATGGCATCGAGGTCATCCTCGTCGACAACGGCTCGACCGACGACAGCCCCGCTATACTAGCCAACCTGTTGCCGGCCTACCCCGGATGCCGCAGTGTGCGCGTCGAGGTGAACCAGGGCTACGGATACGGTATCCTCAGCGGCCTGCGCGTTGCGCGCGGGGACATCCTGGGCTGGACACATGCGGACATGCAGACCGACCCGCAGGCTGCCCTGGCTGGGCTCGCTTATTTCGGGGCAGACCTCGACCGGGTCTTCGTCAAGGGTCGCCGTTTCGGACGCCCGGCCATGGACCTGCTGTTCACGGTTGGGATGAGCTTCTTCGAAACCGTGCTGCTGGCGAGGCCCATGTGGGACATTAATGCGCAACCCACCCTGTTCTCCCGCCGCTTCTTCGAGACCTGGGCCTCCCCCCCGCATGACTTCGCCCTCGACTTGTATGCCTATTATCAGGCCCGTGTTCAGGGCCTGACCGTGCACCGATTCCCTGTCCGGTTCGGGCCCCGAGCCCACGGCGTTTCGCATTGGAACGTGAACTGGGCCGCCAAGAAGAAGTTCATCCGTAGGACGGTGGACTTCAGCATCGACCTGAAAAGGAACCTGTCCAAGTGAAACTCATTTCGCACCGTCGTAACACTCTGACCGAACTTCAGGCCACGCCGTCAAAGTATGGGGTCGAGGTCGACATCCGTAGCCAGGGCAATGACCTCGTCATCCACCACGACCCCTTCGTTGCCGGTGAGCCTTTCGAAGACTGGTTCCGGGCCTACCGGCACGGAACCCTGATCCTCAACGTCAAGGAGGAAGGCCTGGAAGGCCGGCTAATCGATCTGATGAAATCCCGTGGCTTCGAGGACTACTTCTTCCTCGACCAATCATTCCCCTATCTCGTAAAGTGGTCCCGCGCCGGCGAGCATCGCTGTGCCGTGCGTGTCTCGGAATTCGAGTCCATCGAGACGGCCATGACCCTCGCCGGAAAGGTGGACTGGGTCTGGGTGGACTGCTTCACCCGATTTCCACTGACGCGTGAAACGGCTCGGCAGTTGCAGCAGGCCGGCTTCAAACTGTGCCTGGTGTCGCCTGAGCTGCAGGGCCGCGACTCGGCGGCTGAGATCCCCGCGCTGATCGAACTGCTGCGCCAGTGCGGTATCGTTGCCGAAGCGGTCTGCACCAAACGACCCGACCTGTGGGAACTGGCCACCACCTTCGCATGAGGTCGCTCCTCTTACATCCGCTGTTCGCCTTCGGCCTGCTCATCCGCTTGGCCCTGATCGCGGGCGTTGCGCCACTGGCCGTGGTGGACTGGTATGCCCCCTTCCTTGATGCCAGCATCGCTCACCTGACCTTGGATCCCTGGTCGGCCTGGCTGGCCGACGGCGGCACACCTGTCGCTTTCCCCTATGGCTACGCCATGTGGGTGGCCTTCCTGCCACTGATCATCGCTGCCAAGATACTGGGCCTGTCGTCCATCCATGCCTACGCGCTGACGCTGTTCTTATGTGATGTCCTGCTTATGCTCGTACTCCAGCGCTTGGTGCCGGGCCGTGTGCGGTTGCTGCTGGCCGCCTACTGGCTCTCGCCCATCGTCATCCTCGCGACCTACGGGCTGGGCCTCAACGACCTTATTCCCGTCCTGCTGCTCACGCTATCCATCTATTTCACCCGCAGCAACCAGCTCAGGCTATCGGGGGGGGTGTGCGCGGCTGCGATCTCCGCCAAACTCAGCATGGCCGTAGCGCTGCCCTTCTTCCTCGTCTACTTGTACAACAACCGCCCCTTGCGGCAGCGTCTGATCGGGTTCGGCCACGGCTTCGTGATCGTCGGCATCGTGCTCTTTGTCCCCTTCCTGTTCTCGGCCAGCGGCATCAGCATGCTTCTGAGCAACCCCGAGATGGGAAAAATCTACGTCGTGGCCCTGGATCTCGGAAACCACTCGTTAGTTTACATCTTACCGCTCGTCTACCTGCTCATGCTCTACTACGCATGGCGGGTGCGGCGCCTGAACTTCGAGCTGTTTCACGGCATCGCCGGTCTCGCTTTCCTGATGATCGTATTCATGACGCCCGCCTCGCCCGGCTGGTTCATCTGGAGCATCCCTTTTCTGGTCTTCTACCAGGCAATGAGCGGACGCATGGCCATCACCCTTACGGCGGCCTTTTCGGGCCTGTACGTGCTGAGCACCCTCATCAACTCCCCGCTGCACCTGACCAGTGGCGGTGAGTTCGACGTGCACCAGGTCCTGCGCCTGAACAACCAGTTGGGTTCGCACGCCCGCTCGCTCCTACTGACGGTGATGGTCGCCATCGGCATTGTGCTGGCCCTTCGGATTTGGCGCGAGACCATCAATCGCAACGACTACTTCCGGCTCAGCCGCAAGCCCTTCGTCATTGGCATCGCCGGGGACTCCGGCGCAGGCAAGGACACCTATGCAGATTCAATCACCGGTCTTTTCGGCACTCACTCGGTCGTCAAGCTATCGGGCGACGACTACCATCTCTGGGACCGGCAGAAACCCATTTGGCAGGTGATGACGCACCTTAACCCCATGGCCAACGACCTCGAGGGCTTCTGCAACGACCTCATCGCCCTGTCGGACGGCAAGTCCATCCGCTCCCGGCACTATGACCACCAGACCGGCAAGATGAGCAAGCCGCACCTCATCGAGAGCAACGATTTCATCATCGCAAGCGGACTGCACGCCCTGTACCTGCCTATCCTGCGCGAGCGCTACAACCTCAAGATCTACCTGGAAATCGACGAAGCGCTGCGCCGCCATTTCAAGCTTCAGCGCGACGTCAAGCAGCGCGGTCATACGGTGGAACGCGTTCTCTCGTCCTTCCAGAAGCGGGAACCCGACTCGGAGCGATTCATCCGCCCCCAGACCCTGTATGCCGACCTGATCCTGTCCCTGCAGCCGATCCACTCACGCGTCCTGGACGAACTGGAGGGCACCCAGCCCCTGCGGCTAAAGCTCGTGGTGCGGACCCGGCACGGCTTCAACGAGCTCTCTCTCACACGCGTGCTGGTCGGGGTCTGCGGACTGCATGTCGACATCGAGCCCTCCAGCGATGGGGCCGAGATGATGATCACCATCGAGGGCGAGACCTCTGCGGAAGACATCGCCCTGGCCGCTCAGATCCTCTGCCCGCGTATCCTCGAGTTCCTCGACATTCAGCCTCAGTGGCAAGCGGGGGTGATCGGCTTGATGCAGCTGATCACGCTGTCCCATATCAACCAAGCTCTGACCAAGCGGATTATCTAGGCCAAATGAAAATCCAGAACCACGAGCGATTCACCCGCCTGCCGGATGCATTCCTGTTCGATACGGATAACACGCTGTATCCGTACGACCCAGCCCATGCAGCGGCCATGCGCGCCGTGCGGCAGAAGGTCACCACAACCTTCTCCATCACGGAGACGGACTTCGACATGGCCTTCGACGAGGCCCGCAAGCAGGTCAAGAACCGGCTCAAACATACTGCCTCCTCGCACAGCCGGCTACTGTATCTTCAGCGCATGCTGGAGATCATGGGCTTGGGCTCGCAGGTCCTGCTGGCGCTGGATTTCGAGCAGACCTACTGGCGCACCTTTCTGAGCAACGCCATCCTCTTCGACGGCGTGAAAGATGTGCTGGACGACATCCGGCTGCTGGGCATCCCTACCGCCATTGTCACCGACCTTACTGCGCAGATCCAATTCCGCAAGGTCGTCTACTTCGGCCTTGATCACTACTTTGATTACATCGTCACAAGCGAGGAAGCCGGCCAAGACAAGCCGAACCGGGCGCCATTCGAGATCGCAATCGAGAAAATGAAACCAAAAGGAGACCGCATTTGGATGATCGGCGACAATCCGGTCAACGATATCCAGGGTGCACGGGAAAAAATCAATGCTGTCACGCTGCAAAAGGTTCATAGCGGCACCGATCCCGGCATTGGCCCCTGTGCCCCGGATGCCATCTTCGGCGAATTCCGGGAGCTGCGCGCCATGATCGCCGAACTTGCTGCAGAGGTACGCCATGGCAGTTGACGACCCACTTCGGACCGCGGTGCAGCGCTACTGCGTCGACATCGCCCGTGACCGCCTGCTCGTACAGGCCGCCGGTGGCAATGTGTCCTGGAAATCCGGGGACACGCTGTGGATCAAAGCCTCCGGAATGTGGCTAGCCCACGCACAGCACAAGGAGATCTTCGTCCCGGTTGATCGCCGACGGATCGACGCTGCACTCGCGTTCGGCGATTTCACCGTAAGTCCCCAGGTAATGGAAGGCTATACGTTACGTCCGTCTATTGAAACGCTACTGCACGCGCTGATGCCACAGCGGTTCGTCGTGCATCTGCACCCGGTAGACGCGGTGGTCCACCTGGTACGCCGCAACTGCCGGGCCGGTCTCCAGGCAGCGCTGGGTGATGCCTTTGCCTGGGAGTTGGTGGACTACCACAAGCCAGGAGCCGACCTGGCCCAGGTCATCCACGCCAGTCTAAGCGAGCGACCGGGCATCCAGGTCTTGCTGCTCGCAAACCACGGTGTGATCTTGGGCGCCGAAACGATCGAGGAGATCGATTGGCGACTGCAGATCTTATGTCGGCGTCTAAGTATCCCCAGCCGTCCAATAGACAGCAATTTAAAAAAAATCCCTAAGCTTGAATCCGTACTTGATGGGACAGGTTATCAGGTCTGTGTTGATTCAGAATTACAGAACCTTGCCACTGATCATGAACTTTACGAACGCCTGGACGAATGCTGGGCCATTTGTCCCGATCATGTCGTGTTCCTCGGAGAACAACCAGTTCGTATCAATAGACTATCGATTCTTCCTTCCGTACTGATGGCATTGCATACAACGCCGCCCTTCATCTTTGTAGATGGTGTGGGCGTACTAGAAAAACGCACTGTTACTGCTGCGCAAAGGGCGCAGCTGACTTTTTATCTGGATGTTATTGCGCGGCAGCCGGTTGGGGAGCGTCTAAGATCTTTGAGTCAAGAAGATGTTTCAAGCCTGCTAAATTGGGATGCGGAAAAATACCGAATCAAAATTGATCACTAGTTTATAAAAGTCAAAAATATCGATAAATTAAATATTCAAGCATCAAATGATAAATGAAAAAGTATCCATCGTAACCGTCACATTTAATAATGGAGAAAACTTAGATCGGACTTTGCAAGCTATAGCATCCTGCACAACAATCCCTATTGAAATTATCGTAGTTGACGGCGGCTCTATTGATAACACCAAAATTATAATAAAAAAATTTGAAAACAGACTTCCGATTAAATTTATATCAGAGCCGGATAATGGTATATACGATGCAATGAATAAAGGCAGAGAGAAAGTAACTACAAAATTGATCCATTACTTAAATGCGGGGGATTGCGTATCAGGCGATCTTTATAGAAACATAGATTCGCCGTGCATCCTTCCTGTTAAAATCACTGATAACCATACTGTAAGAAGCTGGTTCGACAAAATAAAACTAGTGGGCTATGGGTATTGCCATCAGGGTATAATATTTCCAGCAAACCACAGTCCTTATAACACTTCATTTAGGTTTGCAGCAGATTTTCACGCAGTGGCAAAGACATTTCCGGATGGACTCAGTGTATTAATTAAACGGCATGAGGGGGTTGTCCATTACAACCTGGATGGCGTTTCTAGTCGAAAGTCCCCATTACTGCTAGTCATTGAGATTCTCAGAGCGGCGTGGGGCGTACTTACTTTTAAAAAATGGATTGTTATACTTTTTAGTTTGGGTGGGAAATCTTTGGTGCCGAGAATTTTAAGAAGATATATTGCATCAAGTTTTATGTTTAAATGACATTATGAAGTCATCCAGCACTTGAACTATGCAGTACTATCGAACAGGCCTTTGTGTTTTTTCCATATTAATGGCTATATTCTTTCCGCCTATCGTCTATCTCGCGATATCATTGATTTTTACAATAAATTATAAACTCCATCCGATTGAAAAAATATCAATTTATTTATCTCTCGCAATTGCTACGTCTTTTAAAATTGCTTTTATTGATTTTTATGGAAGTGGTGTGGAGGACTTTCACAATTATTACTCATTTTATGAGAATACATTCTTTTCCAACGATAAATTTATTGCCCAACTAGATTTATTTCCACACTTTTCCGGGTATAATTTAGAAGTACTTCTTCCATTTATATTTATTCTTCTAAAGTTTATTTTTCCATTCCTGCTGAGCCCCATCCAGTTTGCGTTTGCTCTAACTTTTCTTATGTTTTCCGTATATTATTATGCTCTATATAGACTTTTGCTAGAACGTGATGAATTTTCTAATGCAAACGGTGGTTTGCGCTTAATTTTCTTTATCGGTCTAATCGGCTTGTCGGATGTGGTATTTTATCAACTAATAAGACAAGGGTTTGCTGGTGCCTTCATTTTACTAGCATTAACCTCAACTCGTACGAGGGGTTTATTGGGATATTTTTTTCTGGCAACAGTTACGCATGTTAGTACTTTTATGCTGTTGCCTTTAATGTTGATTTTAAGGTCTAAATATGGTTTTGGTGCAATTGTCTTTATGGCTTTGATCCCCCTGCTTTTTTACGTAGCCCCTGATTTAATTTCCGATTTACTGAGAAACTTCTCAAGGCTTGATTATTACGATTTTAGATTCTCTGGCGAGCTATTGGATGGTGCGTTCAATTATGAGCAAAATACAATCTTGCTTTCCCTATGCGCGCTTTTTTACTTGGTGTCTCGATTTGCCTCGCAATCTAATACCAGCATTCTCTCGGGGCCATCTATGGATGTAGGCGGTTCAAATTCTATTATATTTTTTTCCCTTCTTTTTGTGGTGGCTGGCTCTGTACCTTTATTATTTGATCGTGTGGCCTTGCTGTACATTACATTATTAATTTGGATCCACATTGGTTGTTTTTCAGTTGCTTTGCGGAAATATTACGCCCCGCATATATTATTATTTTTTTTAGCTCTGTGGAAATTTAATTATTTGATTGACAGCAAGTTTTTCTATGTACATCATAAGTGGTTTTCCTTCTTGGTTTATCATTTATTTTCATGATTTTGGGGGTGTTTCGTGTCGAATTATTTAGTTACTGGGTCTGCCGGTTTTATTGGTAGTTCCCTAGTCGATCGTTTGCTGCGTGAGGGCCATATGGTTACTGGCGTAGATAACTTAACAACAGGCCAGCTTCGGTTTCTCAAAGATGCCTTAGTTCATCCGAATTTTCGGTTTTTCCAGGTTGATTTGTTAGATTTGGATGCGCTTAAACCGATATTTACTGATGCGGATATGGTTTTTCACCTCGCTGCCAACGCTGACGTTCGTTTTGGTACCGACCATCCTGGGAGGGACCTAGAGCAAAATACAATCGCCACCTACAACGTATTAGAATCAATGCGTTTCAGCGGGATCAAGAAAATCGCCTTTTCTTCAACTGGCTCGGTCTATGGCGAGGCACTGGTTGTGCCAACGCCAGAAGATGGCCCCTTTCCCATACAGACTTCGCTTTACGGCGCTTCAAAGGCGGCGGGCGAAGCACTGATTGCCGCGTACTGCGAAGGTTTTGGATTCCAGTCGTGGATTTTTCGTTTTGTTTCCATCCTCGGCGAACGTTATACCCATGGTCACGTGTTTGACTTCTTTCAGAAGCTGAAGACAGACCCGACACGTCTGCCTGTGTTGGGCAATGGCAAGCAACGCAAGTCTTATCTATATGTTCAAGACTGCATCGATGCCATTTTGCTAGCTAAGGATAAAGCGACTGATAAAGTCAACATCTTCAATCTTGGCGTAGATGGCTACTGCGAGGTCAACGACTCGATTGGTTGGATTTGCGAAGAGTTGGGCGTCAAGCCTGAGATAGAGTATTCGGGCGGGGATCGTGGTTGGATTGGTGACAATCCGTTCATTTTTCTGGAAACGAAGAGGATCCAATCGCTGGGCTGGAGGCCCAAATTCAGCATCAAAGAAGGTGTTATCAAAACAGTACAGTACCTACGTGCCAATGAGTGGGTGTTCGAGTCTCGAGGTCATCCGTGAAAGTGTGTGTTCAAGGGCTTTGGCATCTGGGGTCCGTAACGGCTGCTTGTTTGGCTTCTTTGGGTCACGAGGTTACGGGACTGGATTCGGATGTTTATGCCATCAAAAAGCTCGCCCTGGGTCAGGCTCCGTTGTTTGAGCCCGGCCTGGATGACATGATTCAAACCGGCATTGCCAGCGGCAATCTGAAGTTTTCTTCTACACCCGCGCTAGCGCTTGATGGTGCTGAGGTGTTGTGGGTGGCCTTTGATACGCCGGTTGACGATGACGACAATGCTGATGTGTCTTTTGTGCAGGGGCAGATCCAATTGGCTTTGCCATTCTTGGCCGACAACTCGGTGGTCTTGGTCTCATCGCAGATGCCAGTGGGTTCGATTAGTAAGCTAGAAGCTTATGTACGGGAAAAATTGCCTACCAAGAACCTGGAATTTGCATGTTCGCCAGAGAACTTGCGCTTGGGCAAGGCGCTCGACGTTTTCCTCGAGCCTGACCGCATCGTCGTTGGTGTGCGCAACGATCGCACTCGCCAGACCCTAGAAAAGCTGCTTTCTCCCATTGCAGGCAAGGTGGAGTGGATGTCGGTTGAGTCGGCCGAAATGACGAAGCACGCTATCAACGCATTCTTGGCCACATCGGTGGCTTTCGCTAATGAGATCGCCGTCATCTGTGAATTGGTGGGAGCGGATGCCAAAGAGGTGGAGCGCGGTCTTAAGACTGAGTCCCGCATTGGCCCCAAAGCGTATGTATCGCCTGGCGGGCCATTTGCTGGGGGCACGTTGGCCAGGGACATCGGCTTTCTGAGTATTGAGAGCCAGGCGCACCAGTTAGTTACGCCGCTGCTTTCAGCGGTGCGCCCTAGCAACGACGAACACAAGAACTGGGTGCGGCGCAAACTGCAGCATCAGTTTGGAGCGCTATCGGGCGTTACTGTCGCCATCTGGGGTCTGACCTACAAGCCCGGCACCAACACCTTGCGTCGGTCGTTGGCGGTGGAGTTGTGTGAATGGTTGCTACAGCAGGGAGCCAACGTATGTGTCTACGACCCCGCTGTCAAACAACTACCAGAGCATTGGAGCGGTAAGGTAACCCATAGCACAACGGCGTTGGAGGCGGTCGTCGATGCGGACGCGTTGGTGGTAGGAACCGAATGGCCCGAATTCAGGCAATCCGCATTAGACCTATCCGCCAAAGCTAAGACAGGCTTGGTGGTAGTGGACGCCAACCGGCATTTGCAGGCACAGGTGCTTCAGTCTGGATTCAATTACGTGGCAGTGGGCACCGTCCAGGATAAAGGGGGTAAATGATGCAAAAAGTTTTAGCAGGTAAGCAGGCCATCATCACAGGTGCCAATCAAGGCTTGGGCCTGGCAATTGCCCGTAAATTTTTGCTTGCAGGCGCCGACCTGATGATTTGCGCCCGTAATGCCAGCATGCTGCAAGATGCCCTTGCAGAGCTAGCTCATATAGCCTCAGCCGGGCAGAAGATTGTGGCCCGGGTAGCCGATGTGTCGTTGGACTCCGACGTGCACGACGTGGTTGCGCAAACCCTAAAGTTGCTCGGTGGTTGCCACATTTTGGTTAACAACGCAGGGGTTTACGGCCCTAAGGGCGAGATTGAGTCCGTCGATTGGGCCGATTGGATGAAGGCCATTGAGATTAATGTGTATGGATCCGTTCTCATGAGCCGCGCAGTCTTGCCGCACTTCAAAGCGCAGGCCTACGGCAAGGTGATTCAGCTTTCAGGCGGTGGTGCCACCAACCCGCTGCCGCGAATCAGTGCTTACGCGGTATCCAAGGCAGCTATAGTGCGCTATGCGGAAACGCTGGCTGAAGAGGTGCGAGGCACGGGGATTGATGTCAACTCCATTGCCCCCGGCGCGCTAAATACACGCATGTTGGATGAGATCTTGCAGGCCGGCCCGAAAAAGGTGGGGCAGGCTTTTTACGAGCGGTCTGTCAAACAAAAAGAAATCGGTGGCGCCCCCCTGGACAAAGGCGCAGATCTGGCACTCTTTCTAGCCTCCAGCGCTAGCGACGGCATTACCGCCAAGTTGATCAGCGCTGTGTGGGACGACTGGGAGCACTGGTCAGAGCATTTAAGTGAATTGTCTTCGAGCGATGTCTATACCTTGCGCCGCATAGCCGGACGGGATCGTGGTTTTGATTGGGGTGACAAGTGAATAGTACGGGTAAACCATTTGGGGTGGGTATTGTCGGCTGTGGCTTGATTGGCCAGAAACGAGCGAAAGCCTTGGGAAGCGGTGGCAAATTGGTGGCGTGTGCCGACATCGATGTCGACCGCGCGGAGAATCTGGCACGCACATCTGTTGCCAAGGTGTTTCGGGATTGGCGCGAGCTAGTGTGGTTACCAGAGGTAGAGGTGGTGATTGTGGCTACTTTACATGACTCTCTGGCAGAGATCACCCGTACTGCTGCCGAGGCGGCCAAGCACGTCTTGGTTGAAAAGCCTGCGGCACGAAACGCGGCCGAGTTGGAACCTGTGATTTTGGCTGCGGCCAAGCATGGCGTGAAAGTTCATGTGGGGTTTAACCACCGCTATCACCGGTCACTGCGCAAAGCAATGGAGATTGTGGATTCTGGCGCACTGGGCGAGTTGATGTTTGTGCGGGCCCGATATGGTCATGGCGCGCGTATTGGGTACGACAAGGAGTGGCGCGCCAACCCAGCGTTGTCAGGCGGTGGCGAATTGATAGATCAAGGGCCGCACCTAATAGACTTATCGCGCTGGTTTTTAGGTGAATTTCCCGAGGTACAAGGCTTTGCCCATACCTATTACTGGGACATGCCCGTCGATGATAATGGATTCCTTCTGCTTAAGACAGCCAAGAAGCAGGCAGCCTTCTTGCACGCGTCTTGTACCGAGTGGAAAAACCTTTTTTCCATGGAAATCTACGGCAAGTTAGGCAAGCTGGATTTATCTGGCCTAGGGGGCAGCTACGGGGTTGAGAAGATCACCTGGTATCGGATGCTGCCTGAAATGGGGCCGCCGGAGACAACCTCGTGGGAATATCCCATGGGTGATGACTCGTGGGCGGTTGAGATGGCTGAGTTTTTTGAAGACATCCGCTTGGATCGGGAGCCTGCTGCTGGGCTGCGCGATGCTCAAGCTGCATTGAAGATTGTTGAGTCTGTTTACAGGGAGTCTGGCTATGATCATTGCGCGTAGTCCATTGCGCATCACTTTGGGTGGAGGTGGAACCGACCTGCCTTCTTACTATCGGGACCATGAGGGTTTTTTGGTCTCTGCTGCCATTGACAAGTATGTTTACGTGAATGTGATGCGGCCGTTTACGGAGGGCATCTACCTCAAGTACTCGCAGCTTGAACATGCAGAGGAGATTGCAGATGTCAAGCATCCCATCATCCGCGAAGCATTGCAGATGCTTGGATTCAAAACCCCACAAGTGGAGATCACTACCTTGGCGGATATTCCAGCTGGCACGGGTCTTGGTTCCTCTGGCAGTTTTACCACTGCGCTACTCAAGGCCTTATACACGCACCGCAAGCGCCATTTGCACCAGGAAGAATTGGCTGAGTTGGCTTGTCATATCGAGATTGACAGACTAGGCGAGCCTATTGGCAAGCAGGACCAATACATTGCTACTCTGGGTGGCGTGACTTGCTTTACGTTTCACAAAGACGACAAAGTGACAGCGCAACCCCTGGGGATCAGCATGGACACGATGTTTGACCTCGAAGATAACCTATTGCTCTTCTTCACCGGCTTTTCACGCAGTGCAAGCGGCATCTTGAAAGACCAGAAGGTCAAGTCTCAGCAAAACGATGCCGAAATGTTGAACAACCTGCACTACGTGAAAGACTTGGGCTACCGCAGCCGGGATGCTTTGGTCAATGGCAATACGCAGCTGTTTGGTGAGTTGATGCATGAGCACTGGGAACACAAAAAACGCCGCTCCGGAGGGATGAGCAACCCCAAAATTGATGAGTGGTACGAGCTGGGCATGAAAAACGGTGCTGTAGGCGGAAAACTAGTGGGTGCGGGTGGCGGTGGCTTCCTGATGTTTATGGCACATGACCGAAACAAGCTCCGTCATGCCATGGCGCATTCAGGCTTGGAAGAAGTGCGCTTCAAGTTTGACTTTGAAGGCACCAAGGTGGTGATGTCATCTTGAGCGGGACTGACCGATTTTTTCCAGTAGCCATTTTGGCCGGTGGACTGGCTACACGGCTTCGCCCCATTACAGAAACTATCCCCAAGGCATTGGTCAATGTGGCTGGGAAGCCCTTTATTGTTCGGCAATTGGAGTATTTGCACGGGCAGGGTGTGCGAGATGTTGTGGTGTGTGTGGGTTACCTCGGTAAAATGATTCAGGACGTGGTTGGTACTGGAGAGCGCTATGGATTGCAGGTGCACTATTCTTTTGATGGTCCAAAGCTGCTAGGAACCGGTGGTGCTTTGAAACAGGCGCTACCCCGGTTGGGTGAACATTTTTTTGTACTGTATGGCGACTCCTACTTGCCGGTGGATTTTTCAGCAGTGCGGGATGCCTACGCCCAGAGTGGTCAACCAGCGTTGATGACGGTTTTGAAGAACGGAGACCGCTGGGACAAAAGTAATGTGCTGTTTGTTGACGGCCAACTTGTTGAATACAATAAGCGCGCGCCACGACCGGAAATGGCGTACATCGATTACGGACTTGGTCTCGTGTCTGCGAGTGTGTTTGGCGCATACCATGATGACGTTCCATTTGACCTAGCGGATGTCTATCAAAACTTGTCGGTTAAGGGGCAATTGGCGGGCTTGGAAGTGCATCAGCGCTTCTACGAAATTGGATCTCACAGCGGCTTGAAAGAAGCTGAAGAATATTTTTCAACCAAGGAGAAGGTATGAGTTATGCAGCCCAGCATATGAAGGAAGCGGTCGAGATCATCCAAAAAATGGATGTGGCTGCGATCGAAAAAGTTGCCGATTTGCTGGCAACGGTCAAGGCCGATGGGGGCCGCATTTTCTTTCTGGGCGTAGGTGGTAGTGCAGGTAATTGCTCGCACGCTGTCAATGACTTTCGCAAGATTGTCGGCATTGAGTCCTACGCGCCGACTGACAATGTGTCGGAGCTGACCGCGCGCACCAACGACGAGGGTTGGGCCAGCGTATTTGTGGAGTGGCTCAAGGTTAGCAAGCTGCAGGCCAAAGATGCATTGTTCATCTTTTCTGTAGGTGGCGGCAACCTCGAAAAGAACATCAGCCCCAACCTTGTCGAAGCCATTAAGCTGGCTAAATCCATCGGAGCCAAGGTGACCGGTGTAGTGGGGCGTGATGGTGGCTATACCGCGCAGGCTGCGGATGCATGTGTGATTGTTCCTACGGTCAACTCAGAGACCATTACCCCGCACTCTGAAGCGTTTCAGGCAGTGGTTTGGCATTTGCTGGTGTCGCACCCGAAGCTCAAGGTCAATCAGACCAAATGGGAATCTGCGGTGAAGTAAGGCAGGAAAACGCAATGACACCTTTGCAGCGGGCGGTCTTTTTGGACAGGGATGGGGTGATCAATCGCGCCGTGGTGCGTGATGGCAAACCCTATCCGCCCGCCAATTTGACTGCCTTGGAAATTTTGCCCGGTGTGGCTGATGCCATGCAAGCGCTGCACAAAGCGGGGTGGCTTTTGATTGTGGTAACCAACCAGCCCGATGTGGCGAGAGGAACCACCCCACGGACCGATGTGGAAGCGATCAATCAGCATTTGCGGCAGTGCCTGCCAATTGATGAATTCCGTACCTGTTATCACGACAGCAGTGATGGTTGCAATTGCCGCAAGCCTTTGCCAGGGGCACTGCAGGCTGCCGCTTCTGCGCATGGCATCGATCTTCCCGCCAGCTACATGGTGGGCGATCGATGGCGAGATACCGAGGCCGGCGAACGGGCTGGCTGCAAGACAATTTTTATAGATTACGGCTATGCGGAAAAGCAGCCGGAAAAGTTCAATCACCGTGTGCGGAATCTGATGGAGGCCGCAGACATCATTCTAGGAAGATGACATGAAAAAAGTTGAAGATCTTAAAGTGCAAATTTTTGCGGATGGCGCAGATAAAGCTGGCATGCTAGAAATGTATGCCAAGCCGTACATCAAAGGGCTGACCACCAACCCGACGCTGATGAAAAAGGCGGGAATTACCGACTACCGCGCTTTTTGCAAAGACATCCTTACGCACATTAAAGACAAGCCGCTTTCATTCGAAGTGTTTTCTGATGACTTTGGGGAGATGGAGCGCCAAGCCATGGAAATCGCCAGTTGGGGCGAAAACGTGTACGTGAAGATTCCGGTGACGAATACAAAGCAGGAAACTTGCTACGCACTGGTTAAAAAGCTAGGCGCTCAGAAAGTGAAGATGAACGTCACTGCCATCATGACACTCGCACAAGTGCGTGATGTGGTGGCGGCTTTGAATCCCACGGTCCCAAGCTATGTGTCGGTGTTTGCAGGTCGCATCGCCGATACCGGTCGCGACCCAGTGCCAATGATGGCAGCGGCCGTAGAAATACTGAAAGTGGCGCCTGCTGCGGAACTGATTTGGGCCAGCCCACGCGAACTGCTAAATATTTTCCAGGCGGATGATGTGGGCTGCCAAGTCATCACGGTGACGAACGATATTCTGAAGAAGCTGTCCCTGGTTGGCTATGATCTCGATGCTTATTCGTTAGATACGGTGAAGATGTTCTACACCGACGCTGTGGCTGCCGGGTTCAAGCTCTAAGTAATTGGAGGACTGAGTTACCCGTTCAGACAAGGTAAATTTTTTGAGCTGCGGCGGGCATCCTTAGGTTAATTATAGCCAGGCCATTAATTGCATAGAAATTGTCCAAAATGAAAATTACTGTGGCCATAACCACGTTCAATGAAGGTGCGTATCTAGATAGCCTGCTGCAAGATTTATCTCAACAGAACTTTTCAGAAAATTTCGAGATTATTCTGGTTGAGGCTGGAAATTATGATCTAGAGCGAGCCAAAAGGAATTTAGGTGGTCACGCTGACAAGCTGGCATTCCATCATTTAATTGGAATTAGTAGGACGCATGCGCTCAATTTTATTTTCGATACAGCCCAAGGGGATCTAATTGTTCGCCTTGACGCCAGGTCGCATATTAATTCAGACTACCTGACGAGCATTTATGCCCTGTCTATCGATTCTGGGGCGGCAAACGTGGGTGGTGTTATTAAACCAATTGGCCGAACTGTGAATCAGTCAATAATTGCAAAGATAATGAGTCATCCATTATCGTTCGGTGGAGCAAGGGCAAGGCGGTCGAACTTTAGTGGCTTGGCTGACTCTGTTTATTTAGGTGCTTTCCGTAAAAATATTTGCGACTATGGTGATGAGTGGTTCGACTCGACTCATCCAAAAATCAGCGAGGACTCGGATTTGAATTATCGAATACGCCGAAACGGCGGTAAGGTTTTTGTTGATTCTGCAATAGTGGTCGAACATTACCCAAGGGAGGATTTGAAGAAATTTTTCAAACTTTGCTTTAACTACGGAGTAGGTCGTGGAGTTTTTGTAATCAAGCATAGACTATTTTCCGCCTATCGCCAGCTAGTTCCACCCTTGTCGCTTTTCATTTTTTTAATTTTGGCGCTGCTTAGTTTTTTCAATCCCCTAGTAAGTTTACTTCTATTGTTTTTGGTTTTATTTTATGCTGGAATGATTTTTTTTGTATCGCTTCGAATTTCAAAGAATTTAATGCAAATTAATAAATTGTTTATTGGATTCGTAGGTTGCCACGTATTTTGGACAGCGGGACTCATTTTTTCCCCGGTTGTATATTTGAAAGATTTGGGTCATGCCAAACAATAAATCTCAGGTAATGCTTATCGGGGGCAGCGGCTTTATTGGAACGCATTTGATGCGACGGCTCAGGGATAAAGGTGCAGCGGAGAGCAAGATTATTGACAAAGCGCCCAGTAAAGCATTCCCCGACTTGGTGACGTTGAGCGATGTGAGGTCAGCAGAGCAGCTTAGGGCATCGATTGTAGATGGGGCAGTGATCGTCAATTTGGCTGCGGAACATCGCGATGATGTTCGACCCTTGAGTCTTTATGAAGAGGTTAACGTTGGGGGTGCGAAAAACATTTGCACAGTGGCACGGGAAAAAGGCGTGAAAGTGATCATTTTCACCAGTACCGTTGCTGTTTATGGGTTCGCTCCAATCGGTACGGATGAGTGTGGAAAAATCGCCCCGTTCAACGACTATGGTCGTACAAAATTTGAAGGCGAGCAGATTTTCAAGGCGTGGCAAGCTGAAGTGCCAGACGAGCGTACCCTAGTGATCATTCGGCCAACCGTTGTATTTGGCGAGCAGAACCGGGGTAATGTCTACAATTTGCTGCGACAAATTGCGTCAGGAAAATTTGTCATGGTCGGAAGCGGTGAAAACCGTAAGTCCATGGCTTATGTTGAGAACGTTGCTGCATTCATTGAGTACAGCATAAGCTTCAAGCCAGGCGTGCACATCTACAACTTTATCGATAAGCCAGATTTCACGATGACTACTTTGGTAGGGAGCGTGAACCGAATACTTGGACGACCTGAGAAAATAGGCTTTCGACTGCCCTTTGCTATAGGATACCTGATTGGGAAAGGCTTCGATCTGGTTGCCTCACTGACCGGAAGACGGTTTGCCATCAGCTCGATACGCGTCAAGAAGTTTTGCGCGAACTCTGTTTACAACACCGCTATTGACCAGACCGGCTTTGTACCTCCTGTACCTCTGGAGCAAGCTCTCGCTCAGACGGTTCGTTATGAGTTCATGGAGTCAAATGAGCATGAGGGTGTGTTCTACACTGAGTGATCTTGCCACAGGATTTCATGTCTTGATGTGCGGATCCGTTGAAGTTTGGAAAATCACCCGAATCTTTCCTCACTGACCCCCAGCAGTACTCAGGCGTTGAGAGAGTTGGTTCGAAACCAGTAGCCTTTGCACCTGCACCCCGATGCCAAGAAGTCCGAGTTCCCGCTGCTGGACGGCCACCTGCGCGTCCTGGCCCTGAAAGAGCTGGGCCTGCACGAAGCCCCGTGCCTGTGTGCAAAGGATGACGAGACCTACACGTATAACCATCGGATCAATCGGCTCTCCACCATCCAAGAACACTACATGATCGTAAGCGCCCGGTGATCCCGTCTTGATCAAGCGATCGATATATCGCAAGATCGTGTGCACGCAATAGATCGTGCACACCATGCTCCAAACTTCCGAGACTCTACAACTTCCCACTCGCCGAGGCC